>JGI24159J19872_10001641_pt1 | contig 25125 bp, 22 predicted proteins | sample Ectturendosymbi4_FD_19872 | JGI IMG/M metagenome (IMG submission 19872)
GACTATTCTAATCACAAGCAATTTTTCCTTTACAAGGCTTTTGCTTCCATAACTTCAGCCCCCCCCTTAGAAAAATCCTGGCTGCGCCCCTGGTTTCCCTTATCTGAAGGCTGCTGCTCGAGAACTCGTGGGTATGACAGCGACATCGGCTCCGTCGGAATGAGTATTTAGTTGTGTAGGACAATTGTATAGCGCGAAAGGCACCAATCTTGGCGTAGGAATCTTTGCTATTCTCATGCTCATGAGAATGAATCCACATTTGGTTGGTCATGAATTGAACTTGGATTAAAGTTGCTTTGATTTGTGTAAATGTCATTCTAATTCTAATTTTAGTTCAATTTATGGTTTTTGAAATTCCGCTAATTCTAATTCTAATCTAATTTGTGACAGCTGAGTTAGCTCTAATTTTAATTTTAATCTAATTTTAAAAAGCTGAAAAAATTCTAGTTGTCCAAGTCTGAATCAGGAGCTAAAAGTGGCGAAGTTTCTCAGGAGAAAAAGCGCAAGAATTTGGCAGTGTTAGCTGAAACGCCGCGACTGAAACGTTTTTTTTTTTTCCAGCAAGGCTTTTAAGCAGCAAAGTTAAAACTGTGGCGTTAACCAGAGCACCTGAAAATGTAGGTGAAGATCACGACATAAGTTTCAAAGCAACTTTCACGTTCTGGCTGGCGTGGCCATATTGACAGGTTATTTTTCCGGAGTTTTTGTTTGCAATCTCTGCTGTTTCTGCTTATTGTTCGGGTGAATGTTGTTTCTTTCCGCGTCACTCTCTAGCCTATGGAAACATTTTTCTTAGTAAAAGTACACTGTAACGTTTATCAGCTATGTCCAACCCAAATGGCTTACTGAGCCAAAAATTATGTCACTGTCTTGGCCAGGGCCGCACATTGAATGACATATTATTGATGGCCGCACATTGAATGGCTTACTTTGATCTTAGCAGACTAAATTTAGCTTAAGCTAATGTACTGAAAGCATTCGAATCCTACCTGCAATGGTTACAGACGTGACAAAGCGGCACTGAGGACCACCTGCATTAAAATGTCAAATTTAAAATTGTCAAAATAAAGACAGGTTGTCAGTATATGGCAGGGTCACCAACGTGGTGTCCGCGGGCGCCAGGTCGCCCACAAGGGCCAAGTAGGCCGCCCGAGAGCATAGGCGTAGCCAGGGGAGGGGGGCATTCTGGACAAATTTCTTGCATTTTTTGTCGTTTTGTGCTTTTGAGAGGTGTTGTCCCAAACAAAATACCACAGCTCGCTGAAAGTCAAAATATTTGGTCTCCCCAAAAATTTCGGGCTGGTTATGCTACCGCCCGCGGGTTTGTTCTAAAAATAAGATTAGCGTGAACAGTGTCTTAAGATTGCGGAATATCTTAATTGTCAATACTAAAATAATTTAAAGATAAGTTGAGCAACGTATTCATATCAGAAGTGTGTATCAAACTAGTAGCTCTTTGCATTAATCTCAACACAATAAGTAGCTCTCAGCTTCAGAAAGGTTGGTGACCCCTGGTATATGGGATACTTTTACTACAGCGAAAACCTAAACTGGGCCGCACAAAACCTTCGACTGGGCCGCATGCGGCCCATGGCTGGACATAGTTGGTTTAAATCATAAACTCTCTTCTCCCAGCTAACTGTATGTTCAGTTGAGCACCGTATTTATTCGATTTTAAGCCACGGCTTATAAATTTTTTTCGTCATTTTATCATTTCATGCGGCTTACAATCAAGGGCGGCTGACACTTTTTATTTTTTACTTTATCGAAAGGTATAAAGATGATGCTCAGTCTTTCCTTGGCTACGTTTTGTCGACCAAATTCTTCTTTCGTATTCGATTTTCTTCAGCATCACGTGCACATCCGTCACAGGAGGAATTATGATAAACAGAAGGCAGTTGCAGCGATGTAAGCATCATTAATACGGGAAATTCATGAGTACGCGAATGTCGTGAATGAATCTCAGAGGTTTAGGTAACCTACAGTATGTTCAAATGCGGTTTACAATCAAGGGCAGCTTACATTAATTTTTAACACCATTTCGTGCGGCTTACAATCACAGGCGGCTAACAATCGAGTTAATACTCCAGGCACATAATCGACTACTGGAAAAAGCAAACGAGAACGTTGCGAATCAGCGAAAATATAAATTTGCAAACGATGACGTCATGAAATACGTCATAGGGGCCCTCCAGTTAACATTGCCCCGGGCCCTCCCACCCTTTAATCTGGCTCTGGACCCAGGCACTGATAGCGGCCAAATCCAGTGTGTTTTGCAAACTATGTACTGGCCACCTTCGTGTGCCGGTTCTGCAAGCGTATTTCTTAACCGTTTGGTCAAGTATATCGATTCCGTATTTGGTTTCATTGTATGAGGAAACGGTTTCAGGTGTTTTGTTTTTATTATCAGCTACTGCAATGTCCTTGTGCATTGTGCTAAGTATCAGCACATGCTTGTTCATCTTTCCCTGGTAGGGGAGACCGGGTAGACTTGTTACGAACTTCACTTAAATTAGTATAACCAGCAATGTGCAATAGCTGCAGCAAAGAAAATTTGCAGAAGTTTTGCTATATCCTTCAGCTAATAAAACCAGCAAACAAACCAGAAATATTCAAACGCTGAGAAATTTTATTGAACGAAAAGTGAGGTGGTGTCAAGTGTAACAATTGACCCCATGGACGGGGTATACTGTTACACACCATGGGGTAACCTGTTACAAGAACCCAAACATGCAATTATTGCAGGAATAAACCTGTAAATTCACATGCAACAAGACCTCAAAGAAATGGGAAGTTATACACTCTGATAGGGAGCTGAACATCCGCATTTGAAATGCCGTTTCTGTCACCAGGCATAGTTTTCTTACTGCAAACACATTCAAGTTAAAAACAACGCATGCTCAGAAGCTGCAAAAAACAGTAAAGTTTAAGAACGCAATCAATGCAATAAACAAGCTCAGTCACTGCAAGGATATAGAAAAAATTCACGCAGTGACTGGACTTAGGTGTAGTGGCACTGCAAATCACAATAACAGTGTTTTAATCCTGACAAATATCACAAACATATAGGCCACTACCATCGCTACAAGGTTTGACCAAGCTGTGCATTTTATGCACTTCACCCACATCTCACCAAGGGCAGATTTAGAGTGGAAGTTACTACAGACTAAAATATGGACAGAGGTGACTTTCTTTCTTCTCTGCTTGAGAGAATTGGTCCTCGAGGTTTGCTACAAACTTCTGCAACTCTGTTTCTTTTAACATATTCTCAGGAGATAATGTCAAGACAACCGAATGAAGTTTTCGTGATGATGGTGTTTTTTTTAACTTTCGGACCGACTTTAGGATGAGGATGGATCATCACTCGCGCATGTCATGACACCTGGTGGCATCCTAATTTTTCTGGTGACACACCTGATGGCATGTTTTTATTCATGCAGCTAGAACAAACGACACGGGGTATGTTGATACACTGTGTAACAGCATGCCCCAAACATTTCTTGGAACACTCATTGACGATTTCATAGAAAGCCACATAGATATAACTCTGAATGTCGCTAGCACAAGTAAATGCATGGAAGACACTTTTAAGCAAGATTAATGTCACCAGGTGAAAGCCTTTAACAACAGCTTAATAACATTTTTTAGCCAACCCATAAAAATTACTTTACATACCCTAAAACACGTAAATCCTCCTAGCACCGCCCTAACTTGTTGAAAACCAAAGTTTTTTTGCAAGCATGAAGCTCTTGGATGTGGGAATTGCCTGTGTTAATTCAAGCGGACAACCGCATTTTTTAAAGAAGTGGGGTTTGTAACAACTTATCCTTGTAACAACTCTACCCGGTCTCCCCTACGCATTTAGAGTGATATCTCCAGATTTATAAAGCTTGCAAGAATGACGTTCTTCTTTCATGCTTCTCAAAGATAATGGCACTTCTCTTCCAAGAACTTGCAGCAAGATCACTGCAGTTCAGTTAGCAATGCACTGATGATGATGATAACAGGAGTTATCGAAACGTTTGCAATGTGTCGTTGATATTGTTTTCATTGGCCGTGATTTTCATCATAAGGCTATTTAGCACTTCCGCTTTTCGTGTACCAATATCATCCATTTCCTGAGGAGCTATGATTGTTTCAAGTTGATTTTGAAACCGAGGCCGTTTAGAAGGATGATCACGTAAACCAGGGCCAGAATTGAAGCTCCTTGGAAAGTCCTGCTCAGATTGGTCACAGGAAGAATAATCCGAAGCTAAATCAGGGTAAGTCGTCAAATTCAGACCCACTGTCTTCACAATCAGATACATCGTCAGGAATATTACGTAAAATGGACAGAAGCTCAACTTCTTCAACAATTAACACGTCTTCTTTTCGCCATAACTGTCTTGTTATGTCTCAAATGCTGGACCACTAGACTGTTTATTGCATCTTTGAAAAGTACGGAATATAAGAAAAACCGATAGCGAGTAATTCGGAACACAAACAGAAAACAACGAGAAAACAAATAGAAAAACAAAACTGGTAACAGCAGTTGCAAGCACGAAACCTCTTCTGGTAATCAAAATGACTACCTTGGGCATTGAAGAAAATATGGGTCATTTGGCCCTGAAACGAAGGAATTTCAAAGAGCCACTTTGTAATCCGATTAAGCCCACAGACTACTAAGTCACAACAGCACACCCACTGAGAAGCAAAAGCAAAATATTTTAGCCAGCTTTAACACTCCCAAGTAGTCAAAATGACTACCTTGGGCATTTTAGTGTACAGAAGTTTTGCAACGGTGTTGGAGACCAGGGGTTTAACCAGTGGCGTAGCCATCCCAAAAATTTGGGGGGGCCAAAATGTTTTATTTTAGGCGAATAACACTATTTTGCTTAAAAAACGCCTCTCAAAGCACAAAATGACTATATTTTCTAAAAATTTGGGGGGTGTGGCCCCTTTACCCCCTGGCTACGCCTATGGGTGTAACGAGGTTAGACGGCGCCCGGGGCAAGATGCAAGTTTGGCGCCCCCATGTTCTAACCTGCGGTCTTTCGGAAGCAAATGTACTGTATTGAAGAAAGCACTTGTGACATTTTCGGGTCCCCCCGCAGTCATTCAGCATCCCAGAGTGATTCGGCGCTCAGGTAATTTCGCCCCCACTCGTTACGCCCCTGTTGCAGACGCATTCTTAACACTGTTGAATTGCTTTGTGTAATAATTTCACTGAAATCCTCACTTCACGTATCTTCTTTTTCAGTAATAAATCTTGTAAATCTTTTGTTTCATACACTATTTTGTTGGAAGTGGCCCACAAGTTGTCACATTATTGTAAAATGGCCCGTGCGTCAAAATAGTTGAACCGAGCTCTACTGTTGAGAATTGAGACATACGACACGCTCCGTTGGTTACTTCGCCAGCGAACAACTTAGTGCTTGGTAAGTAGCAACGAGACACGTGGCGGAAAGCACCAACACGACCAACCATCGGCTTCTTGCACCGCGCTGTTTGGAACTGTTGCTTGTTGCAAGCTGCTTGCTGACAAGAAGTTTTGCTGTCAGTTGCTCTCGTTGTTTAGCAGTGGGGTTGTTTGCTGAGGAAACTGCTGCAATGGACCTTCCGCTAATCATCGTGGACGCTTTCGCCAATGTTCCTTTTGAAGGCAATCAAGCAGCAATATGCTGGGTGGGGTCAAGGTGAGATTCGCAAAATGCAGTGTTTAAATTTTTGTAACGCAATGCCAGAATATTAGGTAGGCACGAATAAACGGCCCAAAACAATGTAAGTTGGTCAGCTTTGCCCCATATTTTGAATACAGCCATTCGAAATCTGCCAAGTTTGTTTGGAGAGTTTTATAGTTTCACTAGTTTGACCCATACGTTTGCAACCAGCCATGGTGATGATCAAAAAGCAGGTTGCATGAGGTGGCGGAACAGGACAGCATTGGCTGTCTGGAGATCAAACACATTTGCACAGCATGCAGTAAGGTCTTCTATTGCTGCTCAAGGGCACCAGCAGCAGGTGGCAAGCGCCTCTACTCCTGTGATTTGCAAATGTGTTATACTCGTACCTCGTATGAGTGTTGCTACTTCTGATGTTTCGGGTGACCCCAATGTCAAGTTTGCCTCGTGTACAACGATTTTAGATACAGTATTCGTGCATAGTCATTCTTCGTTTGATCGCTTCTCGTCAACCAAATTCCTTAATTTGCCACTCCCTCATGAAAATGCATGTGACGTTTTCGCAATTTTTTAATACTGGCGGCGAAGATCAAATGTAAAATGCAGTGATGATATTTTGATGCTGTATTAGGTTTTGTGAAATTTGCACTAGAACAGGGGTCGGCAACCTACGGCCCACGGGTCGGATCCGGCCCGCCAAGCAACATCATCCGGCCCTCAGACCCTTTACAAATTGTAGTAACTTTATGGCCCGCCTAGTGGTATTATAATTGTATGAATCTGCCCTCCTTGCAACTTCTATCACCTGCCATTTCAATAATCCTATCAGAGATGTTTCTTCGTGACGAATAATTTCCTGAAACAACTCCACTTTTGTGCTGTGCGAACCACTTGGCAGCGGGGACCATCCAGTTTTTCATTAACTGTCCTCTGAATGTGGTTTCAGCTTCTTGGCAGTTAGTTCACATCCTCCATAATTCGTTTTGATGACACTGTTCTCTTTTCGCAATGCCTTGAGAAAGCGGCTTGTTGTGATTCTAAATACAGTAAACCTCGGTTAATCCAGATTATATTTGACACACAATTCATCCGGATTAGCCGAAGATCCGAAGACATTTGTTTCAAGCCTAATGTTAACTTGATAGTAGGATACAAGTCCGTAGCCACGGGGTATTCAGGGGCAGTTCCCCCCAATTTTGTTGTGCCCAGAAAAATTTGTTTTAAACATATAATAAAAACAAAAATCTTGTCTCCCTAAAATGACTTTCATCCGGAATAGGCGAAGATTCGGGTTAAACAATACTGATTATCTGAAACTTTTCATTAAGAAAATTATTAGAAATCATTTGTACATCCCATTTCTTCCGAATTAAGCGAAGATCCGGATTAACCGAGGTTTACTGTACATTCTCATAACAGTGATTTTATTAGAACACATCTGTCAACTTGTCAAGGTTGCCTCGTTTTGGTTTGACGTTCCAAACTCGATTTTTTTAATTACCGCAACCGTCTGACGACTAATGAGCTTTACAGGTGTTACATGCGTTCCAACAAGAACATAAAAGTTTGTCCATTTCTTTTGGATAGCTCAGCATCAAGCTTTCTTTTCTTTGCGGAGACCATTTTAAAAGATAGGCTGCGAGGAGGAAGACGCTAGCGGGTATACAAAACAGAACTTGATCTTTTGTCATTTGCTTAACTGTTGCATTACCTTGCGCATGAGTTGTTATGTCGCAATTTAAGATTCACATTTAAAGAAATGGGAATGCTTGTATTAAAGTATCCAACTGACGGGTGAGCTAAATTTTTGCATAACAAGGAATTTTACTGCGATGCTGTGTTATGAAGTCGACCAAAGGAATTGTGTAGCAGACTGCGGGTTTGATGAAATTGTTTCGCAGGTCAGATGTTTCCTACACTTGTATTTTCCTTTTCAAAGAATTAAATTCCGGTGATCAAGTTAAAAAAGCACTGTGTAGACGTCATTTTATAACCATGGGCGTCCGCAGGGGGGGAACCGGCATTTGCCCCCCCCTAAAATTGGGACTAAGAACCAAAATTTCTAGTAAACCTGAAGTCAGCAGCTTATTTCCGATTAATCGATTTACTTTTTGCAATAATAGTTCATTTGCCGCTGATACTCACACTCAGTGGCGTGCAGAGGGGGGCGAACGGGGCTCCGGCCTCGGGCATCCAAGGCAGGGGGGCATCCAAAAAGTGAAATTACAAAAATTTAAATGCTGTAACTCGATGATTTTTTCTATTGTAAGTCTACTAATATATGCTGCATGGATTTAATTTTTCGAAACTTGTTCTAATTTTGCCAATAATTCTCACATTCTTCAATACTAGGGACCTATACTCTAAGTGTGCGGCGCACACCCAATCAACCTGATAGTGACGTGACTTGTTCCAGGTTGTGCGATCAAGGGAAAATCACAAAAAGGATTGAAAGGCAATCAGGGTTGAGAAAAACCCGTTTTTTTTGAAAGAAAACAACCCACCAGTTCTTTTTAAATTCAAATTTTTGTTTTTTTAAAAGAAACAGTTTTTTTCCTTTTTAAAAACAACAACACGAAAACCACATCTGAATTGTTTTTATTGCATCATGCAATATCACCATTTTCAGAATTACGCAATAATGGCTTGCTATAGCTATTATGGCATTGAAATTTGAGGGTAAACAAATGTATCCCAACTTTGTTTTCGCAAAGTGTTGTTGGTCAATTCACTCCAAAGTGGTAAGGCTCGGCAAGAACGCGCAGAGCAAACAGAGAAAAGCCGCTCCCACACAAACTCTGCAGTTTCACGTCAAGTTTACGTACATGCCCTGCTAGTTCAGCATCTATATAGTGCATTTTTAACATATGGTTTGGTATAGTTCCAACATCAGAATCAGCTTCAGTGCAGAGAAGGCAGAAAATTTGATTAAATACACCGATTTTACAGAGCTGAAGAAGATAACCAGTAGAATTTACTCAAACTGTTCGAATTATTCTTCTCTTATTTTGAAGTCTTTCAAATTTCGTTGCTGTTCGTTTTATTTCATTAAAAAATGTACTTCAACTCAAGTACTGCCTATGTACAAGTCACAAAAATCAGCACGCATTGATGTTATTTAATGGAAATCGCTTTCGACAGTAAATATATTACTTTTGTCTATTGACAAAGTTTCTTCGCGTGCCAGTTTTTTCGCCAAAAACCACCAGTTTCGCCAATGTGGTGTTTTTTTGGTTGGGTCCAATTACATCAACCCTGAAGAAAAAAATTGGCGAAATCGATTTCCATTAAATAACATCAGTGCGTGCTGATGTTTGTGACTTGTACATAGGCAGTACTTGAGTTAAAGGTATGGGTAGACAAGAATCGCCGCAGTTAATACAAAGGAAGGGACAGGTTGATACTGATGCTCAAGAAACAAGTAGAGCTTCCAAGTATTAAAAATGTACAATTAACTGTACTAGTGTGCTGCTTATCTTATTTTTTACTTCATAGTACATTCTTCAAAGGAAAAGTAAAGAGTGGGAATTTTGGTGGGTTTTACTGTTTTTTTCAAGTGAGCTTTTCAAAAAAGCTGGTGTTTTTTTTGGTTGGGTCCAATTACATCAACCCTGAAGGTAATCATGGACGTTTAATTGAATTTCTAAGCTAAATTTCAAAACTGTCCTAACAACTGTCCTATTTGATTTTATGATGCATCACTAGTTTCCCGTTTCGTTTTTTGTGCTAATACAGTTGCACAGCTATGGTTGCTATATGTACTTCGTTTCGAGTTTCGTCATTAATTGGCATTTCAGGCGGATTGGTCATAACGGCTCGCACAAACCCGTATCGTTTCTCCATTTAGTAATTGAATACGTATAACAGTCACATGATAAAAAACGAAAATTTTCTTCCGTACTTTATGCGCATTCTCAATTCGACGAGACATTCGCGCAGGCTTAAATTTTTGCAGTTGTGAACTGCGCTGACGTACCACTGAGTGTGTTCTACTCCCCTGTTTTAACGCGTCGCCGGATATTTTTTGCAGTTATGAACTTCTCTGTCCCAGGAGACCGCTGATAAAAATGTATGTTCATTGCAGTGACACATTGTAGCCTGCAACAATGGCTAAGGAGAGTGTGTGTAGAATAATATGCACAGGGACGCCGGAAGATGGAGACATGGCGAGGGCATTTCCCCCTCTGCCCTTTCAAAAGAGGGCAACGGGGGCGGAGGTGCCTTTTCATCATAGGCGTAGGAGCAGGCAAATTTTTGGGGTGCGAAGGATGTTGCCCGAATTTCCCCAAACTTGCCCGAAAAGTTTTTTGTGGAACTTTTGCATACAAATATTCTCCCACAAGCATCATGAAGACCTCTTTTTGGTGCAACCTCCAAGAAAAGGTCTTCATGTGTGTTTATGCAAACCTTGGGCGCCATTTTTTGAAGTCAAACAACGTTGGGCGCTATTTTTACCCGGATTTTCAGGGCTTTTGCCCAGACTTTCTGCTAATCAAAACTTTTGGGATTGACTTGCAACCTCTGCACCCCCACCTCCAACACCACTGCTTTTCATAACAGTATCACAGGTAATTTCATGGTTTATCAAGATCGACTTGAAACAAATTTATTGCAGTAATTTCGACACTCAGAAAATTCAGAATGATTTTCTCTCATTTCTGTTATTATTTTTGAGGTCAACATTGTTGATGAACAGAAACAAACATAATTGGAAACGATTTTTTTATAAGTTTCCATTGCTCTCAACTGTTTTATTGCTCCCCCTTCCCTACAGAACCGTCGCCAGAAAGTTTTCAGCAGAGGGGCTTTTCGTCTGTTCCGGGGGCTTGACGTTCTGAAATTTGATAAAAACTCCACCGATTTATAGTGCTTCATAATTCAATTTAATGGGTCTTGGAGCTTTGTTTGGGGAGACTAAGCCCCAGAGGACTCCGTGGCGACGGGGCAGATTCCCTACCGCTGCTCCAGCGTCCATGAATATATACGAATATATACTCCGACTCCACAACACTGATCATAACATGCATGTTGTGTCAACAAACTTCGCCAAAACGGTGGTTTACAAATGTAAATATGCCGTCACATTTTGACATCACAAACAGCGTATATCCAGTAACAATGACCACCATATACGCCACTGTTCCATACTAGAATTTGGTAGGGGAGCATCCAATCAAGCAGTCGCCCCGGGCATCACCAGACCTTTGCACGCCACTGCTCACACTGCACAAGTATCAGGTTAACTGTTCTAGTGTCATGCAGTGATGAGTTCATGTCTGCTCCTTCGCCTGCAAAGCCATATTACGACACTTGCGAGCGGATTGTTCTACTGTTGGCCTTTGTTGTGTAACAATAACATGACAACAAATCTTCAAAGGTTCACTTCAAGTTACAGTAGTAGGTGTTTTGCCGCATGTGACTGTTGAACACAGACATCTTGGTAGGTAATGCAACGAGACAGTGACTGCTGATAGCGGTAAGCCATTTAGTTTTATACTGTGTGAAAAGAAGCATGAGTGAATCTGTGACAATTGAGAGTCCTGCGTGGGTTGAAAATTTTTGTCCGCTGCCGCACTACACTCGCAAATTTTAATCCCGCCCAGCCCCGCAAGCCCTCCCGACTGGCACCCGCCCCGCATTGTTTTCGTCCCACACCTGCACCTGTCACAGAAAACCACTAACAACTCATTCAACGTGTTTTATCGCCGATGGCAATTTATTCATTGGCTCATTTTAAAAACCAACGGAAGTCTTTACAAAAATCTATAAAATAAGAAAGTGAAACCCTTTTTGCTCATGTCGCTGTCACATGCATTGAGTCAACATTCAGTAACCCGCACAAATAATTTTTTTATCCCGTGCCCGCCCCACACCCGCGCACGTATCTCTGCGGGTTCCCGCCCCGGAAATACGGGTACCCGCAACCCGCGCGGTTTGACCCGCCCCGCGTAGGATTCTAGTGGCAACGCTTCCACAAGTTTGAAAAATCCATTTTTAGTGTGATCGTGACCAATGTGCCTGAGTGAATAGATTAATCCAGTAATCGGCAAACTTTCCTTATGATGGCCCAAACCACGTTTTCAGTCGTTATTCAACAGCTGTTGCTTATAGTTTAAGGCCTAATTTCAAACTTATGTAGAATGACAAAAAACGCTTTGTCAAAGTCAAACGATCAATCTTCCACTTCCATATTTGTTACAGTAGCCATGTTTTAGCCCACGAAACCAGCGCAAGACTTTATAGCTCCTAAATAGGCTACTTGCACTCCACCAAAGAAGTTGTTCCACGGTCCAATAAAGTGCTCACAATGTGCTGACCACTAGCTTAATCAAGCTACGCATGTGCAGGCTTCTTTGCACATAGTGTTAAACTGCGTGGCTTGTTATGATATTTCTATGCAGGCCTATGGGAAAACTCCCAATCTCTAAGGCAGCGTGGTCCGACTGTGGCCCGCGAGCTTTCTCAGTATTGATTTAATGTTGTGTGTAGTTTGCAGTAGGGAATTTTAATCAGAACAAGCATAACACTTTTTAATAATTTTAGAGAGCTTCAAGAAATTAGTCAGCAAAAATACATTTCCCAAACTGAAAGATTTCTATTCTCGATGTTTGGAAGCACATACGTGTGACGTGTATGGGAGTAGGCTACTTTTTCTATTATGAAGCAAGTCAACTCTAAAACAAATCGAATGGCAGACGAAACACTGGACAACAGTCACCGTCACTACTTGCATTGGTATTGACATATATAGGAACGATGATGTCAGAGAAGCCTCGACCGTAGGCATCCCACTGATAGAGATTTGTAATAAATTGCTATTTGGTAGCTTATTGTATAATAATATCAATGACGCACTTTTTCTTTTTCAGTTCTTTTAAAACCATTGCTTTATTAGTATACATGATTTTGTGGGAAGTGGCCCGCAAATTGTCACATTTTTGCGTAGGTCAAAAGCAGGCCTACTTCGCTGCACCCAGGCTCCCCTCTAAGAAAATTTTACACTGAGCAAGTGTTGTTTCAGTCAGCATGAATATTTTAAGGCAGAGTTCTAAATTAATCACCCACTTTGTGACTTGTTAAAATAATTATAAAATATTATCGAAATATAATAAGAGTACAAAGTACACATTTAATTAAAAAAGCTTCTGAAAGGAATATGCGATATGCTAACACGTGTTCTGCTTCTGCATTTGGAATGTTGCAAGTGCGCGAGAATGAAATTTCACTGCGCAATTGGTCTCGTGGTACTGCGCATTTGCGCACCTCAGAGGGAACATTGCTGGCACCGCCGTCTCCCCACTGGCGGCGACCCGTTTACTCACAACACATTCCACTTTTCCTTAACCATTTCTTTTTCCGTTATAAAATCAAACCCTGCAAATTTTATTTTTGGTAAAAATTTCGCCCTATAAAGTTTTCCTCAAAGCAGGCTAATCTTGATACATTTGCCGCCAGCCATACGTTATGTGATATTTGCACCCCCTCAAGTTCATAATTCCACCTGTGTGATGGGCAGAGAAATCGATGAAAGCGTCATGCAGGCAATTGCTTCTGAAATGAATCTTTCTGAAACTGCCTTTGTGTCTTCCGCTAACGACGATTACAAGAAGCAAGAGCGATTTGGTCTTCGATGGTTTACTCCAACAAACGAGGTAAGGACAATTACAGAACCGCGAAAATGTTGGTTTTTGATTGCTCTGCTGGGTAGGATATGACTGAAGGAAACTCAATTATCTAATTTACACAAAGTTTAATTTTTCCTCCTGTGGGAGTGATCACCCTGCAGTCAGCTTAACTTGGAATTTATCCTAAATCAGCGTTTTAGTTCGAAGTCCAATATTTGATATATTCGGACAATTCTATCCTAAAGGAACAGTCACAGCGAGATATAGGCGATGTTACGACATTATTCAACATACATAAAATGCTCACTTCATCAAAGTGTGCAAACAGCATTCATTTTGCATTTTGTTATTCTGTATTACTGTAATACCAATACAGCAGTCAACAGTGGAAAAATCTCCAAACCAAATCCTGAAGTAGTTGACACTACCGAGTGATTTCTAGCGGTTGTTTTCTGTTATTTGGCTACGGCAAGCCAGTGGCCAAGGATAAAATGGGTTGTTGCCTTCGATATTTATTTAACAAAAGGTTTTCGTTTGATAAAGCATACTGTGAAATGTCTCAACCAGCGTTTTCTATAAATTGTTATGGTAAACACTTTCTGTTTTTAGCAGTAAGCCGGTGAAATTTAAAAAGTCAGCACTTATGTTATCAGCGGATTAGTCCATCTTTTGTTTTTGGTTGCAATGTATTTTTGTTTTTTATTTGAAAAAACGTAAAAAGCATCAAGTATGTGGTGGATGCAGAGCTTCAGTTAATGACAGATCACATGTGCTTGAACAAATAAAAACAGGTCATCATACGAAAATTACCAAAAAAATTATTTGTTTTTTCATAAATACCGTTTACTTCACCCCGCCCCAAACATTCGTAAACCACAAACTAACTTGCAAACGCTCTGTTGCTATCAGTGGGTTAAGTTAGGCGTAAGCCGAACGATTTTTCCTTAGTCCTGCTCCGCTGTGACACGGGCCACCTCCCAGCAAAATTCTAAATGGATTCGATGTCAAGTTGCAAATATTTATCATTTCCTAACTACCGCCATCTGAGTGTTTGCGTTTGAGTTCTCTGCCATGAGCATTACTATCACCGATTATTGTGAAATATCAGGAAACCGAAAAAATAGATTACCCAGCTGAATACTTCACAATAGTTGATTTCAGTATTCAAGTTAGGACTGGATAGCAATTTCGATTAACAAGAAGTGGTGAACGCTCGGTGTTCTTCCATCTAACGCGCACGGTTCAGGGTTGAAGACCACACAGTTGCACTAATTGCCGACATCACGTTTCTGTTTCTCAAAATGTGTAAACAATTTTCTGCATTGTAACTTTACAACTAATGTTAGAGAATGCATCGACTTAATTTTCACGCTTCATGATTTTAAACTCAAACCCAAGACCGCGGAGGTACACAGGTGCGAGACCCCACATTCTGCAATCGCAGCTTTTCGTTTAAATTTTTGCAAGTAAGCTAAAAACTTTTCAATGTAGTCATTATTGTGAGGTTNTTATGAATGCACATTTCATATTAATGGCCTATTTTAACTGACGTTCCCAATTTTCCGACAATAGAAAACGAGAGCCTCGANATTTTCGGCAAAACGTGTTGGAGGGGCCCAGCACTAGCAGCGGCTTATTTGAAGCAAACGAAACGTTAATGAACACCCCGTTGTCTACATGCGACCTGGCACCAAGGGCATTGGACAACTTTTTCTTTCCAAACTTTAGGTTGATGGGTGAGCGTTAGGTTGAGGTTAGGGGTAGTTTTAAGGCCAATCTGCACTGAGGACGAGCCAGAAGTTGACAGGCGTAATCCTTTGTTTGATTGCGTCGGGTAATCCTGCGCCGTACGCGGCAACTCCTGGACGCTATAAAAGAAACAAGGATTTGCACATGGTAACACCTGGTTCGTCCTCAGTGCAGCTTGGCCTTTACCTTTCATTGCGCGAACAAGGTTGCATTTTGTAATTATGCGCCCGGGGCCTCGCGTTAACTTAATCCTGTCCTGTTGCAATGGCTGTATTCCGGAATGCGCCTTGAGCACATGCTTGACTTGGTTTTCTCAGCCTCAAATTAGGAACACCGTAGTACAGTAGAACTCGTCTAATTCGTCATCGTTTAGTTCGTCAATTCGTTACTATCTTTTGTGTACATTTCTGTTCGTCTAATCTGCTCAATTCGTCACCTCTTTCTATACCTTAGCAGCGTTTTGTTCGGCTAATACGTCATTTGCAGTTTCGCTTTTGATGTCTAAGCAGTACGTGTGGGAATTCAAACAAACTAAGGATCTTTTTCTGAGAATTGTTGCACCTCGCAATTTATTTATCGAACTTATACACGAGGTGCGAAGCGCGACCCGACTCCCCATATAGAGAACGTGGGAAGTCTTTGCAGTTTGTCAGAGATTTAAAAGGTGCTAGATTAAGTGCAGTCTAGATAGAGCAGAGGAATTAATTGTTGTATTCAACCATAACGTCATAAACTTGTATGTTACTGCAAATAAGAGCACTATGTATACGAGTTACAGTACTATGATAAAGTATACGAGCTTATATGATAGAGTTTTCACTTGTTTGCATAATTCGTCACTTCGCCTAATTCGTCGCTTTTTTTCTAATCCCTTGAGGTGACGAATTTGGCAAATTCTACTGTATATCATTTTGGAGCAGGCCTACAGTTTTGAACTGCGTCAGAAGTGAAACAGGCTTTAAAAGTCGAGCTGAAATTCGTGCTTGAGTTCAGATGTCAAGTGGGCTGCTGAAAATACTAACATCAAAATTAATTCTGCCTAAATTACTGTCCTACAATTTAATATAGCAAAGCATGTAGTAACATCCAATGTTTCAGCAAATCCTTAGCTTTGGCTGCACTTCATCATTGAATATTATTTCACGCAAATGATATAATCGATCCCACCATCATTCCATTAGTGAGCGACATCAAATAACTGTGTTAAGTATTTCCAGGAATAACAATTGTTTGTCCTAAACCAGTGGTGGGGAACCTGCGGCCCGCGTGAACATTTGATATGGCCCGCATCAGAATTTTCGTTACCCAAGTTTAAGCATAATACCGCGTCAAAACGAAGCTCCATGTTAAGCAGGTACTTAGATACTGAGTCAAGAGAAGTCACTCTTCCTTATAGTTAAAGGAAAAATTGTAGGATAAAACTAATTGATTTTGCGGCCCGCCAGCGATATTGGACAATGCATGCGACCCGTGGGAGTAAATAGGTTTGAACCTAAGTGAAACGGCACTCCTTTCTCTGCGACAAATGTATGATATGACCACCTATGGGTGGTCCTGTTCTCGATATATTGAGTCAATGCAACCGGGGCGGTCTGTGACATTTTTAAAACCACCACCGTGGTGCAAATCAAACGTTCTTTTCCATTGACTGACTGTGAAGGGAATGTTATGCGTGTGAGATAAGGTGCAGTGGATAAGCAAACAACGAGCTCTGAATGTTGCTACTTGCGTTGGATTCGCGTAAGCAGACCTGTGGCTGCATGCATAACGACATTTGATAAAAAAATGCGAATAAGTTCCCATTTTTTGAAAACTGAACTGTTTTTCACAAGCTGTCCGTGAACTACCCAGAATGTATCCGCAACCTACTTTTGGGTCGCGACCCACTATTTGAGAAACACAGAATAAGATAATCCGCTGTTGCAAAAATTAACTGCTATAAGATAGGAGCAGCAGACTTACGTTGAAAAAATTTGCGCTTTTCTTTGTTAGTAGGAGTGAGGACATAAGCGCGATTTCCTCCAAGTCGAAATTTATCAGGTTCAATGGTGCGTTTACTTCTATAGTATTTAACCAGATGAATTCGTCGATTGCTTTCGTGGCTTCGATTGACTGCAGATTCGGTTGTCTCCGATTGTAGCACTAAGCTTGAATGCTGTGGATCTTGTGATATTATCACATAGGCCTTGTATTTGCGTTAATGGAATGCGGCAATGGTAGCGATTAACAAATCCGAAAAAGGTTATGCAGCATGTTTTTATGATTCAAGTCAAATTATGGCCAGAAGTGGGGTAGTCCAGACACAGGGTTCCTACGCAGTTTTGAAAATAAATTTCCAGACTTAATCTTTTCCAGTTCAACTACAGGCACTATAATATTTAACACGATCAAAGGAAAATAACAAACTTAAATAAAATATTATGAAAATGCACGTCAACGATCAAGTCTGGAAATTTATTTCGTTTTCCTATACTAACATACCAAAAAAATTTTCCAGGCTGGAAAATGACCGAAACTTTTTCCATACGTCTCCAGACTCAGTAGGAACCCTGCAGACAGGAACCTCCGGTTTGGTTAAAATTTTTAAACTGAGACTATCAAAAAGTGCGAGACCCAAATGTTGTGCGACTGAGACCTGAAAATTTGTCGCAATCGCCGTAGCTTTTTGAATTTATCAAAAAACAAATCATCAATACTTCCGATCTTTCTTCTTGTCGAATTTCAAGCAGTTTTGACGTTTCTTAGTTTTTCCCTTACCGAAGATACAACAGAAAGCGAACAGGTTGACCTCCTGGAAAGGTGGGTCTCAAAGTCTCAAGACCCGTAGCCTTCGAGACTGACACTCACAAAAACAAGTCTCAAGGCTCCATCAATGAACAATTGGTGAAGAAAGCATGCTCTACTGACAAAGGATTTGCTGCATGACTGTTTTCCATGTGTAGTTGAAGGAAATACAGAGTTATTTTAAGAAAACAATACTAAGCGCGCATGCCGGCCGTGAAGCTTGCCCAAACATTCTTACTTAACGGTAAAGCTGTCTGTTAAAAATTGCAATGTACATTACCAACTTGAAAAGAGTCCTTTCTAACGAAAATAGTGTAAAAACCGGTCAGCTATCCGTGGGTTATCTAGTAGGAGCGTGAAACACGTTTCCGCTTTAAGATTGTTCACAATCAAATTTTGAACTGTCCCATTCTGATTTAAATGGCTCTGTGAGATTTCTTTATCTTTGTTCACATCTACTAAATGCAGCTGACTTCGCATTTTGCAAACTATGTTGAACATCAGCGATTCTCTAAATGATGGCACCAACGATAAAAAGAGTGGCACAATGGGAAACATTGCAATCTGTGTGGATTGCGCACAGTTACGGTGCGGGCATCGGAATGGCTTTAATTTGTGGTTGTTTGTGATTTTATACACGTCACTTCTTTTATTAGGTACCTTTATGTGGCCACGCAACGCTCGCCTCCGCAGCTGCGTTGTATCAAATTGCTGGCAACCAAAATTGTCAGGTTACGTTTTCAACATTAAGTGGAGATTTGCATGCACGCCGAATTGATGGTAAGCAAAAGGCTGAAGGATTTATAAAAATTCATGTACGCCTGAGAGCCACTAACACATGCTATTTTAACAGATGCCATCGTCCTAGACTTTCCGTCCAACGCTCCAGAATTGCTGCAACCAGAAGAGGTCGATCTCACTGTACTTCACAGAACAATTTTTGGGGATGATAGCGAAAAAGTGGACGAAGTCCTTGTAGCTAGAAGAGCTAAGAAGTTGCTTATTAGAATGAAACCAGGTTTTTCAGAAGAAGATCTCAAAGCGCTGAATCCAGATTTTTCGGCAATGAAGTCAAGCCATGACGGATCGGTGATCAAGGGCATAATAGTAACAACACAGGGAGAAAATCAGTACGATTTCTTTTCTCGCTATTTTGCTCCGTGGAACGGAATAAACGAAGACCCAGTTACAGGATCAGCGCACACAGTTCTGGCACCGTACTGGAGCGCTGTGACGAAAAAGCAGAAAATGCTTGCACGCCAATGCTCCAAACGGGGAGGAGATGTCACTGTCACAGTAAGATCTCACGACAGAATCGACATAGCGGGAAAGGCTCAAGTTGTGCTTAAAGGATCATTGTTACTGCCATCTTGAGTCACGTCATCTGACCCTGCTTTAACAAACTTCCGAACACAGCATATGCTGGGCGCTGGTCAGTTCAACTTTAAAAAGTTTCGACTGTTTCCCAACGTCAAGACTTCCTTGTTATTTCTTTTATGTAATCCGATGCCTGAGTCTTGTAAAGGCACATGAGTCCGCCAAACATTAATCCGCTTAGAGTCCCGAACAACAATCGTCCAGCTGGTGGCAACCGCCTGCGCGCAGAAAGGATAGTTTTAAGCGAACTCAGTTGTGTCATTTATTCACTGTGTAAAATAACGTTTTGGTGCATGTTTTTTCTAGCTTGCTGATACAACAGTCACGTTTTCGTGACAGTCTAGAAAATGCACATTAATTTTGTCATGTTTGTCGGTGATGTGTTTATGTTTGCCTAATACTGCTGATACTGCTAAGATATTAAAGAGTACTAGCTCCTTGATGTTGGTATCAATCGCTACCCTGCGATCCAAACAGTGAAAATAAGTGATCGGCATCAGCACCTTCATGCGATAGCAAGTGGCACATTTTGGTCCAACGTGTTTTCAAGCCTTGTTTATCAACACCAGCTAGGGTGGTGATAAAATGAACTTTTTTGCATAACATCAAATGTCACTACAGAGGTTATAAGTTCGGTTCAAGCTCAACAGGCCCGTCGCCAGGATTTAGCAGCAGGGAGGGCCACATTTTTAGAATACAGTAGTATTGGATGCATGCAGCAACCGGTGGGCCAAACGTGAAATGGGGGGGCACCGATTTCAAATGTGCCGGGCACCACTGGCCCCCCCGCTGGCGACGGCCCTGAAGCTCAACATCACCACCAAGCGAGGCATCTCTTGCTTACAACGTTCAACTGAATTAAAGGCGTTCATACAGTTTCTTACAGTGGATTTTAGAAACCCCACAATCTATTATCCTTAAGTCAGGGAATGGTGTAGTGAAAAGCAAGTCTAAGTTCCACGCAACTGCGCGATTGGATACACGAACACAGCGGCGGATACAGTCAAGTAACTTTACGTGGGGCGAGTTCAACAATACAAATGAGACAGTTTCAAGAATCTCTTTTCATCCTTTCCTTTTCATTGAGTAGAAAATGACAGTTAAAATCAAGCGGAAGTCTCGAGAGCGTAGTGTTGCAACCTTTCGGTTGGCGTTGCGCTGAATGCGCGGTTAACCACGAACGGAACGTGCGCGAAGAACAACAACATATATATGTGGCGCGAACAAGCAATAATAGAGTGATCGTGGTGTGTAATCTCTGGTGATGTGAACGATTGAATGTGATGACTGGTGTACGCGAAGAGTGGTCCCGATGGAGTGATCTTGGTGAGTGACCTGTAATAATGCTTGTGAACCTGGTGAACAGTTGACCGTACATGCTAATGGTGATGACGAGAGTGATCTCGTCGGGTGAAATCTATTGTTGCTTGCTGCCACAGTGTGAAGCTTTGCGCACATGCCGCTCGGGCTTACGAACAACTGGATGTATGGTGCAGTTCCTATGTGTCCAGTGATACCCTTGGGCCTCATTTTGTACTTGAAAAGCATAGTTTTGTGGTTACTGTATGATTGTTACAATCATAGTAGCACTACTGCATCATAGTTGCAACACTACTGTAAAGACTTAAAGTAATAACTGTGATGTCACAGACTGCATTTATTCCTGAATGTTGCATGACCACAAAGTACCCTTGGTTAATCTATTTTTTGAAGGCATGATCTTGCTTGTTACCACCTGACAGTTCTGATTTTATAGAACATTATATAATTTTTTTGCATTTTTGGGAGTATCTGTTAGATAGGACACCACCTCAGAAGAAATAAAAAATTAATGAAACAAAGCTAGTAAAACACCATTATTGTCTGTTTATTATAGAATTACGGCAATTAAAAAAAAACTGTTTTATCTTAAACGTACCATCAGAAGCATGTATCATATCAAACAAATGAATAAAAGTTTAAGATAGAAATCATATTATTGCAGCTTGCTCTTCTAGTGCATATATTAGCATGAGTCAAAATACCCTTAGGTACTTCAAATGATAGAAACTGTATGAAATAGGTAAATAAGCAGAGGTTTCCTGAATCCAAAAAATCTTCTATTCTATAGCTTTCAAACAAAACACGAAAAAACTTGATACCAGATGATCTTTTCGAGTTATAAGCAATTGAAAAAGGGTCATGAATGAGTGCACACAAAAACTATGTCTTACTTGACCTTGATTTACATAAGTTCAAAGGTCATAAGCAAATTGCCAATGATTGATTTTTATTAAGCACACCTGATACATTCTTGCGAAGGTCCAGCTAAAAATATTCACAGATGAAAGACACAAGGCTTTTTTAGTCAGAGCACTAAATTCACAAAAAGTGTATGTAAAAATTAATTGGGAACACTGCAAATTTCAACCAGCAATAACTTTGTGAATACTGGTCCAATTTGAAAAATTAAAAGTGTTTTGAAATTAGAATGATGAGATCACTTTGCTTATGAAATTTCATGATTTTGCTCATGGTCAGATATAACTCTGGATTACTTGGCATGGAATGACCCTAAAATTACTTCAATGGAAATGCCTCAGCCTTAGGCAATTATTAGAAATTTGAAAGGAGGCCTTTGAAGCATTACCTCAGTTGCCTCACCCTAAAGCCATTCATGCCAATCATTTTTCACATAAGTAGGCATAAAAGTTACAGTACCTTAGATAAAATCTCGCTGTGCTGCACTTGGTTAATTGAATATGCTTTTTTATGCAACATACCAAACAGCATGTGCAGAACCCCAAGATTGGGGTAATCACATGGATTTTTTGAAATTTTTCATCACAACTGAAGATAAGGTACTTGAGACAATCTCTTGTCGAATTTTTGCAACAATTAAATGAATGCAGTAAGAACGAGTTGATTTTGAAGTTAACTGATGATTTTCTTGCTAGTTGTTACACTTCATTGACCACAAAAAGCAGTCATCTTGTATGGTCCATAACTTCATGAAACCTTAACCAATTAAAAAAAAAAATAGTTTGTTGGAATCAGCATGAAAAGTTCTATCTGCTTATTAAATTTGGGGAAAATCTGAGATGGTGGATTGACTTTTCCATATTTTTAGTTCATTTGACATGGAATGACCCCAAAAGAACAAAATTTGAATAACCAAACAGCTGAATTAGCAATTTTTCATACTTTATGTACATTTTGGCCAAATTCAATACTTTTTCAAGGCCTTGAAAACCGATTTCACAATTCAATACTTTTAATATCATGTGAGAACCTTGGATTATTCTAAGCCTAGTGGCATCCTAAACAAGCACAATGAAAACGTTTGACCACGTTTAATAAACTCTTCATTAACAAGCAGTCGGTTCTTGCCTAGAACAGAAAAAATGTAGAAACAAAAACAATATACCTGATGTTTCGGCGCATAAACCCAACTGCTTCTTCTTCAGCTTGTTGCAAACCATGCTTTTGAAAGTTGATGGCGGCTGGTGGAACAGCACAACACATAAATAGTATATAATAATACAACAAAAAAACGCACATGCAAAATTCAATTAATGTGGAACAAATGTCATGCACCAGAATGTTGAACACACAAAGACATTTACCTGGTAGTGCATACAAAGTACCAGCAGCAGCTCCGCCAATTAAAGTATTTAGATCATCTTCCACCCCACGAGACTTTTCAGTAATAATTGAACAAGCACAGTAAAGAAATGCAACTGAGCCAAATTTTTGTGCCATCAAACCACCATTCTTTAAAACAGCGCTGGTCATGAGCATTCTCTGTGACTTTCCCTGTAAGTAAACAAACACACTGCTGATTCAACTTCCTGCGACATCAGTTACCAGAACAGACAAATTTGCCCATAGTGGTGCATGGTAGGCTTTACTTTAACTGATGAGTATAAAATGTATTGCATTGTTTACTGCAAAAAGCACCCGGGCAAAACAGTGAAAACAAGCACTGTCTGTAAATATCTGAAAGCACTTCCAAGCTTGTAGTTGGAGACTGAAAAAAACCTGAGAGTATCTTTCCCAAGGTTTCCCAAATGATGTGTTGCGGCACACCAATGACCTTGAAAGAGACTGATTGAAGTGTGCTGCAAAAGTGTCATACGTTGACAAAAACCTTTTACTGTAAAATATTTCCTACATTTTGCAATTGGTTTTCACATTCATCAAGTAGGTGTGCTGCGCCAAATCCAAAATTTATTAGTGTGTTGTAATGAAAATCCATTCAAAAGGACTGCTAGCTGATATATCAAATGCGCAAGAGGCACAAATAAACACTAAAGAAAGCAGGAAAAACAACAAGGACAAAGTTGACCAAGGCAAAAATAATGATTCAGCAAATGCTCTGGTGGAAACAGTTAACAGCAATTTGACAGCATGGCTAAAAACGAAACAAAATTTAGCACTGTCATAGCCAATAATAACACATTTTGTTAACACTTTTGCTACCAGCCAACATAAATATACGTTGTTTGAATTTGTTAACGTGTTCCCAGCCAGCGTCAATATATGTATTTGCTATCACAAGTGTTCTTGGAAATATACATATATGTTTTTATCCAAATTTCGCAGTGGTGTATAGTCTACCAAATGCTAGGAAAGCATGTAGGAATGTATTATAAACGTTTCTGTAAGCATATTTAGGTATGTTGAAAAATTTTATTGCTCGATGCCAGTATATAGGTGCTTTTATTGTCTCAAAAAAAGTGAAACCTTTGCAAAAAAGTGGTCCCGGTAGGCCCATGCTTGTTGCATGCAACCTAAAATGTTTTGAAATCGATTTGATATGTTGGCAATTGATTAGTGTGAAGGCAACAAAACGTTTGCTAGGTTTGCTTAGCAGTATTTGCCTGCCGCAGAAACAGAGCATTTTGATTTCCTGACAAAATGCCTGGGACCTGTGGATATCGCTGCAGGGAAACCACCTGGGATTGAAAGTATTCCCTTTGACGACTGCACGAGCTAATATATTGGCTCGCCCTTTTTTGGCCCCCTTTTTTTAAATCGCCTGGTGCTGGAGCTAGAGAGCTGTTAAAACCCTCTAAGGATTCAGCAAGTCTTCTAGTTGACATCGAAAAAATTTTTTTTTCGTTTTTGGTTTGGCATTTGCTGGGGTGAACGTCACAAGTGGGGGTGTTTTTGCATTTTTTTGGCCACCTTTACCTGGCCCTGGGCCCCCCATTCACCCATTCTTTTGGCTCAAGTTATTTTCAGAAACTAGGCAAAAATCCACGTCTTTAGAGCCCTTGAATGGCTTTCTAGCATATCTGTAGCCAAAATTATGGATAAAAAAACAAAAATTGGTGAAAATTTCTGCACCCACAAACCCCAATTTGGGTTGGAACACACCCCTTCTTTATATAGACAACACTCCACAGCAGATCGAGCTAGAGAGCTGTTTAAATCCGCTGTGAATCGAGAAAGACTTGTAGTTTAGACTGAAAAATCAATTTTCACCAGGCAATTTCGGCCTTTCTGGCCATGTTTACAAAACCACAGGATGTTTTGACAGGTCTGTCAAAACAATCCATTACGTCAACGTCCCGTGGGAGTTAAAAAATCAAGCCGAATCACTGGCGCGAAACTACACGAGATTTAAATGCATTCTAGGCTATAGTATGAGCTTTTAGAGGGTTTGATGGACATTCTAGCATTTCTAGTTAATAAGTTATGGCAAAAATGGTAGAATATTAATTAGGGAAATCCCCACAAATCCCCTTTGAGTTTCCTGTCATATTTGGAAATTTCTGACGTAACTTCTGAACCAGAAACGCTAGAAACTCAAGCAAGGGCTCTAAAAGCGCGTATTCTCGCTTAGAAACCAAAAATATTGTGAGCCAAAATATTGGCGCGTTGGATCGGATGATGACGTCATAAAATTGACCAAAAAACATACCCCTGTCATGATCCCAGTGGCC
>JGI24159J19872_10001642_pt1 | contig 25114 bp, 22 predicted proteins | sample Ectturendosymbi4_FD_19872 | JGI IMG/M metagenome (IMG submission 19872)
TGTAGGGTGCGAAAGTGTTCGGGTAGGGTGCGAAAGTGTTCGGGTAGGGTGCGAAAATGTTCGGGTAGGGTACGAAAATGTTCGGGTAGGGTGCGAAAATGTTCGGGTAGGGTGCGAAAGTGTTCGGGTAGGGTGCGAAAGTGTTCGGGTAGGGTGCGAAAATGTTCGGGTAGGGTGCGAAATTGTTCGGGTAGGGTGCGAAAGTGTTCGGGTAGGGTGCGAAAATGTTCTTGTAGAAATCATTGACTTTTGTTTATTTATCCAGAGATGACCTGCTAAGCCTAGGTTTCTTGTGATGACTCGAGTTCCCTAAGATGTATCATGTGGTTGCCTGCAAGTTTGTGTTTCTGTTTTGTTGACAACAGTGGCTCAACAATTGGGGCTTCACGTTCTTTCCTGCTTTTTTTCTGCAGTCTCATCTTTCATCCATTTTGTTCTAGGCAACTCTGTGGCAGTATTTCTATGCAACGATTTTTTAAATTGCAACCATGGTGTTTTTTGCACGACTGTGTCTATTAAGATCGATAGCTGTGTTTCTAGATAGTTGGGGCTTCTGGTCGATTCGTCTTATCCGAATCATTGTACCTTCCGTAGGGTTGCTGCGGTAACATCGTTGGCAGTTCACCGCCAATAACTCGGTTGACAACTAAAAGCTTTAGGTTTGCTGCAAGGTTTTGCGCAATCAGCGCACAGGGTTCTGCTTTCATCTTTTTGCGACGATTCCAAATTGCACGTATAGTATCCGTATTCAAGTAACTCGTCTCCACAGTGTGAGTGATTGAGCAAGCAAGGAAGGAATCGATCAGAAAATTTTTTCTGACAATCAATTTTTCGCAAAATTACGCATCCTCGATCTTGAAATTCAAGGTCCCACATACCTGTATTTTTAATGGGGTACTGATTTTCTATTGGAAAAAATTGCCGATGAATTCCATCCCGTCACCTTTGTGGAGACCAGTTACTGTTCTTGATCAATTCGATTGAATTAGGTTTAAGTATCAGGCAAACCTGACAGAAACTCAAAGAAATCTCAAACTGAAGCGTGTAAAATTTGTAAAAGCCACTGTAAAATCTCATACTGATTTGAGTCCTATCGTTGAATGGAAATTGCTTGTCTTACTCGCTGGAAATCGGTTTACTGTAATATGAGCGTGAGTGGACCGAAGTTGAGGTACTCGTTCCTTTTCATTTGAACCGAATTAATTCACAACCAATCAAGATCTACGGCCGATGATACAGGTCGTGTGTAAGAACTGCCTGTTATCGCGCTTTCCTTCGTCAGGAGATAGGGCTGTGATTTCCTGCTTTTCCCTCCTCGCACACTGTTGACCAGTGGTTCTTAAATGCGGTGAATATAACCCACCAAAAAAACTCGGTCTTGCCAAAAAAACTCGGACCCGCCAAAAAAAACTCGGATCCACCAAAAAAAACTCCGACTCGCCAAAAAAAAGTCGGACTCGCCAAAAAAACTAGAACGCGCCAAAAAAACCCGGACCCGCCAAAGAATGTGGTACCCGCCAAACGAGTGAAGCGCAATCTGTCAGTCCGATTGCGTATGCTTGTCAGTTAGGTGGGGAAAAGCGAAAGCTGGAGGGCCAGGGTCTCTCTCTTGAAATCGCCCGAATTCCTTGTTTATTTTACAAAGTGTTAAACTCCGTTGAAATTCGATCCATTCGTCGCAGGCGTCTGAGGAGAGCACCAGCGAAGCCGCGCCGCAGGACGCCGAGAAAGGTACCTTTGGTTGTGAAGAACCTGTCTGCTCGCGTGTTGATCCAGGCAAAGAAGTATTTGTCGTGTGTGCAAAAAATTCTGGATAACCGCGGCTGTTCGCCTGTCGGGAAGGCTAAGAATCGAACGTGGCGATAAAATCGATTGCACTCGCCGACGGCGGAAACAAGAGTAAAACTTTTGGTTTCAGGCCGTTTTCAAGTTTGCAATGCACTGATGATGATAACAGGAGTTATCGAAACGTCTACAACGTGTCGTTGATATCGTTTTCATCATTGGTCGTTTTCAAGTTGATTGAAATGCGTTTCGTAAGCTGTTTTTTTGTCCGATACTTTTCCTTAGTCGCAGAAAGCACTGGGCAGATGCGATTGGCCCAAGTGACGGAAATCTCTGCTTGTAAAACAGGCGCCCGTCCGGACGTCGAACCTGTGGTCAGCGCCGTTGAGCCGTCCAGTGAAGTTCATCAGGAAGGCCTACCGGATGGCGCCACGACGTCACAAAGCGACGCGGTGGGACGGGATGACGGCGAGAAGAAAGCTGAACCTAGCGTTGAAGGAAACGGTGAGTTTTGGCAGCAGTCGTACTCGTGGAATTTGTCCATCACTCTGCAGTAGTCTTTGCCTTTTTTGCCTTTGTTCCAACAAGATTTACAGCAGCTATGTCCAACCCACGGGCCGCATGCGGCCCAGTCGAAGGTTTTGTGAGGCCCAGTTTAGGTTTTCGTTGTAGTAAATGTATCATATATACTGACAACCTGTCCTTATTTTGCAAATCTTGAATTTGACATTTTTGAGGCAAGTAATCTTCAGTGCTACTTTATGACGTCTGTTGCCATTGCACTTCCGATTCGAACGCTTTCAGTACATTAGCTTATGCTAAATCTACACTGCTAAGATCAAAGTAAGTCATTCAATGTGCGGCCCAGGTCAAGATAGTGACATAATTTTTGGCTCAATTAGCCATTTGGGTTGGACACCGCTGATTTAGAGCGTACATTTAACGGGTATAAGATCTGTGCACATCGTTTATTTTGTTTAAAGACGCAAGCTATTTCGCGGGCTGTGGTAGACTGTTATCAGGTTTCTGCTTGTTTTGCAATTTTTAAACTCTTGTCAAGCATCCACTTCCCCCCTCCCAAGCGTTTTCCCTCCTGTCACGCATCGCTGCTTTCGACTTTGAAACGTTTCGTTTTGTTTCCGGTTCTCGTTACGCGCGGCTGCATCTGATATCGGGTCGCAAACACAGTGCTAAGTGAAGCGCGGAAATGCTTATCCAGGGAAACAAAATGAAAAGCGTGATCGTCCTTGCAGCGGCAACTTTGCCCACACATTGTGCATCGAAACAGCTTTGCTATACGTACAGGCCTGGTGTGGCGTTGCATTGTCTTCGCGCTGAAATGATCACAATGCGTTCGCATCATCGGCACTTTGCCAGATTTCTTTGCCATTGTCTTTGCAGTTAACATTGTGTTAACTAGCAAATCGATGCATTGGTGTATTTCTGTGCAGACGGGTGGGGGGTGTCGCACATACCCCTTTTTCAAATGTTGCATCATCGGAAAAAGTAAAAAAAAAACGTATCTCATTTCAGATCTCAAATTTCAGGCTCCGGCTCCAATATCCAAACGTTTTACGCTCCGGCACTGAAATGATTTGGTCCGTCGAAAACTGAAAATCATTGTATTATTTGTAAAACTTGTTTGTCCCACCAACTAGGGCTGTCAAACCGGAACCGGGCTCCGGCTTCGACTCCTCCACCATCTAAAAGTTTTTGGTCCTGGCCCCAATCGTCCAAACTTGCTTGAGTTCCAGCTCCACAGCTCTGCGTCTCAGGCAGCCTATTACCTTCAAACGCTGCGAGCTTGGTCAAACACTTGTTTACGTAAAAGCACACACGTTTCCTTGAGACAAGCCGCTTTGAACTCGTGATTCGCTGCCGTGCTTGCGAAACAATGCTGAAGCGTCGCGACGCCGGTGAAGCGCTTGACAGGGCGCGTGGGCTCTCTCTTTGGCCTGGCCTGGCCATCTGGCAATGGAACAGTGTATCCGCTCCCAGGACATTACCAATGCCTGTCAAACAATCAAAGAAAAAACATTAAAATGCTGCATTAAAAGCAGTTGTGCTGCGAAAACGCACTGCGGGGATGTTGGCGCACAGCTGACGAGAAAAGCGGCTGTTCGCGATTTGCGACGCGAAAAGAATTCCGTTTGTCAATAGTACCCGGTTGTTAGGTCACAATCGCCGTCTCCGTTTTGTTGGATTGTGACGTGCGTGTCCTGTGTACTTATCGTGAATGATCCGTGACGTTGCTTTTCGCCCAGGTTGTCTGTTTGCGTGTTTGTTAAACGTCAAAAGAAAGGTTTAACTAATCTAATCTATCTGGGAAAGGTGCTTGTTGCTTGGTGGTTGTGTCCACCAACATTCTAAGTGCATTCACTCGAATGGGGGTTGTTTGGTGAGGGCCAACATTTTTGTTTTATTCTTTTTTTCATTGAGCCCAATATTTACCAGGTTACACAGCAACCCGTCTATCAGGTATGGTTGTTGCTACCCAAGTTGAAACCGTCTTTTGACGTACAGTCGAATCACCAAGGTCACTGTGATGGGTCGTTTGGCTTGTACATATGCGCGTGCGCAAGTTCATATCTCATCAGTCCTGGCGCTCTTGTTTTATGCTTTCAAACAGTAAAAAAATTCAATTCGCCCTTGAAACGTGATTTGAGATGCTTTGTTGGCGATCATTTCACTCCTGGCGCGGCCTTTTCAGCTGGTTGCTTTCACCCATTGTTGCCCCTGGTGTCGTTCTCGACATTGTCGGTATCGTTACCGTCAAATTGTTGCCTTCTTCAACATCAGGTAACATCATATTGCTTCGTCACAGTTTCTTATAAGATATATGCTTCCATTGCTAACGTAAAACGTTAATCCCAAAGCAACGGTGAGAGAGCTTCTTCAGTTTGGAACGATATAACCAAGCACACGAGGGTGAGAGATTGATGAAAGAAACTTGAAAATCATGAGTCTAACTTTATTTCATCCTGAACGAGAAGGAAACGTGGTAAAGAAAACCAACAGCCCAGTCAACATCAGATTTGTGGCAAAAACGTCAGAAATTTCTCTCAGAACATCAGATCTGATGTTAAAACAGCAAAAGAGAAAATAACTGTGCCAGCCCGGGCCAACTAGTTGCCTCGAATGTTTCGTGTGCTTCAACGAGAATCGAATCCTTTTATCAATTATATCTTTTTCACGAGCTTGTTCAGCGTTTGTCTGTTTAATGCGCAGACGAAAAACCCGACGAGCACGTTAAGTTGGAAGTGGACAGCATCCAGTCGTTCGAGGAGTGGAAGAAAAAGCACATACAAGATCGGGTAAGCTTCTGCTGGACTGTTTTCTGCTCAGATGTTGCAGTGTCTTCGTTTCTTTTTTGTCGTCTTCATTGATAAATGTCTTGAGCAAGTTGCTTCAGAATTTTCTTCTGGGGATTTTCATGTACAAAAACTCCCATAGGTCCTTGTAATCCATCGGTCGGCTGTTTCTTTCCTGAAAAACTTCAGCCTGAAACTGCGATAAATCGGTAAAATGTCCTCGAACTTCGATTTTAAAATGGACACACGTCTCTGGTGGGTGGAGGTGGTAGAGTCGCGCTAATAGGCTTTTCCTCGAACTTGTCAAGTTAAACCGAGTACCTCGAAGGTACTCGCTTGTTAAGCCGAGTACGTCGAACACGCTGAGTTAAGCCGAGTAAGAGGTCTTCGTCAAACTTGCCACGTTTGGCTGAAAACTTTGCCGACAGACAATCGTTTTCTTACATTCTGTCCGTCGTCGTCGTTTCCGAAACTGTCCGAAACCATCCGGACCTGTCTTCGCAGGAAGACGCCGCGGCCGCCGACGTCAAGGCCTCAGCTCCTCGCACGACGATCCGCACCAAGAAAACGCAGATGAACTACGCATCGCAGGACTGTGGGGCGAAGATCCTCTCCCACAACCCGGAAGCGAGGGTGGGTGTGGTCTGCGATAGTGGGCGTGGTCTGTAATAGTGGGTGTGGTCTGCGCGAAAGGCGTTTTGTTTCGGCTGTTGATTTCTCGACGCAGTGCGACGAGTAACGCTTTGATTTAAACGAAGTTTCGAAAATGCAACACTTAAAAAGCTCTTTATCAGGACAGGAAGCATCTTTGTTATTGCATTTATGTCAGGTGTGAGCAATCAATTTGGCTCGGGGGGCTACTTCGAGAAGACCGCGTGCAGCGGAGGGTGGTACGTTCTAATGGAAATAGAAGCAGGTCGCGGTTCAAGTTAGCCTCAGCACTAACACTTACTGGACAAAGTTGCAGGAAATTTAAACTTGCTTCCGCGGGCCCCTAAAAACGATGTGGCGGGGCGCATGTGACCCGTGGGCCGCTAATTCCCCCTCCCACACCAGGTTTATGCGATGACTCATTTCTCAGCGTTTGAGCGATGGCGATGGCTTTGAATAAATCGCTGTCGAACTCAGAACAGAAACTGCCATCGACTTGTTTGTTTTCGCTTTGCTGAAGCGCCATAATACATCCTTTCACTGCCCCGGTCCTGTGTACTTTAATCCGCAGCCAGTTGCAGTGTGTTCGCGGTACGAGCAGCTAATCGATACATCCGCACGGTAACAACACTCGAGTCGAGTGCTGATGTCGAGTGTGCGGGCGGACGCGACGTTTCGCACCGTTCGGTGTGTTACGTTGCGAATCGTGTCGTTGCAGCTTGTGTCGGTTTGTTGTTCCACTGAAAACAAATCCGACCGGACGCCAGCGTTCCTGTCCGGCCCCCTTGTGCCGCACTTGTGTGGGGTATCTCGCAGCAGTGACCTCGTGCAGCATGCCGTAGTGTTGCTGGTGCCAGACAGGCCTGCGGATGCCGTGTGGCCCGAAAATCGGGGCATGTTTGAATAAGCAATCACTTGTGACTTGGCAGGTCATGCACAACAGTGACCTTTTTGTATTTGCAAACCAGGTCGTGTAGCAGTCGTTCAAGTTGCGAAAGACGAATCGATCTCTATTGTGCTTCTTCGAACAGAACGTCCTGTGTCTGGTATGAGTCGAAGTCCTGATGCCACGGCAGCATCGTGCTCTGCTTTTCACTTTCAGGCAGTGGCTTAACTGACAGGGGTGCAGGGGAGCGATCCGCCCCCCTCCCCTGGCAAGATAAATGTAAAACTAGGACCCTCTTAGCTTACATTTTGATAGTTAGTATTATTTTGCTTTTCAGTTGGGTTGTTGTTTTTTGCGTTTTTCGGGGTGTTTTCGTGTTTTTTCAGCAAGTATACAGTTGACATCCGCATCTGGATTCACTATCATTTTAGAACTATTTCAAGTGTTTGCCGGTGGTACCCCTTCAGCTAAGTTTTGCCCCTCCCAACTCAAACCTCTAGTTGCGCCACTGCTTTCAGTGGTGAAACCGCTGCATTTTTTCGAGGGGCGAACTCCTTGCGCGTGATTGACCTTCACGCAGGCGCTGGGTAATGTTTGGCGATGTTCGTCCGTGACGTAATTACGCCGTCGAGACGCATCGGCTGGTTTCACACTCCCCACAGCCCCTCCCAAGTCAAAAGAAAGCGTTTCGGACGAAGATGTGTCTTGTTGTAAGCAATGACGTCACAGCCGAAGATCGTGCGCGATGGAAGGGTGCGCAGCTTCCGCACCAGCGCGAGCTTGCAAAGGTGATCGACCTGCTTCAGCTGCCTGGTGCTCTGCTTCGACAAAGGCGCTTCATGAAACCACTGTCGATGAATGCCAGGCTTACGCTTTGCGGAGTTTCCACCCGATATTGAAAAAGTATTGAATTGTGAAATCGGTTTTCATGATCTTGAAAAAGTATCGAGTTTGGCGAAAATGTACATAAAGTATTGAAAAAGTTTGTAAATTCTGAATTCAACCATTTGTTTATTCAAATTTTGTTCTTTACCGCTGATAAGTGAGGGCGGTTTTGCAGATGTTTTTTGCATTGTGGTCCAATGAGTTAAATTTTCGAAAAAGAAAGGTAAATAATGGCATTAAAGGCCTCTGATTTTGTATTGAAAAGATATGGAAATTGGTTTTCGACAGTGTGCGGGGATCCTGGCTCTGTCTGTGACGGTCGCGTGCAGTGGGTTGCTCGCAGAGCATATCCTTGCATCAATCAAATGTCATCACCGGCTCTGTGACATTCACGGTTCAAAATATGTTTTTGTGACGTTTCCAAAGTTTTCGTTTTTCACTGACTTTCATCTCTTCCCGGATCAAACGCAGGTTATTGTGCTGTTTATGGAAAAAAATCAGCGCTGCAAACTGTTTTTTTCTTGCATCGCCGGTGGCAGATGCATGCAGAGCGCCCCGCCCCTTGCTTCTTAGCATGTGACGCGACCGCAGAGCGCTTCCTACCTGTAAAGTTGATTGAGTGATGTTATTTCGCGGGCTGCTGTTGACAGGCAGCCCCAAGCGAACTGAAACGACAGTTGGGCTTTTGTAATTTCGCACGCGTGGAGAGTTTTGTGTGGTCTACTCTAGTGAATGTGTTGGTTTTCGCTTGTGTTTATTTCGACCGTAACGAAACGTGGTGTTTACTTTGAGAAGGACGCCACTTTGAATAATCGTTTTTGCTGTTTGTTCAAATATATTGTCGCTGAACAACATAAACATCGCGCACAGAATGCACCTTTGCCCCCCTGCTTGCGGTCAAAGTTCACGCCTCTGGCTAAACTGAAGTTCGCACCTTGGTTTCTAATTAACTCAGATTAAGCAATTTGAACCTTGCCGCTCTGGTCCGTCGAACGCTCCGAACTGACCGACCTCATGTCTCTTCTTTCTCTGCAGCACATTTCCGCCATTTTGGACGAGAACAAGGACATGTACATGCTGAATCCGTGCTCGGCCAGCATTTGGTTCGTGGTGGAACTGTGCGAACCGATACAGGTCGGTTGAGGGGGTTTTTGTCCCCGCACCCTGGTGTTATTTTTGCTGATGCGTTTCCTGCAATTTACGACAGTTTCAAATCTGCCAATCTGTCTTGTAAGAAAGTTAGGAAAGTCTTGCTGGCCGCTCCCCACGGCCAAGAGAGCCGGAGGCCTGCCCAAGGCCACACAGCGTCTTCTTGGGTCTCTGGCCATGGCCCCGCTTTGGAGCGGAACCTGCGGGACTCAGAGATTGGTAAAAAAACCTGCGAGAGGTGCTTCCAGACCTTCCAAGGCTGCTGCTTCCCAGCGTGGAAACGCGGGCTTTAATGGATGCATCTTTCTCAAAAAGGATTTGCCGAAGTGCTGGACGACCTTTGAACCCGTGACGCAACGCGCGAGTCGAGAAGTGCTTCAGGACTACTGAATTTTGTGAATATTTTTTAGCTTTTACAAAATTTATACCTGTGTTTTAACCTTTACACCCGCGAAAGCGGAACCGACTCGGTCTGCGGGTGCATGGCGCTCGTCACTCCCCACATTCGCGCGACGATTTGAAGATCGATTGTTCGCTCATAACAGATCAGACAGTTGCAACTCGCCAACCTCGAGCTTTTCTCATCGGCGCCGAAACGCTTCGAGATCTCGATCAGCGAACGGTACCCGGCGCGCGAATGGAGGCCCGTGGGCGCTTTCGAGGCCAGGAACGAGAGGGCCCTGCAGACCTTTGTGCCGACTCGCGAGGAGCTGATGTTTGCGAAATATGTCAAGGTGAGTGCGCATGCGCGGCCGCTGGGGCGATGAATGCCAGGGAAAGATTTCGCCGACTTTCAATCTGTGTTGCGTGTAATACTTACGTTGGTGAGATTTCTATCGAATATAATAGTGGAGACTCGTAGTTGTGAAAACACTAACACTAAGCGGAACCGTTATTTCCAATTTTACGCAGATAGATTTTGTTCGAGTGGGACGTTTCAAGAATCGCGAAAGTGTTTCAATTAAGTTGTTTGCGTTGGTATTCCTGACTTTGGAGCTTTTCATAAGAAAAAGGCAATTCTACTCAAAGGGTTTAAACGGTGTTATCAAGCGGTCGCTTTTCTCAAACACAAATAAGAGGCCAGCGCATTCAGTTAAGGAAAAAAGAACTTCGAACAGCTAGTAAGTCCTTTCCAGCAGCGACCTTTTGTTCATGCGAAGGAAACAGATAGTGAATGTCAAACATTATTTTTTTTATTTCAAAGCCAGTTGGAAAAAAGTCTCTTAACGTGTTATAAAGAAAAGTGTTTTTCAAACAAGCAGCTTCTGCTCGATCGCACTTGATTCTTTGAAAATATATTCTAAAAATATTTGAACTGCTGCGTTCGCCAACAGCGGGCGAGCAACTACGCGAGGAGGGGAGGTGTTGTCGCGCTTCCCGTGCATTTGTGCGACACGTCAGTCGTTGGCGCTTTCGTCGCGATCGGCGAATCGCGTTCGCGGCAAACGTAACAATCGGCGCGTTGTCATCGCGAGCGCGTTCGACAAGGCCACGTCGTTGCTCGCGCGGGCCGGTTCGTTTGTTTGTTGCGCTCGCATCGCGGTGTGGACACGATCGCTACGACGACCTGGGCAATTATGACGAAACAAAGGCGGCGTGCTGCTGTCTTCGCGTTCCACATCTTGGCAGCGGTTGTCGAGAAAAACGACCATGCATCGTTGTCGCCGCGAAATTTATCTTCTTCGCGGTTCATCAAGCCATTGGACGACTTGCAAAGTACCGGCTGCTCGTAAAAAGCAACGGCTGTTTGCGCAAAGTACCGGCTGCTCGCAAAAACCGCTACGACGGCCGGTGGATAAAACGTGGTGCGGTTCTTGCTTCTTGTCTCAGCGAACACCGAAAGTTCGCTTGAAAATAGTTTTTTTCTTGACGATCGTGGCGGTCTTGCTCTTGATTTTTAAGTTGAGCTGCTCTGCCGAATGCTCGCAGAACGTTGGACCGTTGCAGCCAAACCTCCCAACCTCTGAGCGATTCTAATCTACCCCTAATAAAGCGCCAGATGGTTGTCGTTTTCTGTTCACAACGTCTGGCTTCTGTCATCGTTCCTTCGCGTTGGTTGAATCGATTGTGAACGTGTTGTTGTCGGCTCATCAAAGGGAGCTCAGTCTTCGACGGTGTTTTTGGCGAGAAAAATGCGGGCGCCCGCCCGTTTGGTGGCTGTTCTGTGTCGAAGAAAGTTTCTTAGCCCGGGGTCGGGTTTATTCCACGTGCTGTTGCTTAGAATAAAGTGCTTTTGCTCGCATATTAATGGAGCTGGTGCGGAAGATTTGTGACGTCACTGCTGACCGCTGACAAGAATCACGGGATATATTGTATCCACTGTGCTGTCTCTATGGACAACCAGTGTTTTTAAGGTGTTTGACAGAGTGAAACGGTCTCGCAAAATGCAGTCGATGCTCGCTTTACTGCCACCGTCATAATACACTAAGACCTTACTTTACGACCAACTCGGTATTCAGGTAAATTAGTTGCGGTCACTCTCAAAATGCCTTTGCGGTCAGCAAGGTCAAAACTTAAAAAAACCCTATGGACAAATTAAACACTACATGGTCTGCGAGCAACTGTGGTATTCTTCATGATCTGCACCGTTCAAAATTGTTTGATCGCCACATGTCATGCGCTGCAAATGCCCGCGCCCACATTGTGATGACATGGCTGCTGTATGACTTCCCCGTTTCTTACCTACAATGCCGCTCATCGCACTCACCTATGTGCGTATCTCACTTCCTCGTCCGTACATTTCGCAACTCTTTGTACGTTGCTTGCCGTCTATCTTCTTATATGCTACGACTGTAATTGACTTGCTCCGTGTTGCCCGTTTATATTTGGCCAGGGGTTTGTTAAAGGTGTTTTAGGGACCCGTTTCGGGTCCCTGGAATTGAAAATCGTGTCCTGAGAATCAGCGCAAATTATTATCGAATCCCAAGAATCAGAAAATCGGATCCCTAGAATCAGAGAAATTGTGTCCCTACAGGTCCATACCAGGTACCTAACATTTTCCTTAAAAAAACCTGATTTGGCATTTTCTTTTCCATGCCTCCCTGTTTGAAAGTAGATACTGTGAAAGTGTCAGCAGTCAGCCGGTTGCACCAAACCGGTCAGAACCGGCTTTCGTCGGATTGAAGTCGTCCGCTACGATTGCATGCGTTAATTTTGTGCGATCACTCTGACGTCACGTGAGCAATTGTAAATCATTCATACGTGCAGCCGTGCGCAGCGATGAATGTCAAATTACGCTTTGTAAGTTCTGCTTGATTGATTATGATTTTGTCAATGCCTTGCAGAGCAGCGCATCGGAAAATGTTCAAAAACCGCTTCGTATTTCCTTCGACTTCGGTTCGAAATCACGTGACCAAATCAAAAGCAAACCTTTGGACTTTAAACAACGCTCAAGTAGCTGCTGCTGTTTTGCGATTCCTGGCTGTTGTTTCGTCATAATGGCAACTATGCTTTGGAATGTATCAGATGAAGATTGACAGAAGCAGTTTAACCAACTCAAAGCAGCCTGTTTTCTGGGTCGATCCCATTCGTTTCGTTTATATCTAACTGCCTACACAGGGAGCTTTTTCATTACAACAGGGTATTCGACCTGTTACTTGGCATTTAATGCACCTGTGACTTGGTAGCGCAGGAAAATGCGCAAGTACTTGCCGGATGGCTCCACGATATTAATCATGCAAAACAGTAACTTCAATTTCCTAATTTTAACCCGACGCGCAATGTGAAAACGCTTTGAGGTAATGCTTGCGTGAAAATTAACCGTTCCTCCCGATGCACGTAAAGATAATTGTCATAAATAACCCCTTTCGCTTGAATTGAGTCAGTGAAGGGCTATTGCAGATTTCTTTCTTGTCTTTCTGCTGTTGTCCTTCCGTGGACTTTATTTCTCCCTTGGTCGCTTGTTTCGCTAAGTTCGTTGGTCGCTGCTTTTGTCGCTTGTCCAATACGACAAAGGTATTTCGACAACCTCTGGCCACGCCAACTTTCCATTCACTAAGTATTCTTCGCCAAACCAAATAGGCAGCAGGGTTAAAGTTCAAGCTTTGTGATAAAAAGGACTACTGGGCGAAGCCTTGTTGGTTTCGAGATATTTCTTCTTCACCGAGGCAGGAGTTTCTGAATGGTGGTCGGTTTTGCCAAGAACACCAACGTGCTGCAACAAACGCGGACCTTGGACCAATGTGTTCAGCCGCTTGTCGCGAAGTAAACCCTAGGCGCATTTGACTTGCTGCGACCGTTGGTCGATGGCTGTTTTTTTTCGGTCATGGACAAAATTTTTTTGAAATGACCGAAAAAAGTAAGTCAATTCAGTCATAATGTTAGGAAATACAGTTTTGTGAATACTGTTACGGCGAGTTTGACCGAAACGTCCTAGCGAAAAAAGCAGCCCGATGGGGGTGCTGTCGGACTGTAACACTGTGCTTGACTCCTGCGTTGCAGTTCGAAATGAAAAGTCACTTCGGCACCGAGCATTTCTGCCCTTTGACAATGCTGCGCGTGCTCGGCGTGTCGATGGTCGAGGAGTACGAAGAAGCCGAAGAAAAAGAAAAACCCGACCACGCTCGGGATTCTTCGGACGACACCGAAGCGGTAAGTTGGGAGAAACGTCGCAGTGGATGCGCAGGCGTGACGACTGACAGTTCCCACTATTTAACGTTGCGGTGCTGGAAAAGTTGGTCAGATGCAGATGTATTTGTGTATGCGTTGTTTTGTAAACTATATCGCAATTTGAAGGTTAAATTTTTTAATTCTGCTTTGGAAAAAAAGCCCAGTTATAAAGGATCAAAACGTTTTCTAATTAGTTCCAAGTAAAATGTTGAGAAGAGAAAAATCCAAGGTCTGTGGCAGTGGTTTTCTACCTTCGTTGTACCGCGACCCATTATAGCAACCCACTTCGATCCATTATAGCAACCCACTTCGATCCATTATAGCAACCCACTTCGATCCATTATAGCAACCCACTTCGATCCATTAAAGCAACCCACTTCGCCCCCGCATCATTGTAGTGAGACGTAACTGAGTCTCCACTTGCAGCAGGTATAAGCAAGTTATGCAATAGGCATAACAACTATAGCTCAACGACCCCATCTAAAACTCGTACAAGGCAAATGTAATACAGCTGTGTGAATAAAATATCTACTCCCGACCCCTCCAAAAATGGTTCACGACCCCCCTGGGAGTCGATATTCCAGGTTGAAAAGCACTGGTGTATGGTGAACGTTTTACAGTTTATTTTTGACATAACTTCGCCAGTTAATAAGTATTTTTCTGGTGTAAATAAGGCTTGTCTATGTGTAACTATTGAATGCCCGATCATGCAGAAACCGCATTTGTTTAAACGTTGCTTTTTTCCTGGCTCTCTCCGTCTATTTGAAAAGGCTGAATATCCCTTCACTGTTGCGTTCTCCGCAGGCTTCGCTCGAAGAAACGAGCGCCAACACATCGCAAGACGCCGGGTCGATTGATAAAGTGCTGAGCTTGGTCAAGAACGCTGTTGGCAGCATTTGGGGCAACGGGGACGCGTTACACGAAGCGAATGCGACCAGGTAGGGAAAGGGTTGATTGACTTAAATCCTTTTATTTACATCTCCGTGATTTAATCAAGCAATGAAAGTCAAAAATTCACGCAAAAAATCATATGCAGTTTTAATCAGAGCTTTGTGTGATTTCTGTGACACATTTAATTAGCATTCTAATAGGTTTTCACTTACATTTGTATAAAAGGCAGAGAGTTGTTATGACGATACTCAATGTCAAAGCAATTGAAGTTTTATCAATCATCCGTCACAGCTTCTGTGAGGTCACAGATTCTATGTCAACTAACTACAAAAATGACATATGGACTGAAATCACTAACCCTTGGTGACTCGGAAGTCAGAACTGTTATTGTGTCACAAGTTCGAACGTGCAAAATGGCATAAAGCCAGATTTTTTCAGTTATTTTTCAATCATAGACCGAATTTTTTTAAATGACCGGAAAAAATTAAGTCACAAGGTTTGAAAGTATAGACTAGTGAATACTGTTGAGTGGCGTTAATACTACTTTGAGTCATGTGACTGAAATATCTCAGTGACCAAAATGTCTCAGCGAGGAAAGAACAGGCATAAAGTAAAAGTTGCATCTAAATTCTATCAAATATGTAGGCTGTTGACTGCAGATATAGTAGTTTTATAACATATTTCTCATTCATAATACCAGATATGTTATAGGTTCTTTACCGTTTTATACTTGCAAGTTATACATTTGCAGAAGCTGAACTAATCAAAGCTGCGTTGCAATAAATAATTTTAACAAGCCACTTCACACCAAAAAAGCTGGAAAGCTGGTATTTATAAACAAGCTTTGCAACATGCCATTTAATAAACTGGTGGTTTGAGTATTGTAATTTCCATGAATATTTTGTTTTGTATATCAGTACTGTTGTTGTGAACTGTTTTGCCTTAAGTGATATTGCGTAAGCCCACAGAATGTTGCAATGAAAATTCAGCTGTTTTTATTTGCTTAATTTCAAGAAACAGAGTACAAAAAATTAGATTAAAACAAAGCATTTAAATTTTACAATTACAAATGTTAGGTGACCACCCACTACACATAAAATAAAAAAATCAAAGCAATGTGATTTAAATCAAAAACACCGAGTATTTTGATATTTTTCAACCCTGGGTAGAGGGTGCTTGTTCGTTCCGCCAGTGAAGCTTTATTTGTGTGCGTTTTTCTGATAACGCACACCTTCATGTCAAGAACCGATTCTGAAACCGTGTTGCGATGGTTTTGACATTCATTCACGATGGATTTCGCGACTTGCCTAAACTCAGGAATGTTTTGTTTCATTTTGCAGCAGTTGTTCACAGCAGTGAGTGTTCTGCAATTAAAAGAACGTGAAAAGCTTTTCTGCCACTGAGAGAAATGCAATGCGTTGTATTCTGACGAAAAAATATGAAAACGCAACAGGGAATTTTTTGCTACTCACGGAAGCTGCAAAAGTTGATGGTTGGCCGTCCAAGTTGCTTGTGACTTGGTTGAAACTCGCTATTTGTACACAAAATCAAATTTTCCTACGCACGACAGGAAAGTGTGTGCGATGTTGAACGTGGAAACCATAGCGTCAATGACCTCGTATCACCTTTAATTGTGATTTTAAAGCGATGAGTGAGGAAGGCACTACAAAATGGAATTGGTGTTTTAATGAAAAATTGGAAAAATGCAATGACGACAAAAGTGATTACCTGAAACCCAGGTGGTCGGCACTGTGTTAAACCGCGCTTAGAACATCGAAGTTAGAGCTGGGATGAGCTGAAAATACGCAGTTAACGTACGGCTCCAGTTTTTACAACAGATGACCGCAATAAAATCAGATAAATCAACATATGGACCGGTAGAAAACAATGGCAGTTTTGCTACGAGAATGACTTCGCGGATTCTGTAAACTTCGCCCTTTAGTGGAGAGTGTTTCTCATAAACCCAAACGGAAAAATGTTTTGCTGCAGGGTGGATCTCTATATATTCATGTGCTTGACGGTCTACTTTTAATCTATAAATTGATTCTTACAAGATGGTTTGAATTTTGTAAATAAGTTGGGGCAGTGGTTCTCAGTTTTTTTCATGTTCCCCCTTACAACAAACACTGTCGATTCATCCCCAACAAAAATCACAAAAAGATAATTACAAAAGTTTCATACTGCCTACTGTGAAGAAACAATAGAGGACTATAAACCAAACAGACTCTTATAACGTCAGTCACTGCAGTTAAAGCAGCTTGTCTTTGCGTACTGTGGACATTACCATCTAAGTCAACCTCGTTATGCAGTTTTTATGTGTTGAATAAACAAATATTTGAGTTTTTTTCATTCCCAGCTTTTCCTCTCCAATTCCTCCCTTAACGACCCAAGTGGCAACCGTTTAAAAACCACTGGGTTGGGGTCCTGGTCAAAATTTCAGTTGTGGTCCACATCCCCCTCAGTTGGAGACAGCGCAGGTGTGGGTTCGCCAAATCTTGCCACGCGCGTTGAGCGAAAACTTCATTGTTATTGTTGTTATAAACTCCGCCGCTGTTTGTTGCGGTGTCTCAAATGGCTCCGAGGTCCAAATGAGGACTTATAAAGTGTCCCGAGGGCCACATTATGACCCTGACGTCACAGTGGCGCTACCTGAACCTTACAAGATGCAGCTTTTCCATCTTGTTTCCTGCGAAAGGTAGCATGAGATGTAGGCGAATCATTTCTAGTCGTCTCTACGTTCGTTTAAAAGGACGTTCTTCACTCGCTAGCCAAGAACTTTTAAACACCGGAGATCAAACTGAATAACGTAAATGTTAATTATTTGAAAATTCCCCAAAATGATCGCGGGCCGCTCAAAACGCCCTCGCGGCCCACGAGTGATTGAGACCCCTGATGTTGAGCCGCGCGTTTAAGTCCCAATCGACGGCCGGGCTGCGATCCCGGCCACACCCCGCACCTTGACCCGGGAGCTTAATCCTTGATTATACTGTAATTGCCAATCTGCTGCTGGCGCGGCCTCAACGGGCTTCACATCCGCTCTTGACGCTGCGCAATAAAAATCTGTGAGTTATGGTTTCGCTGAAACAACTGTTTGCATAATCGCGCCATTGTCTGTTGCGGTCACGTGACGACGATGACGTCACCCTGTTTTTTTAGCGGGAGCCGTTGAAAGACAACAAGTCGTTTTTGTTGTCACTCGAAGCCTGTCCTCGAATGCGAAGAAAGGAGCTCTGGCCGCCTTCATCGTTGAAGCTTCATTCTATGAAAAATAGAAGTTTAATATACGTTTTTTTTTTGCAGTCCGGAAAATTCCACTGCGGCCAACTTCAGCTCGACGAGCGAAGAGGAGGCCATCGATTCCGCCTGGGAATCCCCGGTTACGTTGGTAACGAACGGGTCAGTAGAAGTTGCCAGGGTAACGGTCAACGCTGAGTGTGGCAATCGGTAACTGACGGTGCACAATGGCGAAATTCGCTTTTGTCATTAATGTAATCATGAAAGTGACCCGATACCGGCCCATTTCCCGCGGAGACATTATATAACAGCGGTTCCCGAACCTCTTTTGAGCGCGACCCGAGCCTCATACAGGGCATGAAAAAAATAATGAGTGTGTTGATGAATTTTGGCAGTAAATTGCTAAGTTCGTTTTCAATGTCTGGAATGTACTCGCTTCGAATGTGTACTCTACAGACAGACACAGCAGACAAGCAGTAGTAACGTTGAACAATATACAACCCATGTGTGGATCGTCTCGGCGCGACCCATTTTTTGACATTTCGCAACCCCAGTTTGGGTCGCGACCCTTACTTCGGGAACCACTGTTATACGGGTATCAATGAACAGCTGTGCTGGTCGCTATTGTCCACGGAATTATGCTCGAGCGGCAGATTGCATCGTAGCGAAAAGATCACAAGCACGCCGGCGTGCGTAACTACTATTACTTGTTTCCGAACAACGGATGTTTACTTTTTAAAGTTTGAAAACGTCAACATTATTTTCCTATTTTTTCGCTCAGCTCGGAAGTTGAACCCCCTGCCCGGCGGCCGGATGGGCCGATCGTGACCTTGGTCGAGACCGGGAACGGCCAGGAGATTGTCTACGAGCAACCGGTTCCCCCTCTGTACGACCTGTCCTTCCTGGGCCAACTGTCGGCCCAAAAGTTCAGTACACGGCTCTGCTGGTTCCTGGAGTTCATTTATAGGTTTGTGCTCTATTTTATCTATATATATATATATGAAAGTGTTCGAGGAGCTGCGAATGACCCCCTGAAAGTGCACAAAGTTTTCTAGCAAGGGTCTAAATTTGTTTCTTTGCTCTTCGCGCGATGTTGATGTCTGTGCTTTGGCCCCGCGCAAGTCGAGCCGCGCTTCACAAACCGCTGTAATTGCGACCTGTATACTGCCCATCGGTCCTCGCAGCCTGCTGCTTGACACTGGGCTGGTCTTCTTTGATCAGTCGTTTCGCGCAACAGCGACGAGATGTAGGATCGCCAGGGCGTGTCGAGGGCGTGGCGAGCCAGACAGGTCACAGGATGTCGTCGGTCGAACACAGGGGGGCCCAACATGGGGGTACATTTGCCTATCTGAAGGGGTACATTTATTGTACGCAGCAACATGAGACGTAAAAAAGGAGTCTACCTTTGTGGTTCAAAAAACCCACAAGTTCTTTAAAAAATCAGTTGATTTTGTTATTTAGGTCGGTCTTTTTGTCATGAGAAATTTTAGGGGTGCATGTTCAACTATCGAAATGCTGAAGAAGTACATGGTCAGAGAAAGGTTGGGAACCAGCACAAAAGAATAACTTCGTCGTTTTTTTGATTTTTCCCTATACACTCATTTTAAATATAGAGCTCTCTAGCTTTCAAGATTCCAAAAACAAAAATTTTCACCACGATTCTCCGTGCTCTCGCAGGGTCTCCGTGCTCTCGTGCATCATCCAGCCGGGCGGCAACCGGACTTCCACCTCCGGGGCTTTCCCTTCGCTGGCGCCGAATCAACAGATTTGGGCGACGGCGCCAACAAGCGGGCAAACAATCGTCTCCTCGCCGTCACCGGGTGACGGTAAAACCGGACCTGACTTGGTGTTGGTCAAAAGCGCGTCAGAAAAACCATCTGCCGGCGATTCCGACGTGGCTGCGACTGAGGAAGTGGCCAAAAACGAGGGTTTTATTGGCCCCGAAGCAGGCCACGAACCCAATGCCGGCAAGTCTGCTGCCGACAAACATTCGTATTCCTCATTACCGGATGTTCCTTCGCTCGATAAAGATCGAGAGATTGCAGGCGAGCAGCAATCGAGCCCTGGTGTAGCGGAGGAGGACGGTCTACTTGTTCCGAAGGAACCCAATGATACCCAGGTTGGGCCCGAAACGGAGCCGGTCGCACACGTTCGCGATCCGGCCAGCCCGTTGCTGGGTGGGGTCGATAAGTGTGAAGTTGCGAAGGACCCGAGTCTAGTCCGAGAGCCGGAAGTCGCGGATTCTGGCAGCCCTGGCGTTCCGGATCGCAATCAGTCCGGCGGAATTCACTCGGACCCAGGCGATCAAACGAACGCTACTGCTGGTGTGCACGCGAACCCGAGTGAGAATACTGCCGAGCGCAGCGAAAGCGACGAACAAAGCGAGAAGACCGCTGCTGGGAAGTCGTCTGACTCGTCCGACAACGTCACTGCGACGCAACAAGATGATGACGTCGTCTTGGTTAAGAAGGAGGTAACAAATTGTTAAGTCGTTGAAAGCAAGTAGACCCGCGCTGTAGGCCCGTAGCCATGTATCAAGGTTTGGGGGGGAAAGATAGATTTTAGGGGGTCAAGATTTTTTTATGTTAGGTTTAATAAGAAATTTTCTAGGCACAACAAAAGTTGAAGGAGCGCAAAAATTTTTGGGGGTCAATGCCCCCCACGGCTACGGGCGTGCCGCGCTGCAGTACTTAAGTGCATGTTGACCATGCAGGAGTTTTTGGTGAAAATTAACCAATCAAAACTTCGTGTTCGCATTTGATGACCAGGAACCAACGGGCGATACTGCTACTCAGCCAAGCGTGAACGTCGACGACCTCGTCACGGAGGAAGCGGCCACCGCTATCCCTCCGATAGCTGGTCATGCGAACGGCAAGGAACCGGCTGTTGTGGAAGTGAGGGGCCGCCTGTTTGGCCGCTGGCTTTGATTTTATTCGCGGTAGAAAGAAGCGACATCATTTTTCTGTGCCTATGTCTTTAATGGCCGAAATTTGCCATTGGTGTTGGCTCGGATATATTGAACTTGAAGAACAGGACTTCATGGTGTAATTTTCCGCTCTTCAGTTTGTTCCTTCGTGTGCAGGGACGTATCCAGTGGGGGCGATTGGGGCGATAGCCCCCTGAAACTTACGTATACGTAAGTATCCATGATTTTGTACAATTCGGAAAACAGCATTCGCGATATATGCCATTTTGTCGTCCATTGTTTTGTCACAGCAGCCGTGTTGTGAAGTAGACTTCATCTCTCTTACAGTACTGGCCCCGTAATGAGACTTGACTACGAAAATTTTCTGAAATCGCCTCCCCCTAAACTTACTGGCTGGATCCACCCCCCTGTTCGTGTGATTTCATTTTTCGTTCACTTTCGAGTTCCTCCTCGCGGGACATTTGCCAAAAGAGCTCCGTTGCCCGTGACCGGCGAATTTTTTTATTATTGCTCTTGTTAAACCGACTAAGTGGTGCAGTTGTTTGAGCACGCGCCACCGAAGCTGGTAGGCTGGGTTCGATCCCCAGGTCGGGTCATATTGAAGACTTGAAAAATAGTACTTTCGGCCTGCACAGCCTCGTGCTCGGCGTTGATGGGCGTGTCCGAGGGAACGCGTGGCGCTGCACTTGACTCGCCACCAGTACGAAAGCAGACGCGTGGCGTACGTAAGCAAACGCCACTCCAAGGGAGTGAATCAAAACGAGTAAAATGAAACTGAACCGAAATACTACTTTGAATTTTTGCACTGATTGTCATGATCGTGTTACGCAGAGCCAAGTCGTCATCAATCCTGGCACGAATCAAAAGGAGAGCGTCCTGATGCGCTTGAGCAACAGGATCAGGGTGCTGGAGCAGAACATGTCGCTGAGCAGCGCTTATCTTGAAGATCTCAGCCAAAGGTTGGTGTCGTTGCGAGAAGTGCGATCACGTGACCGAGGTCTTCTTGTCCCAGGACGCTGCAGTCATGGGCGTCTAAAGGATTTTTATGAAGAGGGGCCAATAGTTTTTTCTTTTCAGGGGGGATAACCGTGTTGAAATTCCATTTTACCAACTTGAAAAAAAAACAACCCCAAAACAGCTTTTCTGTTCCTTTCGTCAGGACGATTGTAGGGTGTCTGAACTTGTAGAGCTCGGACCAAGGTCTGATATTATTGTCATTCTGAAAAAATCCTTCCGGATCCTATTTTTTGGTCAGATTTCATTTTTGAGAAACCGGGAAATAAGATAAACTACCACTTCTTTGTGTTTGCGGTTTTCAAGTGTGGAACTCGCCTGATTATAGTCGGTGCAAAAATGCGTAGTGGACTTCTCGATGCAATATTGTGGAAAGTTGTGACCATGAATTAGCCAAGTAGAGCTGTGTCCTCCAGGAATCTGCCCGACATGCTGTGCTTTCATAATTCTGCGATCATTCATTTCTGAGGCAAAATCCGAGCGAGAAAAACGTGGAGCGGCGATAGCTTGGTGGCAGAGAGCACGTCTCTCAATTGGAAGGTTAGATGTTCCATCCCCGACCGCTGAGTGGAATCGCCGTAGTGCTCCTTGGGCAAGAGCGTTAACCTCAACCGCCCCGGCAAGAAACAAATTCCAGGCTTAGGCCTGTCACTAGTTGTCACCAAAATCAAATCAAAAAAAGCAGGTCGAGTTTACGACCGATTTCACAATTTCTCTTTGTGACGAAACAGATACAAGCGCCAAATGGACGAGCTGCAAAAGGCGTTTAATCGCACGAAGACCCGGATGGCGGACGCTTCGAGGAAGACCGAAGAAAAAGAACAGAGTCAGGACGAATCCATTGCGCATGCGCACAACGACACTGCGGCTCTGCGAGAAAAGGTGTTGGGCCGCGGCAAAAACGCGATTAATATTTGCGTCGCTTTCCTTGCTTTTTATTAAATTATTCGGTTTAATGCTGCGGTTGTTTGCGCATTTCAAAAATCAACAAGCGTTTGAAGACCCTGTGCACGTCCTGAGCGCCAAGGTTCGTTCGCTGTTTCATAATCTGAATATTTGTATCGATACTAAAATCTGTTCAAAGGTTTCGCCATCGGCGTACGCTTTTTTTCCGAAAATTGCAGACTTCCGTGTAAAGTTTGGGGCTGTGTTCGAAAAAATGCCGTTATCTGCAACTTTCAAGCCGAGGTTTCTTACCTCAAGGTGGCGCCAAGACCGCTTCTCGGCTAAACGCATTTTCCTGCTCTCTTGTTTGAAGCTGGACAGTTTGCAAGACTCCATGGAGTACCTGAACCGCCAGATGGTGGCGCGCCACCTCTGCTTGATGGCGATCGAGAGCGTGGTGTTGATCGTCCTCACTGTGACCTGCTTCGGCGCTCGACAATACCGGTAACTAGGCAACCGCGACGACGCTGTTGTGAGCAGAGCGGGCTCGTAGCCATGGGAGGGTGTTCGGGGGCAGTGCTCCCCCAAATTTTTTTGTGCCACGAAAAGTTTGTTTAGAACATATATATATATATATGATAAAAACAAAAATCTTCCCCCCTGAAATGTATTTTGCCCCCCAAACCTTAAAACCTGGCTGCGGGCCTGCCTGCGAGACGTGCTTTGTTACCGCATGAAACGGAAAGTCGTGTTGTGGATTGCAGAGCAGAAAAACCGTCCCTATCCTGTATAAAAACGTCGACCAGTTAGTGTTACCGCATTTTATTTTGCAGCCATATTGCATGCATCCTTGCATCTGTTTGGATTCAATCACGAACAAGCAAACCTTTGGCTGTCCTTCAACCCGGCTGTGGAGCCGGAACTCAAATTTCGGTCCCCGGCGCCGGGTATCTAAATTTTTTGGCTCCGGTTCCAGGACGACTTGGTCCATTAAAAACTGAAAACCATGTACAACTCGCTTGCCCCACAAAACGTCTGTTGAACAGGAACCCAATATTCAGGCTCTGGCTCCAGCCATCCAAAAGTGCTCGGTTCCGGCTTCGCCACAGCCCTGTTTCAACTTTGGCGAGGTTTCGCTTTCAGTTCGTATTTCGTTCAGACTTTCGCCGTAATCCAACATCCCCAATCGCAGGATTCCTTCTCTTGGATGCAAATTTTCTACCTTTAAATGCAAATGTTCTGCTCTTCGATGCAAATTCTGTGCGTCGGATCAGGGCGTTGTGTCCGTTGTTTGTAACGCGCTCGCACTCGAGCATGAAAACCCGACCAATCGTTGCGTGTTTCGTGTGCGGACCGGAAAAGCTTTGAACTAAAACACAATTCAAAATGAAGAGCGCCATTTTTTCTTCTCGCCAGATTGCTGAAGCGCATCGCCGACACGGAGCGAGAGATCGCCGCGCTGAGAAAGTCGTCCTCGTTCAAGCACGCCAACGGTCACGTGACTGTCAGCCGACCAATCGCCGGCGATTCGTAAGTGTCGCTTGCCTTAACGTCTTCAGAGAAGTTCATCAAGTCGGCACTGTCCGATTTTTCGTACCGATACTGGGGGTGGGTCTTAACGACCGAAACTAATGTTCCTGCACGGTATGCAGAACTACGGACCCGTCTGTGCCTTATGAAATCGTTTAGGCGCCTGACTACCCCCTAGCGTAAAAGCCCTGGCTGGAACCACACAGCCATCACGAATCTCAGGCTCACAGCAAGTGAACAACTGGAGAACAGTAGTTTGAATTCACAGCGCTCGTCCGCGAGTGCTATGAATTATGGGAACACTGACAAGTTGCTATTCACGAACATTCACATCAGCAGATGGAATGGGGACCAGTTTGGGACACCAGGTGAGGCGAAAAGTTTTCTTTCTGAAGGGGGGTCAAATTTTACATCGACGGCACGATTTAGAAATATAATAGTTTTAGTCTAAGTCCAATAATTTTTTTCATGTGGGGGGACGAAAATATTTCCAGGGGGCAGTAGCACTACTTGCGCCTCCCTTAGTTACGGGCCTGCTGGGGATGCAAATATCCAGTTATTGCTTCACACTAAAGATGGCGTCTTAGCAACACTGCACAAATGCCGAGAACATGGTCCAGATTCGCCCCCCTGCAAAATTTTTCGCCCCTCGCCCCCCCTCAGGAAAACGTGTTAGACATATTTTAGGACTACTGGACATAGTTTAATAAAATATTTGGGCCCCTCTCAGAAAACTCTTCGTCCCCCTGGTGACGGGCCTGGCACGGTCACGTGACGGCACCAGACCTAGAAACCACGAGAAAAGGGCAGGAAAGCTATCAACGCAAAGAGCAACTAGACGTACAACGCCCTAGAAAACTTGACATTCCGACCACGAGAACCTGACCAGCGTCTTTCAAATACGCAGTTATAGAAGCGAGTTACCAAATAGCAACAGTCCGAGACGCTGCGAGCAACGTTTCTGGTATTTTCCGTTTCAGAATGGATGCGAGCTCGGTCAAGAAAAGCCTGTCCGCGACCGCCATCCGGCGACCTCTTACGGAATGCACGATCGACTCGTCCGAACTGGCGTCCCCCCAACTCCTGTCCTCTTCCTCATCGCCGTCGCTGCGACGGTCGCGCTCCTTGAAAGCGCTGCGTCACGTCAACAAGAAGCGGGGCAGCGGTGCGTCGTTCGCGAAAGCGCGAAAACCGTCGTCGTCATCGTCGGGGGGGTGCGCCGCGCTTTCGCGATCCTCGGACAAGTCGTCGACACACGGCACCTTCATCTCCGATTTCATGTCGGGCAGCAGGCCGGGGGGCAAAGTCGCCGGGCGGAAGGGGAGCGGCGGCGGCAGTAGGGGGGAGAAGAAGCTCGCC
>JGI24159J19872_10001643_pt1 | contig 25113 bp, 12 predicted proteins | sample Ectturendosymbi4_FD_19872 | JGI IMG/M metagenome (IMG submission 19872)
AGGTAAGTATGTCGTGTTACGATTGGGTTAGGGTGAGAAAAAGAAAAATAATTGAGGTCAAGGACTAAGTCCGAAAATTTTCAATGGTTAAAGTTATTCCCCTGCTGTAGCTTCTTGTAGGTACCTGACATCTAACCAAAATGTTCTAATTTACATAACACACATCAAAAAACTAATTGCCAGACTTTATTTCTTTATTCTGAGAAACAAAATAACTGAAAAACAATAACAGGTCAGAATTTTCGCAGAGGTCAGCAATTTCGCTTGACACCGGATCATGTTCAACACTTGACTGCCTTGCTATCATTGTAACGAAGAAAACAAACTTTCGGTATGATGGCGCTAGAGCTCCTTGTTCGTGGTCCAACCAATATCCAATCCACCACCTTGCGATCCTAGAGTACCTTCTGCCTTGTCAACAAGTGTTCTTGTCAATCAACTATGTGTTGAGCACATAGCACACAATCTGAGAAGAAGGTGCGCCAGCCTGATGGAAAAACGCAGGCTCTGTAACTTAGAGCATTTAAGCACGTGGTTGACATAAAGCAGGGTTGCCAGATTGGCTTGTTTGACGCCAAATGTCACAAATTTGGCTTATATTTCAGAAGCAGTTGCCAACTGCTTTGGCGTCAAAAAAGTTGTTTAGCTTCTTGGCTTTTTCTTTTCAATATTTTGGCTTTTTTGAGACAGTTGCTGGTTGGCACATACTATCAGACTGGTCTGACTTTAAATATGCTTGTGAAAAATGTTGCTAGGCTACACTATATAGTACACTATAGGCCTACACTATTGTTGTACTGCAGGACAAAGGTTAAGTTTAACACATGTACAGTCGTCTCCAAGTTGAAGTTCTTCAATTTTATTGACGGACGGAGGCAAGTTCGAGCTATTCGAGTAACCTGTCCAGCTACAGTTATAGTGCGCTGTATACTGTACGTGGTGAAAACTTAACTTGTATCGTGTAGCAGATTGTAACACAATTTTTTTTTATAATTCCCTAAAAGTTGTGTTAATAGCACCTGTTAAAAACATACTAAGTAGTAGGTTATCTGGTCTGTAAAGTTACAGCCTCACAAGAGACCCTCTGAACTCATTGGTTTTAGCTTTTATGCTAGTCAAGAACTGAAGCACTGGTAGTGCCGTGGTAGTAATGTTCCTAAATGTACACGGCTAACTAAAGCTTAGTCAGGAAACTTTCTTTTGTTACTTGCTAATATGGAAAAATAGTCTTGAACTACAGATTTACTGCTTCTTGTTTTTTAATACTTCCCTCATCTCACCGATTATTTATGATGATGCTTAAAATCAAAATTGTATTTCAGTGTTTTTTATAATCAGGTTATATATGGGTGAACTAATTATTGATGAATCGTCTGTGATGGAAGAAAAAATGGTTGATTCTCCAATTGAATGTGGTTATGATCCTGCTTCTATAAATGTATATCCATTCCCATCTGCACAAATACCTCGCTTGTCTGTAAAAGATCCACGATTGTATCATTTGATCAGAAATTCAGTAAGTTAAGTTGAGCAATTACCTTTACCATTATTTTAGTGGCATATTTGATTACCTTTGTAAAAGTTATTCATAGCCTAAAACTTCTATTAAAATAACTTTCTTGTAGTTTTGTTTATAAATGTGCCATGTTTTGAATGAATATACTTTCAATGCCAAATGTTTTTATCTTTAGCAACCTGTTGTCATCACGGACTCAAACTTGGTGGAACCTGCTATGAAGTGGAATTTGGGTTATTTAACAAAAAACCTTGGAGATGGGTTAAATTGTGTTTACATCTCTAAAAACAACACTTTTAAAGTGAGTTGTAAATGCAGTAACTCCTGTATGTTGTATGTGCTTATTGGATGTGTATATATTGCACTACACTGATGTCCACAATTTTTTTGTTTTCAGTATTTTGATAACAACCGAATGAAGCAACGAAACTCTTTTAAACAACCAACAGTCCGACATGAAATGACCTTTTCTCAATTTGTGGAAAAACTCAGGAATTGTGGACATATTTCAAATGAGAGGTATACACTGTTTGTTTTGTATTCTAAAATTTACAGGTTAAAGCATAACATAGCACTTGTTTTAGCAAATTTATTTTTCATCATTTAAGAACAATTGCATTTATATGCTTAGCCTTGATTTCTGACAGAAAATTCCCACTACTGAGTTTTAAAAACAACCTCTACCACAAACTTGGGGATCCCTTGTGCAAATTATCATGGTACCGTGATTGTAAAACAGGCATACCATAAACCAGTGTCGAGTGATTTCATGTATGCATCATCTACAGAGTAAGCTTAATACTACAATGTGATTTTTGGCATTATATATGCTTATTGTGAAGTTTTAATGCTTTGCTCTTTCAGAGTCTATCTTCAGCAGATGTTAAATGACAGTGTGGGAGCACAGATTGTTGATGACTTCATGAGGTTCAATTGGCGATGGGTCACACAATTTCAGGAAACCCTAAATTGGGGAGACCTTTCTTCCAACTTGCTTTTGGTTGGACAGGAAGGTAATTAACTCTGTGTGCATTAAGTCAACAAATAGTAGAATATTAGTGTACATGCACACACTTACACATGAGTGTTTGGCATGTAGTAAGCATATTATAATTTTGGGTTTGGCATATCTTGACAGTTTGTGGAAAATAGCATATATGGCTTATATAACTTGCATGATATATATGGGGCAGTGGTTAATATCATTACTCTTTGAGAAGAACCTGATGGATTTCAATTTAAACCTCCTTTTCAAAAAGTAGCAAATTACAGCTTGCAATCAATTAGTAATAAACAGACACAAAAGTGAAATCATCATTTGCATTCAAATGTCCATTAAAATATATATGCATTGGGAAGGCTGTCGTACTGCTTTTTTGCTGTCAAGCTGTCAAACCTATGCAGAGTGGAGGATAGACATCATTTTCGACATTTTGGTTTTACAGATGTCATAGTGAAATGTAACCAAAAAACGAAAATCTAAATTACCATCCAAAATGTCAAATTACACCTTTGGGGGTAATTACCCACAGGTTAAGAACCATTGATATGGGGTGCCTAGCAGCAAAAACTATGTTGAGATTAACTTTCATTTTATCGTAAGATGTACTGTAAAACACCAAACATGTTTAATTAAGTGTGTGATAGACTGTTCTGTGCTTTTATAAGGTTTAAGTGTGGAAGTGACAAATAGAATGCAACTGTATTGATAAGAGTTCTATCCAAGTTTCAAATTTTACACCTTGTTTCAAAGGTAACATCACGCCAGTTCATTACGATGAGCAAGAGAATTTCTTTGCACAAGCTGTTGGTTATAAAAGATGCATCTTGTTTTCACCTGACCAATTCGAGTGCTTGTACCCACATCCAGTATCTCATCCGTGCGACCGACAGAGCCAGGTATACTTTGCAATCGAAATATTTTACAACAAACAAACTTAAGCCTTGCAGCAAGCTTCTGAGGAATCTGCCTGCTTTCTGCTTTCATTCTTTTGCGACGATTAAAACTTGCAAGCGTATCTATTTTTCATAGTTATAGGCCACAAAGATGGTGGCAAGTAAATCAGTCACAGTTTATTGACGGAGAAACTAGTTTCGCGTTTTCTAACGCATCATAAGTCCGGACAACAGAAGTCATACTTACGTTTGTGTGTCTACTCCGTATTGCTTAGCAAACCATAATCTGCCCCTGCTGTGGTGAATGCCATGTTTTAAAGATTTACATGCACACCTACAGATATAGTCCTTCTGTAGCAAAACAGAAGTTCCTATCGATTTTTTAGGGTCTATATATTTTTCTTATTCAGTATTCATCCTCAAGTCTTTTGTTTAAAACACTAAATAATCAAGATTTTGTATTAGTGCTTCTGAAGGAACTTTCACAGTTTGTTGCGTTGGGCAAAAATTTCATTGTGAAGCGATTCGTTCATGCACTAGTGCGATCATTAGATGCACAACACGGGTTATGTTGATGGATATATTGAAGAAAGATGTCGAACAGTAACTGCAGGCGGTGTGGAATGGCGTCGTGTGCCAATCTAATGCACTGCGACAGTGACTGCTCTCTAGAATTTTTCGAAACATGATGTTTGTAAAACTAGCGAAAAGTAGTCGGAATGAAAAAGTAAACTTTTTTACTAGACTATGTGATACAACTGCTGCAGGCTCACTGCAAGCATTGCTTCTGCATATGCAGACAAAACGTACGGGATTAAATGATTTTGTTTAGTGATCCAGTTTTCAAAGCCACGAATGTTTCAAACATATTTGTAATTATTTCTAAGAACCCCTGTTTACGGAAAAAATTATGTAGAAATTCCTCTTTAAACAATTCGCTCCAAACAAAATTTTGGATGAAGAATAGTTTTCGTAGTAGCGAAAGTTATTTTACGATTTTTTCGTTGAAGTTGGATTTAGATCCGAAATTGTTAGCACGCGGTTCAAAGGTTGTATGGCTCGTGCCAGCGTAAAAACGATTTGTCATCGAATGTGGTCTTTTGCTGCTTGTTGTTTCAATTCCTCAAAAAACATTTCTCTTTAATAAAAGTATTTATCTTTATTTGATTTTCCAGGTTGACTTCAGTAACCCAGATTACCATAAGTTTCCCAAGTTCCGAAATGCCCGAGCTTGCGAAGCTGTAGTCGGACCAGGCGACGTGCTTTACATCCCCATGTATTGGTAAGTCTTGGAGAATAACACTGTGTTTTGCCGCCTTGTGTCTTGGCAGCCATGTGCCAACGTGAGTGGGGTCAATTGTTACTATCCCTACCATCTATTCGACTTCGATAATTGCCATTAAACTTGTAATTCCTGTGATGTTGGCTCGTCACTCAAAATAGATCAAGTCCTTATTGACGTGTCATGTTGAGTCGTACGGTTGACCCTCATGCATGAAGGTTGAACCATTGTTTGGTGAAAAGGCAAAATTCGTTCTATTGTGTAGCTCGGTTTTTAGTGTCAAGCATTTTCATACAAAAACGTTTATCCTCTCAATTTCAAGTTTGCATTGTGCGGTAATTTTTGTCATTTGTGTGTGGTCATGCTGTGAAAAATAAGCTTGATTGTTGACTTGTTGGAGCTCCCGCCTGAAAACACAACATTGGTTAATGCTTATTACACTATATATACTGTAGATATATATATCCATGAATAGTCTGTCCAATTAGCTTAAGTTAAAGTGTACTTCAAGTTGTAGCTGTAAAGCTCATGTGTTGATCGATACTGTAGCTTTTAGAATTGAGTTTTGCATGGACAAAATTCCGGTCAGTGATCGATGGAGTTCAGGTCACAGTGAAACGTGCTTTGGTTGCGTTTCAAACGAAATCAATAGCGAGTCACGTGGTTGCGTTTGTAGGTGGCATCAAATCGAGTCCCTCGTGAGCAAAGAACCGGCGGACCGTGATTTTTCTACCTCCACTCTCTCGTGCGATTCCTCAGCAGCGGAGATCCCACCTGTGACAGTGTCTGTTAATTTCTGGTACAAAGGTTCGCCATTCCAACAGCAAATCGGATCCACGCTGTCTGCGCAGCAACGCATTTCCGTCATGCGAAACATTGAAAAAATGCTCGGTGTTGTGTTGGGCAGCACAGAAGAGGTGGGTGTTTGTCACGATGCGTTGGTGCTTCGATACATTGGCAAGAATTATCGAAACTGTTTTTTGATTTGAATTTATGGCGTGCACTGACTGCGTAGGTTGGCGTTGTGGGAACCGCTGGCACCGTAAAATAGAAATTTCAGTCTTAGCGAACTGAGCGCTCAAGCAGTCATCTGAAAAGATGCGACGGATGTGTAAATCTGTCGAAGAAGTCATCTCTGCAAGTGAAGTAGCTACCGCTCCTACCTTCGCTGATCGGCCGGAATTGCGTGCGTGACCGTGCGAGCGTTGTGTGCGTTGAGTCTTGTTCCGCGGCTTGATTCATTCAGCACGTTACTACGTGACCGCGCGGTGCACCAGCATGGAGGCTCGGGTCGCTTGTTGCCGAAATGCTTCGTGGCTCGACCGAAACATCACGTGCCCTGAAATTCCAAACTGACGACGTGCAGCTGTGTGGCCTCGCGCCTCGTTACGTAACAGCCTTTGTCTTGATAATGGCTGCCGGCCTTTGGTGAACACACGGCCCTCACGTTGACATAACCCTTGTTGTGTCAGTTACTACGTAACCGCCTTGCTGCCTCGGACAAAGTTCTATTAAATTGCCCCCTCGGGGTAGATCAGACTGACTTGCGAAAAATTGTTCTACTAAATCTATCATCTTACTGTTGGTTCTCGTCCTATGAACTTTTTTGACCCGGGTTTGAGGGTTACCTTCTGCCATCTACTGTGCCAGTTGCGTGTTTTGTTAAAATACACAGCAATTGACTTCTAAGGCAATCCGCTGTTTCCTGGATCAAGTGTTTGTGTGGAGCAGTCGCTCAATAACAACTTCAGAAACGTGGTCAGAAAATATTTTTCGGGTCAAAATTTTTCATTTTTACAAACCTGAAGAGTTGCAATGAAGTTCCTACGGCGAATACACGCATGCGAATTGTTTTCATCTCACACCGACCTTCGAGCCTTCAATTCCATTGTGAAGTAACTGACGCTCTTTATCAATTAGAATTTTTTTGGTATCCAAGGTTTTACGTAACGATGGCAAAAATACCAGCAACGAATTTAGTGTTTCGTCATTACGTGTGTTTGGGTCTATTTTGCGCGTCGTGTTGCAAACAAGCTCAGATGACAGCCTCTTTTTCACATCCATTGATGTCTTATGCTTGCGAACATGTTATTGGCAGTTTCGTTGCAATCACTCACGTCATTAGGTTTAAAGAATGGTGTTGAAGAAGCTCAAGCGCAAGAATGTCTTGTTCTTAATCTGTGCGCACAGCGCAGCTTTAATGATTGATTTCGCAGTGTTTGGCAATTGGAATTAAATTTTGACTGCCAATTTCACTTGAATGCAGTCTCAGCTATAATCGTAAGTTCTCGTTAGCCATGAAGCAGTTCTCTTCAGTCTTCGGTACGTTCGTTGCTCGAAGCTACTCTTGTTTGGGAACGTGACTGACCAGGACCGTCCAACTTTACCGTCAGTGCAACAACCTCGTATCGCTCTTCAAACGTTTTCGGCGCTTATTTGTGGTTTCTCTGTTGCTGAAACGCGGCTCGCGTTGCATTCTGCTTTTGATCGCATCTCGCTTCCTCCCAGGTCGGTGCGTTGCTGCAAACCATCCTCGAAGGTCGTTACTCGGCAACGTGAACCATCTTGCTGTTGAAGCATGCTTCCGCTACAACCGTGCGCAGGGATTGTTGATGGGGCATCGTCACTGTCAATTGCCAACACTTTCGAGGTACCAAGTGCGCTCAGAACGCAACTGAACTCTGCCGGCTTGCATCAACCAGGAGCTCGAAGCGTCCTTGTATTGTTCTGCAGTCAGACAGAAAGCTAGGTCTTGCGCCAAACATTTTCCGATTATGCGTTATGGTTACGAGTTGCTGTCTGTATTGTAACCTTTCCTTCCTGCAATAATTTAAAAAAGTATTGTAACCTTTCCTTCTTGCAATGATTAAAAGTTTGCTGTGATTTTTCGAGGAATCAGCCGACTGGGCTCTGCCTTCATAACTTTGGAATGATCCAGGCTTGCACATGTCTGTGTTCAAGTAATTAGTCTCCACAAAGGCGATGCAGTGGAATCTATCAACTTTTTTTTAAATAGGATATCGATTTTGCGTAGCTCTCCATATCCGCAGTCCTCAAGTACTGCATTATTCAAATTTTGTATTTGTATTTCAATAAGATTTCAGGACTGAGAATATGTAGAGTTACGTGTAATCGTTTCCTGTTTGAAAATTTTGCTGTTTGATTCGGTTGCGTCGCGTTTGTGGAGACTAATTACTCCCCTACTTGCATTTTAATATTTAAGCGTCATTACCCCCGTACTGTGATTTGCAGCGATATTGTTTTCATACCTGGATATTGAGTTTATTTTTTAATTCCTGGAATGCACGCAGTCTCAGCATTGTGGTTACGATCGTGCGCTGCGGTTATTTAGCGCTTTGTCCGCTACGTTTAGTGACCCATGGAGATTACACGTGTGCAGTTTGATTTCTGAATATATTGTTCCCTGGACAAAGGCATGCTGCAAGTATCACTGCTGTTTAGCAAAGTTCTTAATTTGGCGAAAGATAACAAGAAAGCGCGGTTGTGTCTTGCCCAGAACTGTAACAATGCGTTTTCTCAGTGTACTGTTATTCTCAACATTACATTAAACTGTAAATCGTGAGTTTTTGTCATGATTAAAAAGTAAAAGCATGGTAGGGTGTCACTGTTTGACTATGATACCTACAGTATTTTCAAAACAAAATTGTACGTACTCTTATCCTGAATCAATTGAGTTAGTTTTGCTTCTAAATGTAGTTATATCACTAGTTACCTTTCCAGATTATTTCAACATGCTTAAAGTGTTTTTTTAGACTGCCACTCATTGCTTCTGTTCTCATACTTCTAAAAGAATAAAAAACACTGTTCCCAATAGCTTTACTGACAATCGTCTATGCTGCTGTTAATTGCCATTAATGCTGCTGTAAAGCGATGCTGGTTTCACGTCAACAACTGCACATAACGTCGTTTGCTGTAAATGAACATGCGATGTTATCCCGACTTTGATGTGGAAGCATACTGAATGCATAATGCATTGCTACAAGTAATGTAAATGAATAGCAGCTTTTGGCTTTAAATGTTAATTGATGGCGGCTACCCTGCACGCTACACTCGACTTTGTCTCTGTTCGTTACTCATGTAATTGGTTTTCAAAAAAAAGCTAAACTTTAAAATTAAAAGGAGCAGATGCTTCAATACACAAGTGCGACGACCAACCTGCTTTTCCGGTTAACGTTTAATTCAACCGCAATCCTCGAAACACTTCAATCGCTGCAACTGAGCTCCTGTCACTTAGTTGTATGCCAAGACGTGTCGCGAGCTCTTTCCTCATATCAATAACATTGCAATTCAAGATCTTTGCTTAGATTTGAGTCACACTTGCGAAGTCCTAGTGTGCCACCATGGTTTAAATTATTGTCTTTGATAGATCGTGGAGTTTGCTGAAAACTTTTCCTCAAGCGATATGTTTCTTGTATATGACTTGTGCATTTAAGGAATGATGCTTTTATTCATGTGACTTCGCGATTTTTTCGTGTTTGTTCGCTCAGGGATGCTATTGTTTCACTTTGTTGCTCGTACTATGTGTGAAGAAAGTAAAACCCGCATAAAACATTATGTGATGAGTGGCTGTTGAACCCGGATGTGAAGGAAAGCACGTAGATTTCTGTGTTTACGTTAAATCTTCCACTGCGGCAGTTAAAAGCTCTAGGTGTGTTGCACGCTTTTGAGGAATCAACCGACTGGCCTCCGCTTTCTATACTCACGATGATCGTGGCTTGCACATACCTGTATTCAATTAGTCTCTGCAAGGTGACGTGGTCGAATCGTCAGCAAATTTTTTTATGTGAAATCGATTTCACGCAATTCTACGCAATCTCAGTTTTAAAATCTGTTTTTCACTTCGAGTGTCATCGACTTAATTGACGCTTGGACCGAGCTTTGGTACTGAAACTGTGGCTGTGGAAAACATTGCTTTAAAATCTGGTTTTTCTTCATTTCTGATCAGTTGAAGTCTCACACAAACAGCGTCACTCATCTGACATGTTCTAAACATTTAGCTGAGAGCTGTGGTACATTGTTGTGAAACCGCAGCTTCCAAGTGAGGTTTAAGGGAAAACAAGTAAGATGTAAGGAAAAAACCCTCAGAGCGTAAGGGAAAACAAATTGTTTGACTGCCGAAATGCCACTGTTATTACTGATGAATTCGGCGGCGAAGATTGTTTGAATGCGATTGCTTCAGTGCAGTCGAGTGTGCGTGATTTACCTTCGTTGAAGTATTTCCGCGGAGAGGAAAAGTTTTTGCGGCAGTTGTGCAACGGATTGCTCTGAAACGGCCGGACTGTTACCATTCTTTCACGATCATAGAAAATATGATTAACTTTTCTGAATTAAATGTTTTGACCATGGTGGAAAGCAGAGGGCCAATGCTCCAGAGTGTTTTGCCAATAAAGCCTAGGGTTTCGGGTAGTTCTGGGTATGTTTTTAAACACAGGGTTGCATTTCCAAGTGTGTAACGCTAACACGTCTATAAGAAACGCATGTGTGTCAGCAGCAGTAAACCTAAAAGTAAAAAAAAAACTTCTATGGGTTTTGTTTCTTTAAATCAGATTAGAAATTGTGGTGAATTTAGACAAATTACCTGGAGATTTTTGGAAATGCAGACTTATTGTAGAGCAGGGTTGGGGAACCTATTTACTATGACGGGCCGCGTGAATTGTGCACTATCGCTGCCGGGCCGCAAAAATCAATTGGTTTGATCCTGAAGCTCTACCTTTATCTAACTATGAAGAAGAGTGGCTTCGCTTGACTTACTGTCTAAGCACCTACTTATCCTGGAGCATCGATTTGACGCGATGTTGTACTCTAACTTGGGAAACGAAAATTGTAATGCAGACCATATTAAATGTTCACGCGGGCCTCAGGTTCCCCACCCCTGTTGTAGAGCTTCTCTCTCAACGTCTCTTTGCAAATTGATAAAAACAGGCTATTTCGAATTGAATCCTTGCACAATTTCAAAATCTCTTTTGCAAGGTTTTGTCATTTTTTTATTTGGATTTCGACGTTTGTTTAGCGGCGAGCAAAGCGATGTCAGCAACCAGGAGGGCAAACGAGCAATTACCTCCCCCTAAGTTTTCAAAACCGTGTTTAGTTGTTAAGTACAAGTTGCAATCATTTTGCCCTCCTCGAAAATTCAAGCTGGTTGCGACCCTGCAAAAAGGACAACACAATTTTTTCCATTAAGTGTATCCGAATGCCAAAATCTCAGAAATTTTGTTTGCTTTTGTCAATGGTGTTGGTTCCTGACAGATTGCTATAATTAGGTGCGTTTCGTTCCGGCTCAGATTCAATAAACGATCGATAAACTTTTTATTTAACTTCAAAAATTGATGAATTCACATTCGATACGGTCTCCCTCACATGCAAACAGTCACTGTATCCTAAACAGGTATACAGTGATGATGGCAACTGAACCAACGCACATAAATATTCTCTTTAACTCAAGGTATCCGAAGGCACGAGCGCCGGAACAGCGGTAGGGCAGGGGGCAGTAAAAGAGTTGAGGGCAATGGAAGCTTGTAAAAAACAAACAAATCATTACCAATTATGCTTGTTTTGCGCAACAACAACGTTGACCTCATAAATAATAGCAGAAATTATAGAAAACCATTCTGATTTTGTGGGTGCGCGAACAGCTGCAATAAATTTGTTTCAAGTCGATCTTTACAAACCATAAAATAACCTATGATTGCGTTATGAAAAGGCACCTCCGCCCCGTTGCCCCCCTTGTAGAATGGCAGGGGCAAATAACTCCGTCATCTCACCGCTCTCCAACGTCCCTGAAATTAGCTATGATGCTGTTATGTAAAGACACTTGTGCCCCCGTTGCCCCCCCCTTTCAATGGTCAGGGGAGGCAGTGTCCCCGTCATGCACCCCCGTTCAGACGTCCCTGTTTGAAAGTCACGCAATCAGCACAAATACAGAATAAACATAGTTCCGTAGCGAGATAAGTGTCGATAAATGGTAATAATTTGTTGAGCTATGGCAACTACGATTTATCAGCTTTTAAAGTGAACTGCATTGCAGCATCATGTTTGTCGTTACAAAATCTCCCCCCAAGATAGATCTGTAAACATTAAACTCTAATGCCCCAACTCAATCTTAAGCCTGGTTTGTAAATTCTGGGATGAGTCAAAAAGTATCGCAATCTTGTCAAAAGAAGCAGGTTTTTAATAATTTTTGTTGAAATTTGGAATAGCTGTTAAGGCACATGTACTCATGCGATTCAACTATATAATTGTGTCTTTTTTTGTTAGCAAGGATATGTGTTTACCTGAGCCTATTTTGTGATGGCTCCCGTCCCGTTAGAAGTTTGTATAAAACAAAGAGCAGTAATCAAACTCCTTACTGTTGAAGAAAATCCTGTTCGCGTTCATATGAGAATACAATTAGTTCACGAAAATGAAACCTTAAACACAGCAAATACGAATCCGAGTCCACAAGGCAGTCAATGGCGACGGCGTTATGTGGTGTTTTCGTGACACAAAAAATTAAATGCACCGAAGTCAGCTGGAAAAATCATGGTCATTGTTTTCTGGGATATCCAAAGATTGTTTCTTTTGCTTTTTGCAAAGACGAGAACCAATCCACTCTGAAGCATACGCCGAGAACCTGCTGAAACATGGTGAAAAATACACTGTAAGGTCTAATTTTGAGGCGAATTAACGTGTTTCAATGTGACAACGCCCGACTACACACAAGCATCTGAACAAGGTAAGCAATCGATCTTTCGAGGAACTACTCTACTACATCTGTTGAAAGAGGCGGCGAATATGTTAAGAAGTACTGATTTGACCACGAGTGTAATGTTAAAAAGAAGTGTGGAATAGCCAGTGTCGTAACTGACGGGGGGTAGGGGGGGAGCCACCCCCCTGCAAGACAAATGTAAAAACTGGGCCTCCTTTTGGAGACATTTTGATATTTAGTATTCTTTCGGTTTTCAGTAGGAAGTTGTTTTTTGCGTTTTTCGGGGCGTCTTCATATTTTTATCTAGCAGACATCCACGTCACACGGATTCACTGTCATTCCTTACCTTTTTTTCTGATTGTTGCCTAGTTGCACCCCTACGGTGACCAGTGGGCCCCCTTCAGCTCAGTTTTGCCCCCCCCTGGTTCAAACCTCTAGTTACGCCACTGGGGATAGCCTTCCCCCCAAAAAATAATAAATCTGAAAACTAAATAATCTCCAGTATTTGTGGGGATTACGCTATTTCAACAAACAAAAGACCTTAATTCATTAAAATGTATCAACCTGGACCGACAGCCTCACCAACATTCCTGCAGGTTAAAAATGATTTTGTCGTACTTTGGTATTTATGTGTGGGTATTACGATTAGACCAGGGGTTGTCTTCGACTGGGTTCGACTAGAAAATTTCTTGATAATTCGCGATCGACCCGTCGGTAATCAAGTCACAAGTAGAAAATGTCATAAAATCCAATAAAGCTGAGACTCTGCAATCGACCGATCGATCGCGATCGACCTGTTGACCACCCCTGGATTAGACCATAATGGCCAGGTGAGGTGGTTAATAAACGTCCAAAGTAAGCACCCTTGTAATTGGTATAAGCGATACCTTACCTGAAAAATTATTCTTCCCATTCCGCGAACCACATAAGCTGCGAGCTTTGTCGGATTCACAGGGAGCAATAAGTACAATCAGGGTTTTTTGTTTTTTTCAAGGTTCGGCTGTCCAAGGAATATTGAAAGACCGTAACTTACCAGAGCACAAGCGTTTATGTTGCGACATTTTACCTGAAATAACGCACAAACTATAACCGCGTTGCGGTGTAAATATGTTCTTGCAAGCACGTTATAGCACGTAAGCACGCATTCTGTAGCCTACTGCACAATTATTTTTGTTAAGTCACTGTACATTTGATAGTTTGTTTTGCATAGTTGCTCCTACTGTAGCCTTTTCCTTTCTTATGTAAAGTGGGTGTCTGCGGTTACAATCTTTTCAGTGAGATTCAAGGCTCCCTTTGGCAGAGGCTCCAAGATCTGTTGTTTATTCCACCTGAGTGTTTAGGTTTAATCATAAAATATCCCGCTGTTTTTTAAGATATACAGTAAACCTCACTTAATCCAGATTCGATTTGACCCACGATTTTATCCGGCTTAGGCGAGGATCCGGATTAACCGAATATGGTTGTTTCTAGCCTTACGTCATCTTAGTACTGAGATATCGGTGAAAGTTACTTAAATTGAACACATTTATGACTCAACAGGATACTGTCGCAGAAGCAAAACGAATTTATTGATGTATTTACAATGTTTTCGTACATCAGACTAGTAACGGCCATATCCAGGTAGTTGTGAACAATCTTAAGTTCATCGTTTTAGATTACTTGGCTGCGAAGAAATCTGGGATTTTGGACTGACGCAAAGATTTCTGCGACTGATCCATAAGCAGTCACTCTATTTGGAAGGTAATGCCTCCACACATCTTGCCGAGTACAATGCAATCACAGATAATGCTCTGCGCACGCACACTCAACACTGATCAATAGACTGAAACCGTGGTGCGGCTGCGTGCCTTGAGCATTACGTTCAACGCCATATGCTATGCCCGTGTGTGACGTAATAATCATCTCTACGATCGGTGGCGTAGACAGAAAATTTTCATGGGGGTTTCAATCAGTGGCTTATGGTGTTCATTTGCATTTGGTGTGCGCTGTTTGTCACGTCACAATTTGAAGTCATATTCATTTTACCAAACCAACGTTTTAGCGAAGTTTGTTGACATAATATGCATGCTCTTCTATGACACGCATTCCTCTTATTTTATGTGTCACTGCACTGAATATAAACTATCAGCGCTCCAAGTTAGGATATCGGAGGAAAACAAACTCAACGCTACGACACAGCAGCTCATAACTGCCAAATTGCCAGGCTGCGCGTTAAAACAGGGGAGTAAAGCACACACATCACTGCATCAGGAACAACTGCAAAATCAGGCTGCGCTAATGTCTCATCGAATACAAGCAGTCAAGCATAGAAAGTGTGCAGCTGGGCCAGCTGGCGCACACCTTGTTTGCAACATCGAATCTTGCTAAAACATAAGAATTGAGAATGCGCATAAAGTGCGCAAGAAAACTTTCGATTTTTTGTTATGTGCAGATGTCCAGCAAACTTTTAGTTTTCCTTTTTCCCTGCTGAGACATCATCAAATGCCTGAATGCTTCTATGTTAACAACTGATGTTTTTGTTCTATCATGCTACAGAAATCGGAAACGCAGCCAGCCAATACGGTGAGCGCTTGCGCTGATCAGTCTTAGCAGACAAAATAAAGGGAATTGTTTCGGAGAAAGTGAACTATCGCGGAACACAATCTAAAATATGCGTAGTGAACGAAAGGTCTGCAAAAAGTGGTGAGATGGTTTCTGGAAGCAGACGACAACCCAGATTCCCACCAAAACCTAATTATTACTTTTTGGTCCAGTTATGTTCCTTGAAATTTTCATGCAAATTCCTTCCGTGGTATTTGCATCTAGTCGACAAATTAACAAGCAAAAAGTATGCGAAAACAATTAATATCCGTTGTGCAGCTAATAAAGTGTTTCTAAAATATCTAGCTCAGTGGGGGGTTAACCCCACCCACCTCCTTGCCTACGCCCTTGTCTTCGATTAGTCGAATGTTGCGCGCAGCTGCGTACTCTTGTTGGCGATTGTGCGCACGCTTGCGTTGCGTCTGAAAGCTGCCGAATCTTTTCTAGAGACCAGACAGCGAACTTAAGAACACAACAGCGTGGAAGTTAGAAATAACTGGATTACGAGTTGTGAAAAGAGGAGATTTTATGCGGTATTGGCGAAGATCCGGATTAAACGAACCGGATTAATCGAGGTTTACTGTCGATTCAGCAATAAATAACTACAAAAAAACTAATAATATTAACATATCTTCTAGTGTGTGCAAGCTCATCAGATGAAAAAAGTACACACCCTGATGGAACAAACCGTTTTCAGTCGGTTTCATGCCTCATACCGCGGTATCGTATCAAACAGGTTACATTTCATCCGGTGCATGCGCGTACAACAAACAGTTACAATTGAAAGATTTGCATTTGGGTGGATGATGTAAACCTACAAGGTTATTTTCAGGCTTATGCAGAATCACATGGGATTATTTTCAACTGCAACAAAACTGTTTGTGTGACGTTTAAGCTAAGAGTGCAAAAAGCACAGGTGGTCAAAAGGTAAAGTCTGTTAACCAGTACAAATATCTAGGTATTGTACTGGATACTGACCTCTCAGATGACAAAGACATTCAGAGACAACTGCGATATCAATATCGTGCAGCAAAAAAGCTGCGAGCCTCTTTCTACCGATGTTCAAATGCAGTTAAAAATGTACTTTTTCATTCCTTTTGTGCGCTCATGTATGCATCCCAGTTATGGTGTAATTTCAGGAAGTCACGGATGTACAGATTGCGTGTGGCCTACAACTTTGGATGCAGAGCTCAATACAACCTGCCCTGGAGAGCGAGCGTTAGTAGCCATCAGGTTCAATGTAACATTCCTACCTTTGAGGCCCTGTTAAGAAAAAATGTGTACAGTACCTGTTTCTCGAAAGATGCAGAAAGTCTAACATTTGTTTGCGTGCTGTGATGCAATCAGATTGTTTGCATTCGTCCCTATTCTTTGAACACTACAATCGCATTTTACTTTGTCAATGAGTGCTCGAACATTGCAGTGTCTGTTTGATTGACGGCGTGTCATGTCACAACGCACTCGTATTTTACCTGACCTCGACCAGTTTAGGGATTGGCGCCCTAACCTGCAGCAAGTGTTACGTGTTAGCTAACGATAGTGTTAAAAATGTGTCTGTAACCTTGTGGTTCTGCCGTCAACGCAGTTGCAAAAAGTAACTCTGTGATTCGGCCGGCTCCAATGCCTTGTAAAACGTTTTGTCTGTTTTTATCAACCAGCGTTCTGCAGAATGTGTGTGCTTATGCTATGGACTTCGTCTTTGCTCACAAACAAATAAATTAAATGAAAAGTTTACCTGGCCTCGACCAGTTTGGAAATTGGGGTCCTACCCTGCAGTAGTGTTGTACCAATTGTTACGAGTTCGCGAACAATAGTGTAGCTGTAAAGTATATGTCTGTAACCCTGTGGTTTTGCCTCCAACGCCGTTGCAAAACGTTCTGTTGCGAAAGTGTCTGTAACCCTGTGATACAGCCAGCTTCAATGCCTTTGTAAAATGTTCTGTTTTTATCGACCTGGATTGTGCAGAGAGTGTATATTTGTACTATGGACTTCGTCTCTGCTGACAAATAAAAATCAATCAATTTTCTCGGACGCCACTTGAAGAAATTCTGTTTTATACTTCATGCCCTTCGCAGAGCTGATGATGCCTACCTAGTTTAGGCAAAATATGCACTCTGTTAAGACCTTAGTGTTCGATTCTAAGCTGTGAAGGACTATAATATATAATTTAGAAAAACCTAACTTATTTCAAAAACCTATTGTTCCATTGCACCACATAAAAAATGAAAGTGAGAGTTTTGCATTCCACGGAATTTCCGAAATCCATGTAGGTAAGCTTTAAACCAGTGGTTCCCAACCTTTTTGAGCTTTCAGCACACTATCAAGAGAAATATAATTTGCGGCACCCAGTGGCGAACCCACGAGCAATTTGGTTTGAGGTTTGGCGACATTTTTAAAATATCTTTTCAGTTATATATTGAAAAACATATTAGCCGCGGCACCCCATGGGCATTGCAAATGGCACCCCGGTTGGGAACCACTGCTTTAAACCATGATAATTTATAGACTAGCAAATACAGTACGGTTGCTTGGCTGGAAATTCCATCCCTGAAGCACTAAAGTAGCTAAAGCGCCACTTACACTGACGGTTAGTGAAGGGAGTTTATGCAAGTTTATCTGAAAGACCGAAAAACGTTGAAACAAATTAGGTCTAGAAATTCATTAACTGGCTGGTCCAGCGAACACTGACAAAGCTTACAGTGGCGTAACTAGAGATTTGAGTCAGGGGGAAAGAACTTAGCTGAAGGGGTCCCACTGGTCACCGTCAGTGGCGTACGCAGAAAATTTTCATGGGGGGGTTTCATTCAGTGACATATGGTGGTCATTTGTATTTGATGTGCGCTGTTTGTGACGTCACAATTTGACGTCATAGTCATGTTTCCAAACCAACGTTTTGGGGAACTTAGTTGACATAATATGCATATTTTTCTACATCCATTCCCCTTATTTTATGTGTTATTGCACTGAATATAAACTACCAGTCCTCCAAGTTAGGATATCGGAGGAATATAAACTCAACGCTACGACACGGCAGTTCATAACTGCAAAAATATCAGGCTGCGCGTTAAAACAGGGGAGTAAAACACGCTCATCAATGCGTCAGAGCAATTTACAACTGTAAAATGAAGCTGCGCTAATGTCACGTCGCAGACGAGCATAGAAAATGTGCAGCTGGACTGGCTGGCGCATACCCCGGTTTGCAAGATAGAATCTTGCTAAACTACAAAAGAATTGAGAAAGCGCATAAAGTACGCAAGAAAACTTTTGATTTTTTGTTATGTAGGCCTATAGGAGTCCAGCAAACTTAGTTTTCTTTTACCCTGCTGAGACGTTATCAAATGCCTGAATGCTTCTGTGTTAACAACTGCTGTTTTTGAGCTCGTGCAACAGTTCCATCATGCTACAAGAATTGGTAAAGTGACCAATGCGGTCAGCGCTTGCGCTGATCAGCTTTAGCAGACAAAATAAAGGCAATTGTTTCGGATAAAGTGAACTATGACGGAACACAATCTTAAACATGCGTAGTGGACGTAAGGCTTACAAAAGATGGTGAGATGGTTTCTGGACGCAGACGATAACGCAGATTCCCACCGGAACCTACTGTAATTATTACTTTTTGGCCCTTTTTCGATGTTCCTTTAAATTTGTATGTAAATTATTCCGTGGTATTTGTATTAAGTCGACATATTAACAAGCAAAAAGTATGCGAAAACAATTAATCTCCTTTGCGCAGGTAATAAACTTTTCGTAAAATATCAAGCACAAGGTTTTTTTTTAACCCCAACCCCTCCTTGCGTACGCCCTTTGTCACCGTAGGGGACCCACTAGCCAGCATTCAGTGAAACGTTGAGAAATGAATCCAGGGATGTCTGTCTTTACTAAAAAAACGAAATCATTGCAAAACACTCCGAAACACGCAAGAAACAACCTACCGAAAACCAAAGAACATTAAGTATCGAAATATCAGCTAAGCGGGGGCCTGATTTCAGATTTAGCTTGCCAGGGGGGCGGTTTGCATCCCTGACCCCTGTCAGTTAGGCCACTGAATGCTTACGCTAGCTTAATGGCCAGTCAGTGTCTGCTGCTTGAGTTTCGTGCAGCATATTCCTATTGATTTTTTACTAGCGTATGGTGCAACTCGAAATCAGACTTCGTCACATGCACTGAAGTAGGAAGTAACATCAAGGAAGCGTACTCATCAGGCAGGAAAACTCCCTACTAGACGCAGTCTGTCTGCATAACCACTACTTTTCTGATTTAGAGACCACTTCAATCCCTCAAAATGCCTTGAAAAAACACTGTCCAATTAAAAGGCTAGGTTTGCTTTGAGATAAGATAGTCCTCAGTTTGAAGGGCAACTACTATAGAACTTGGTCAAATCTGTTGAAGGAAACCTGAAAATATTTCGTGCATTGAGGATTCCACTATATCCTGTTCAAATAAGCTACCTTCAGAAGACATTACATGCTGGAGATAATCTCTGAACCCAGTGTAATTTTTGGTGTTCGATCACCAAGAAACTACGAAGCACAACAGAAGCGAAATACAATTGACAAAAGACGCTTCGATGTCTTCAGTATCAGCAGCAAGAACCTAAGTGTTTTTCAAGAGAAATATTTGCCTCGTGCCTACATCTGCATCCGCGCTGCCATTGTATCTAAGTCTAAGCAAACATGTGCATCGATTACACCGTGAGGTCAACGCTCGGATATGTCAACGCTCGAAACGACTCAAATATAATTTTAAGGGGTGGAGTGCATTGGACACACTCCCAAAGTCATTTGCAAATAAAAAACATAAGTCAATATTTGAAACCAAGCCACAAATGTAGCTTGACACGAAAGCCTCACTAACACTTCTACAAGTGATACCGGTAGTTCATTAATTCCACTGAAATAGGATTTAACTACGTAAAATCACAAGATAAAATATACTCGGAATATACATCAAAGAGTGTCTTTTCTTTCATTATGGGGATTTGAACAGCAGTTCAAGTCTGCGTGTCTGTAGCACACCTGTGACATCGCAGCTCAAGTTATTTGGGCGCGGGACCATGCAGTATAGTGAACATTAGGATGCTAACATTCTGGATCAGATATCTCCATCTAAAGACAGAAAATATCAAATTCATGCTGTTAAAGCTTCTTTCACGCTCTGACGATACGCAAGCAATAACTTTAGCGCAATTGAATAATGACTTCAGATCATTTGGAAGACGCTTTTCACCATTAGTTGAGGTTGCATACCTTAGTAAACACTAGGGGTTGCAGGTCGTAGTCTGAATTTCTCCATAGCGGTAGAAATTCAGAGCAAAAAATATGTATCCTGAAATGGGGTTGTTGCCAAAGAAGTCAGGAAACGCGTTCCAACATCATAAAAGCATGGGAAGTCCATTCCCACGCCCTCTCACCACATCCCGGATCTGATCCAACCTAACAGAGCTTAATTTTGATACATTTAGTAAATTGTTTGGCAGTGTTCTCTATTTTAAATGTAATAATAAATTGCTTTATGTTTTAACTCACCTTTGTAGATCAACTCACAGTGTTATCCATGAACACAATTTCAAGCAAATTTTTGCAAAACAACCCCAAGTCAACCTTTTTACTTGATAAATTATAAAATCAGTAGTATTTGTTGTGTTCTAATAAAAGAAGTGAAAAACAATAGGAAAGAATGTCAGTTTTAAAAAAGCGTGCCTTTTGAGAACTGCGCAAATTTCGGTTAATGTGTTATACATAATTTTCTTTCAAACATTTTGTCCCCAGGTAGTATATGTAAACTTACATGTAATGCTGGGTTAGTACAATAGTTTAACCCGTTCTTGTAAAAAGATTTAAACAACTCTATTGGATGAATTCCATGATAAAGATGTGACACAACGCGACTATTTCTAACACGTTTATTAAATTAAATGGTCAACTCCCATTGCTGGTATACTGCACTAACGGTATTTTTTCTGCGACAAAATCATTGATCACTTCATTCACTATACTGATTGCAGAGGAGTCCTTGTGCTTAGGAAGACAAAAATCTACCAACGTACAGTACGTTTCTCAATCAGCACCCCAATTTTGCACGAAATATTTCAGTATTATCCGCTTCTGCCATCAAAATTTACTAAAGCCTATAAGACACCATGTTAAATAACTTTTGAGCTGTTTTACCCAAATTAAACAATTTTTAGTAATTTTTGAGCACTCAAAGGAGCTTCAACAAAGTTTTTCCAAATTCTTTGATTAATTTGACTCAGTTTCAACATTTCTGCAATTCTGTCTATGGCAAGAAATCCTTTCTCAGCACAGAATTAGATACTAAGATCTTACAGACAGTCCCGTCACCACGGGGGGGGCTTTGGTGGGCATAGCCCCCCCAAACAAAGCTCTCAGCCCCCCAAATTGAAACGTGATACACTGTAAATAAGTGGAGTTTTGGTCAATTTTATAATGTCAAGCCCCCCAAGCAAACGCAAACCCCCCCGCAGAACTGCAAAGCCCCCTATTGGGAACTTTCTGCCGACAGTTCTGCTTACAGAGTATATATTTCACCTAAAAGGAGGCATCATCACCTCTTATTCAAATCGAATCTGCAATTCTTACAGATATTTGTCCGATTCTCACTATTTTTCAGTGGCACTTGGTCCAGCTATTGTTGCAGCTAATGTTGTACAGCGGCAATTCTATCAGTCTGATTGTCCAAAAACATTACGGTTCAAACTTCTTGCCCAAACCGAGTTAAGTTTGCTACTATCGTGCGAAAATCACGTTTGTGTCAACTAGTTTGATTCTTATTTAAGCAGCATGTTAGAGACGTTTGTAATAGTGTCTTACATGGTGAAAACCTGCGTTAGTCTGTTTTTAACGTTGTGTTTGTGGTCGTATTTGCATTGATTTTCGCAAATGAGCCTTGTGAATAACAAAAAATAAAAATTGTGGATATAGGTATTGCGTAAATGCAGGGACGTACTGAGGTAAGATGGCACTCGGGCAAAGAAACAAGTTTGGTGTCCCTAAATTCGAACCTAAGGTCTTTCGGGAGCAAATGTACTTCAATTTATTGAAGAAAGTATTTGTGACATTGCTGGGAATTTTCGGCGCCCCCACTGATTCGACGCACGGGGCACTGCGCCCCTTTGCCACCCCTCGGTATTCCCCTGCATATATGTAATTTCTAATATATTTTGTGTGAAATTATGAAGTGTACGAAGTACGAACAATCATGTTCAACCACTATGTGCTGTTCTGTGCTTTCTATACTTCATGAAATTATTGGTTTCTGGCCAATTCGGTGACATCACCTGATTTCATATTTCAAACAATTGATGGTGAGACAGTTGATATCAAAAGGCTTGTGTTTCAATCCGAAGGTCGGATCGCTACCATGCTCTTTCCCAGTTGTTTCAGACTCCAAGGTAAGCGGTAGGTCAGTAGACAACATCGGATGGCAACCTACTGAGAAAAGTTTGTCCCAATCACAGTGGTTGTTATGGACACGTATCAATAAAACGTGTTAACTGTTGGAACATGCTGGGATTTAAGAAAAATTCGTTTTTGAAAAAGGAAAACAGCTACGGAAACAATCAAAAAAACTCGGAATAACTTCAACTGTTGTCGCTCTATTAATATTGTGGCAACACAAACTGCACAAAATTCTAAACAGTGATCTAATTCATAAAATATTATTTTGGCATCACTTTGTACATCGCCATGCCACTTTCTCCAAAGCTTATGCGCTAGATCAGTGGTGTAACTTGGGGAGAAAGGAATCATCTGCGGACAACACAGGAGGGGCCAAACTGAAGTCAGAAAATTACTTAATAATTACTAGACATCAAATGTCAACGGATGCTAATAATTGCGATTTGCAAAATGTCGAATGCCTGCGGCAGCAACCCAGTTGCGAAACCTTATCAAGATCACCAAGGTTCGAAAAGCGGTCAGTTACAANCTTGGTGACATTTTAAGGCGGAGCTTCTTATGTCCAGCAACGAGCACCCGTATGTGGTTATCCGNATGTATGTGGTCACTCACGGCTGCGTCACAATGCTTTAAGATAGCCAGGGTGGCGAACTTTTTGATGTCGGCTTTAACCTGTAGGATCGTCGTGATGGGAAAATAGCGCATGCAGAACGCTACTGCACATGCCACTAGGGTTGTGATGAAACCTACAGCATCTTGCTAGCTGTTGCAACAACGGATCTGGCGTTTTAAGAAAACTTTTGCGTTTTGATCATTTCACAGCCTTTATGTTGAAATTGATTTGGTGTAATTCTGAAAGTACTTGTGATGATTTTGATTTTTTTGATACTTTATTAAATATTGAATACTTTTACAAGATTACGATAGCAACTGTGCAACAACGTCGAGAATATTAGTGAGAATTTTGAAATATTCAGTTATTGCTTCATGTGTTTTATAATAATTTTACCTATAAACTGAGCACCTCCACGGACATAATTGTCGAAATTCAGGTCACTGTGGTATACGAGGTTTGATGCCACGACCAGTAATGTACAGAGATGTCATGGGGTTGCCTTGGGTTCATAAAGTAGGGTTCATAAATGGATTTTCCTTGTTACAGAGATAAAGGTTCACCAGGTCAGATAGGCACCTGTTCTGAGAGTCTTGTTTCAAGTTACTTGCTGCACTTTCGTGGAGCTTCTGGTCGATTTTTGCAGCTCTTTCGTACTCGATCCACGTGTTGTGATTTAATGGTTAAGCAAGTACAGTATTCCAATTGCATTAAATTATTGTAATGCACTGGCTTTCCCACTGTTTAGCTTTAAGCATTACAATGAAGGTGCGATCAGAAAAGTTAACGTCCCAAAGTCAAACGGTGCAGCGAAGCCTCGCCATAACGCAGCAGGCGATCAGTAACACATCATCGCGAGAAAAGCGGAGTCTGGTTGCATCTTCATATCAATTGAGGACAATGAATTTTTCAAGACTTGCCGGATAACCATGCAGCGTTCCATTGTTTGTTTTCTTTTATTGGTACGGCTCACAAATTGCCAGTAGCAAACTGTCGGTAAAGTTTCACAACGAGAGTTAATTCTTCGTTTTCTTTTAATTGATGCACTACTTCTGACCATGGGTGGCGATGTCAGTGGCATCAGTACTTGTTGGCTGGTTTCCGTGTAGGAAAACTTTCTGCCATCCATTTTGATATCGGCATCGACCGACATCGGCTATGGTTGAAATAACAAAGTGAAATTTTAAAGCAGATCACTCGATAACCCTAACAAAATTCAGTATCTACTCCAAAGATTTGTTTAAGATGGGTCATGGGCCCAACTTTCAGTGCATTGGGACCAGTTGTCGGCACCACAGAGGGATAATAACCCTACTTTCTGTGAATATCTACTATTTTATCAATCTAAATAATTTATGTTAAATTCACCTATTTCTTTCCATTTAGGGCATTGCCCCTACCTTTTTCTGGCGCGGTATCGTTGGTAGTGCTGGGTTACGTATGTTCCTGATCGGCAAAAAACTGCCGACACCAAGTCCAGCTTATAACCCAATGATCGTAATATTCCAAAATTTTTGTGATCCTTTCGTGTTTCAGCAATTTTATCGTGACATATCTAAATCTGCGTTATATCGAGGCGCGTTATAACATTGCATAGCTAAATTTGTAGAAAGTTCGGCCATAACATTTTGTGAACATTTCTGCTTTGAATGCATTTTTTATGAGAAAGGATCTTTAATAATGTCATACAGGAGGTCAACGTTTTTATTTACCAGGGCAACCGAACACGCCACAAACTTTGGAAATAAGGATGTTGCAATTAAATTGACCTAACTTATACCAGTATAGAAAATTTATTAATAAGTATAACGCGTCATTTTTGGTATTTTAAAAATTGCTAACTGGAACTTCTCACGGGCCGTCACTGGCCTTGGTGGACCTGTCCTGGGTTAGTGCTGTCTAATTCGTCATCGTCTAATTCGTCAATTCGCTCAAATCGTCACTTTTTCGTCGGTCCCGACAGAATCCCTATCTTTTGTGTACATTTCTGTTCGTCTAATTCGCCATCGTCTAATTCGTCAATTTGTTTAATTCGTCACCTCTTTCTATCCCTGAGAAGCGTTTTGTTCGTCTAATTCGTCATTTGCAGTTTCGCTTTTGATG
>JGI24159J19872_10001644_pt1 | contig 25111 bp, 17 predicted proteins | sample Ectturendosymbi4_FD_19872 | JGI IMG/M metagenome (IMG submission 19872)
GAATTCTTTCAAGTGTTTTTCTGATAGAAATATTTGACCTCCTGGGCAAAGAGCTGAAATACGCGAAAGAATTGCTTCTGAATCATTACAGAAAATCTGTACAAAATTCTATGAAGTTGCAGGACATATGTGGGTAGAGTTAAAACTGTAGTCACGAACCACTCACATAAGATGTTTCGAAGTCATATACATAAGGCAGCAGAACGCAACACTGCAGCCAGGATAAATTCGGAAAAATTAACTGAAACCGATTCTTAATGCTTTCACAAACCTTTTTCTGCTGGGACAAGCAACAATCTGCTGACAGTAATGTAATCCAGTTCCATCTCACACTCAAATGCACGAAAGGTCAATCTTCCCATTTCTGTGACTGTTTTTTAGTTTCGAAATGAATTTTCCAACACCACGACAGCGGTTTGACTAAATTTCATGCAGGATCTGAGTAACTACTGGTGTGTGTCGTCATAAACAACTCTAGTTAGCCGACCGTCAAAAACAACAAAGCAGCTCATCATGCATTTGGGAAATATTGAATGCAGACTAGAGAGTTTCTAAATTATCGTTTAAATATTGCTGGTCGAAGGTTATCTACTCTGCATGTCAACCAAACGAACTTAAACGGGAAATTAAGAAAAACACTGGGGGCAAACAGGGGGTCAAGAAAAAATCTGGGGGGGAATGGCCCACCCAGGCCCGCCCTTGGAATCCATTGGCAGCGGATGTTTGTAGCCTGAACAAAACTGCAATTGAGGTAAAGCGCCGCTTTCGGAACAGTATTACACCAAATACTGTCTTGCATGTTTCACAAAGTATGAACAGGCTGCAGCGCCAGATGTTTTTATAAATGGTGTATATAAGCATACTGAAGAAGTACAATATCGTGGTGTACTGCTGCAAGCCTCTTTGAAGGATGACAATAGCTTTCAGAAACAAATCGTTTATTGTCCAGCCAGGAGGCAGCAGACACAGAGACACCTTCTCTCAGTGCTTAACTGCCCTTACGAAAGTTTGCTTCTTCCTATTGTATTCCCAACTATTGACTGCCGATTGTAGAACAGGTATACACCATGTGGTATCAAACGACTGCGCATAGGCTGCAACAGCGCCTGTCGAGCTTTCCAGTGCATTCCCAAAAGTTTAATCGTTCGTCAGCGTCCAGTTGCTCGTTTCGTTAAGACATTTCATGCTTTGATTGAAAACAATTGTACGCATTTGTTCAGTGATGTTAACCTTCATAACTTTGTTATTCTTGCAGCAAGTTTTGGAGCTTCACCGTATGCATGCAGTTGAGCAAGACGTATTTCCTTGTTTTATTTGTCACGGTTAGGGTTGTGCGTTTTTTTCATTGCATTCCTGAGGTTGTTTACTTTCTCTGACCTTGTTTTAGCCTTTCAACGTTTCACAACTGTTAGCATTGCTTACAGATGATAGGACTGACGATGCGTAGTGCTACGTGAAATCGACTTCCTATTAAAAAATTGCGATAGATTCCTTGCTTCTTTCACCTGTGGAGTGAAGTTACTTGAATTCATTTGACCTTTTCATCAACTTACTTCAAACGGCGGATGGTTTTTGCGCATCTTCATTTTTCTTCTATTATGCAAAGCTTCTCTATAACGATGAACGATAGCAGTAGTTGCTGCTGCGTTGTTGTGTTTGCTCCTTTTCAAAATTGGTTGTGCGCACCAACTAAAACCTACTCTGTGATATGTTATGATACATTTTTCTTTTTCTTGACTAACCGCTGTGATGTGGAAAATGGGTCTGAGCAAAACATGCAAATGAAATAATACAAAAACGAGAAAATATAGAAACATGTTGCCACCTCCCAGCAAAATAAAACAAAAAGGGCAATTTGCTCGAAAATGTGCAAATCAAATGTTTGCTCAATGTAATCGGACTGCCAAAGGCTTAAATGGTTCAAAGTTGCCAGCTCTTGTAAGTATGGTGGCTAATTGATGATCTGAGGGAGGAATGTGGAATAATTCCCTTCCCGACCAAAATGACCATTGAGTCCCGTGAAGTAGCGCCGCTGTTCAGCAGTGAGGTTCGATTTCTTGACATTTCGGAGCATATCACGCCACATAATTGGAAGGTTGTTTTTTTCAGTTTGCTGAATAACACTCTGTGATGACGTTTTTCTTTCTTTCACATTATTTTTAAAGAAGAAAAATTACTCGACTATTTTTATCCGTTGCAAAAATACTCGGGTTCTGAAATGTGTCCCTATGAAGATTGAAATTTTGAAACTTTTGAAACGTTTGAGTGCACTTGTAACTACGCTTATGTTTGAAAAGTGTTAAAGTTTATTAAAGTACTTTGGTTCCCACTTTTCCGACTGTCCCCCGAAAGGTTAATCTGCTTCCGACACAAAAGTTGTTTGGTTAATTTAAGAACAACGTAAAAGTTGCTGAAAAATATGGCAGTTTCTGCAGTTTTACCTGAGCAAACGACAGAGAGAGACCATATAGTTGGAGATTCACCGAAGATATTCCAGTAGGTTAGCATTTGCACTCAGTATTAATGACACACAATTCCACAGCTGCTAGCTAAAGAGAGCATTTCACAGGTCGATGTAATGATACAGGTCTAATCAATTTACACAAAGGCCTTTTCGTTGTTCCGCCATTCTACGAGTTCAAACTGAGACTGAACAGCAGTTGATGCCTGCCACGGAAAATGGTTAATAAAATTTTACGAAGAAAAGTTTTGTCCTTTACACATGAGTTTTGGAGGTAAGAAGGCAACACTTATGCTTCCGTATCTGGACCTTGCTTCTGAATCTGGCACTGACTTTCCTGTAAATTTAAGAAACATTTAAGATGTTGTATACTCTTTTGACAGTTTAGGAAACGGACTGTTTGTTTTGATTAGCGCAGCTAACTTCTCTGGCAGCAGTGTGTTTTTTTAATTTGCTTCCAATTTCTGCACTTTTCAACCGATAAACTTGTGTGTGCATGCTCCTGTGCGTCGCAAGGCAACATTCTCATATACATCTTCATCATAGCGACCGAAACCGATTCAAAAATGGCATTTCAATCCAAACGTCCATAGGAGACCCTATATCTATCAAGGGGCATTTAGGTGGAAAACCAAGGGTCTTCCGGTGTCCTGCCTTGTGGTTTGTCGATGGGCAATGGCAGTAAAATTTTTGAAATAAGCGACGAGAATAAACTCAAATTTAGTGAGGACAAGCATTCTGTGCCTTCCACGCCAGCGACAAAAATGCGCTTTCTCCTCATCAGAGACATTAGCTTGATTGATGCTGATATGAGACACCAGCCGCGGTGGCAAGTTATGCCTCTTCGGCTGCTCACTCATAATGTCAGCTTAAGCTGATTCGCGATGCTTAACATTTCTGGAGATGAAAGGCAATCAACAGCTTTAAAGTACAACCAAGATACGGGGAAAGTTACATCACCCGCTCTTTTCTGAGCAAGTTTTCAATCATCATGACTTTCTAACTTTACGCAAACTGCCCTACAGACATAAAGATGTGTATTTTCAGTGCAGTCACGTCATCTTCTTGACAATCGTCTAGACTCTAGACTCTAGTCGGAGGTCGGTTGCCATGGCGAAGATTTCAGATTCGCATGTACAGTAATCACATTTTGACGTGCCTGCAACCACAGTGGTCGTGTTGTATATTTCCCTCTTTTAGAGCAGAGTTTCAAAAGTTCTTGTCAACCTTGAGATAATATTTTTTTGTGTACAGAGGGGTCAAAACACGCTTCAATCACGGTCGAAACAGAACAACTTACCGAAAATCGTCTGTGCATATTTGTTTATAAAAAAATATGGTCGTTTCTGTTATGGTCGCGTTTCTCGATTTTATGCATTCGTTATTGAGAAACCCGTAAAAATTTGAAAAGACGCTATTTCTATTTGCATAAGCAAAGATTTCGGCTTTGTTTAAGCCTCATCGCTCTTATTATGAAACCTAATCAGAGTTAAACCTTATAACTGCGGTTTAATAAAAACATGTAGCAGCCGTCATGTCACTGTCAAGGTACAAGTTTTACGAAAGCGGGACGAAGCTTTGCCCCAGAAACTATGAGTACCATAACTGGGAAATATATCTTTAAAACGCTAAAAATATATCAAGCAGTGCGAAATATAGAAACTGCCAGTTGTGACGTAATGTGATTGTGGACAAAAAAGTAGCTAATAATCGTTGCAACCAAACATCAGTTTTCCCGTACAATTTATTTGTCGAATCAATGAAGCATATATGCCGGTCAAAACTTGCTTTAGAAAGTCCTGAGTTCAAATTGACATTCATCGGTTTTCAGTTCCGTAATGTTTTTCCTCCTCAATTCCAACGACCTCACGCGTTGATTTTTGAAAAAACCTCTTTAAAACTAAATAACACGTACAAATGCGAAGGTTTCATTAAAATCCAAACAACGTTCCCGGGTGCACCCAACACCATGGGAAATATATCAAAATAGTAAGATGAAATAAGGACAACTTCTCACAGCAATCAATCAGTTAAACAAAACGAGAACCCCGCCATTTTTAACCGGGTTTCGTGCAGTGCGCATAGGAATAAATGAAACCTTTATCTACAGAAATTTTGTGAGGCAATCTACCACACCCCTCCAGTTTCAACACGCGTATCTGCGAAGCTCACTATTTCGAAACAAGGTTGTTCAGAAGCTTAGAACGCTGGTTCCCAGCCTTTTTCAGCTCCCGGCACACTTGTCATGCAATTGGAAACTTCTAGCACCTTTATCACATAAGTTCAACGATTGTGACACTCGCCGCACTTCGACGTTTCGGTATAGTTCATATTGTTTGTTCAATAAGGTTTCGTGGGCCTGTCGGACTCTGAGATACCGTGGTTCTTAAACACTGGCTTAGAGTTTAATTTAATGCAGCCACAATTCTCCAATGTTTCGAATCCAATGAACGTCAAAAGTGTTTTGCGATGCGCGAGGCACTTCAGGCACTTTGGCTGGACGCTACTGCACAAAACACGGCTTCGGGTTAACTTGATTTGCTTCACTGGGGCGCTTCCCTCTGAGGCAAACAAACAAAAAATCTACATGCGTCATGCCCAGAGCAAAAGAAAGCCAGGGAATGAAAACAAAAAACGTTTAGAAGAAAACCAGTGTCATGAAGAGCTTTTGATGACAGGCTAAGCAACTGACGTTTTCTGTAAAACGTTTAGCAATCTTACACAAATTTTGACACCTTTTTCGCACGTTTTTGGTTATTTGTTGCATAGCGTTGCCATCAGCTGAATCGTTCAAGTTTCCCTGCTGTTGAAACGTGCGATAAAACGGTTGTGCAAACTTAACGAAGCCCCAAGCTTAAAGCACTTCATTGCACAGATGTTCTTTTTTTCTTGAACAATTCGTCAATCAACGTAGATTTGCCTGGGTACGAATGGAAGTCAACAACTGAGCTCAAATCAAATCAAAAGCGCTCTTCATATTATGACGTCTAGCTTGTCACGCACGAATGATTGAAATGACAGACGGCGTTTACGGACGACATGACCCAGACCAAATCTGTCGACAGGAGGCTTTATTCGTCACAATTGCCTGACGTGACGTGACGGAATAAACCTTTTACGCTGTTGTGTTGCGGTATGATTTGCTGCGCGCCAAACTCCAAACTTCTCAATTGAGGATCATGATTCGAGATCACTGAAAGCAAATGCCGAAGTGTTGAAACGTCTTATCTGATTTGGCACGCACTGAAAGGCGCGGAAAACATCGCCCTGTGCGGTCCCCGGCCTATATACAACCATCATGACACGCCATTTCGGCTCGTTTCAAACGTAATACGTTTTTCTTGGTAAAACATTCACAGAAAAAACAGGTTTTGTTCAAACTTTTACCACAGCCCTATTTAGTTCGCTCCGAGAGCTTGTGATGTCCAACTCGCTTCTCTGCATGAAATCCAAAGCCTCTTTGTTACTAAAAGCAGAGCAAATTGTCCATAAAAAGCTATGCATGCAACAAGGGCTAACCTTGCTTCGAAGATACCTCTGCAAATTGTCATGCATCATTTAAGAACTACATACACTTAATGGAATAACCAGAATATCATCACTTTCTCAGCACGTAAAATTTCATTAAGACCAGCTTACTTACGCTAAATTAAATTATTTGGGCTGAATCATGAATAAATATTTGTATTGTTAAGCATTTCATAAATTTTGGACAGTCTGTCCAAAGACATTGAAAACGTGTTATCAACTATAATCCAAAAATGGTCTGTAATCAATGGACCTAGCCCCATGAGTGTCGGAAGGGGGGCAGGGGGGCAGGGAGGCCAAAGTCCCCTAGATTTTGAAAATTTCAGCAAAAAAGGTTGTTTTCTTATTTTCGAGAGGGAAAAATAAATTTCACCACTTTTGCCCCCCTCTTGAAAAATTTTGGAAAATTCCTTTAGTGGTCCCCCCTGAAAAAAATTCTTCCGACAACCATGCCTATTAACGTAAGTCTTGAGACGGCAGTCAACAAAGGTCACTGGAGGATATTGCCAACTTCGGCAAAATGTAGGTGAAGAAGACGTTCGAGGAAGTATAAGGAATAAATATAGGCAGAGATATAAGGGCTGTTTTTGTCTTCAAAAGACTGGCACATTCTATGAATGCTTGTAAACATTCTATTTTTTCTATTTGGTAAGAGTTTAAGATGCCTACTCCGCAGGCGAAATATATACTCTGATAAGATCATATTTTCTGATTCTTGGTTGTGCAAAGATTCCTTTCGGTTGATAGTGCATGTAGATATCTGTTCTTTTTTTCGTTTTACTGAGATCAGTAAGGTGGCTGACTTGACAGTCTCTGTGTATGCTATAGCAGTACCAGCCTGTTCAACTTTTCTGTAGACGTAGGACAGGGTCATTGTTCTTGTATTTTTGTAAATAACCCTCCAAATAACTTCACATGGTTTAGTTCTTGGGATTACGAGAGAGTTTACCATCACCTTTGGCAAAACTCTAAAGCAGTTATGTCCAACCCAAATGGCTTACTGAGCCAAAATTATGTCACTATCTTGACCAGGGCCGCACATTCAATGACATATCATTGAGGGCCGCACACTGATTGGCTTACTTTGATATTAGCAAACGAAATTTAGCTTAACCTAACACACTGAAAATGTTCGAATCCAAACTGCATTGGTAACAGACCTGATAAAGTGGCACTGCGCACCACTTGTTCAAGATTNTCGAAGTAAGGACAGGTTGTCAGTATGCAGGATTCCTTTATNACAGCGAAAACCTAAACTGGGCCGCACAAAACATTCGGCTGGGCCGCGGGTTGGACATAGCTGCTCTAAAGTTACAAGTATATTTAAAGCTTTTTCTTTTTTCTTTTTCGTTTTTGTTATGTGATCCATTTCACAGCTTCTAACAGCTGAGATGCTGCTGTGCAACCTCTTCCGTGGTAAATTTCCAAACAACATTTGGTGTTAATTTCAACGCCATTAGACATTAAAGATCAGGTTCTGCATCTTTTAGCAAGCTCAAGGACAAGAAGGGAAGTTTTTCTGGGTTTCATCTGGAAAGGCACTGTTTCGCTATATACACTGTTTCGCTACATACTGTAAATGTCCAGAACAAAGTGCAGATGATCAGCGTTTCCCTTGTACAGACGCTCATAAATTGCAGCATTGTGAGGTGTGAAAATCTAGCTGGAATCTAGTTGAAACTTTTCCCGAATTCAGTTGCCATGCGTTAAACATAAAACTTGTAAATTTTAATAAAAGCGGAAATGTAAACCTACCCAAGCTATTTCATTAATACACCAACTGTGAGAACTCAAAGTACGATTGCTGAAGGTGCAGAGGACCAAAAGAATCACGAACCGCTGGAAGGGATTGTTCTTGTCACTTAGCTGCCGTGGTGTGTGTTTCAATGCTTATGGGAAGCTTGTCAACGGATTGAAAGTGGTGAAAGCTTTTCTACAAGCTTGTGTCGGGTTGATAACCTGAACACATCAGGTCGATCATGCCTTGCGTTTAGCTGGCCTACCAACAGGTAGAATTTTAAGTTAGCCGCAGAACCGTCGCTAGAAAGTCCTTAAGGCTTTACGTTTGTGCGGGGAGGTTTTACGTTCGTGCAGGGGGGCTTAACATTCAAATTTGACAAAAATTCCACTAATTCACAGTGTTTCATATTTCAATTGGGGAGGTCTTGGAACGTATTTGGAGGGCTAAGCCCACCAAAACCCCCCTCCGTGGCGACGGGACTGGTTAGGCATCGAACACACTTAAACCCAATCTTTTAAAATGCTACCTGACTTCAATAATGTTTTTGCTAAGCTATGAAATGACGAGAAAAAAGGANAAAAATTGCAAAAAAGAATATGAGTTATGATAAGGAAAGTAAAACGATTGAAAAACGCGCAATGATGGCAAAGATTTACTTGTTCTCTAAGAACTAAAACTATTCTTTGGAGCATAAAATTGGAATAGATTATTCAACTTCATTGAAACTAAAAAGCCTTCAAAGAGGCTTGTCGCCAATGTACTCTTTTGCAGGCTTTTTAAATTTGACGAAGTTGATAAAACACATTGGTTTGTGTGTGAATGCAAACAAGTTTTAATAAGAGCGTTTTTTCTGATAACAGTATTTTTGTGACTTTATTTACCAACATCACTGCATAACCCGATGGTGAGGTACTTTTTTTAGCAAGAGTCGTCTTGATGTATATTTCCACTTGTTTATCACCGGGAGTAAAATCAACCGGTGTCTGCTATTAATGCGCCGGCCAATCGCTGCGAAACTAAACGCAGGCTTGTAAGCAAACGCCACGATGCATCAGATAGATCTTGATGCCGCAGTAGACGTCGTTAGCACTGTGTAGCGGAACGAACAGGGAAAGACCGCTGCCTTTTCCTCTGATGACCTCTCAGAAACAAAATCTTTTAAGCCTACAAGCAAAGGGTCATGTGATAAAAACGGAAAAGTCTCGAGTTTACTCGAGGTACAACGAGAACTGTCAGTTGTCTGAAGGACGGTCGAAAGTTGATCCGCCGCCAACACGCCACACATAGTGCGCGCCCTGTCACTCACAACTTGACTGCCGCAACTGCATCAGCCTGCTAAAGCTCACCCTTAACCCTGCGAGACTCGAACTAAGCGTTGCGCGGCTCTTCAAACTGCTGGCAATGAACATCCAGGCCTTTCCCGCGACTTCTAGTCCGTTTCAACTGTTTACGAAAAGTTCTCGGGTTACGATGGGAAAAGCGCCACGGCAACGTAGACCTGGGATTTGAACCATAGTGTTTTGGTGATTGACGATCTGCAGCCACCCGTTTGTCAAACACTGCTCGTTTTAACTGATTTATGGCAACTTGGTTAAACCGTGCTGCAAGTGGCTTTCGCCGCGTGCTTCCCGAAAAACCATGTCGTTGATTTCAAGCTCAGCAGGGTGCGGTAGAGATTCTTATCTTGCTTTGTAAGCAGTTTGTCAAAAAAAGCTTTTAGGGTAAGTTGGGACAAGTGTTTGATTTCAACTAAACTTGGAATTGCTGTTTTTCAAGTTCGAAGGAGCAAGCAAAAGTGTTTCGTAGCCTCTTCGGTTCTAGGTCAACGCAAGAAAGGTTAACGTACGACCGAATTCTTTGGAACTTCGCACAAACTGCGAGCCAACAACAGAAATTGCGAATGCTGGCGTTGGGCGAGAGTCACGTTAATTTTCAGACGCATAAAAACTTTGGAATCAGCATGAAAATGGCCAATTGTTGCAGAAAAACTGTGCTTCCGCCACTGCACGTTTAAAACGATTTGGCCCATTACTTCTCAAATTAGCTTTCAACGTTGAGTGCTGCGGTCTTGCTGCTTGTTTGCGCTATGTTGGCGACCTCTATTGACGGGCATTACTATGTTAAACAATCACGATCATTTACTAACGATTGAGTTAAAAACCGGTTTTGATAATCGCGAAAAATTTATCATCGACTGCGCTCGCCTAATCCTTCAGCCTTCCTCCTATCACGTTGTGTGCGGTTGGATATGGCGCCGACGGACTTTATCAAAGCCATCGAGTCAGGTGGTTGGAATAGGAGCGATTTAACTGGTTAATGGAGGCTTTGTTTGTGATTTACCTTAACTCCGTTTTTGAAGTTGTCGATAAACGGTTTCTTTTCAAAAACGGCTGATGCGTTTCGACTATCGCGACACTCTCTCTGTCTAGGAAAAACAAATTGGTGTGGAATGCACTCATTCGCTGGAGTTCAAAAAATTCTTTTTGAATGGAGAAAAGTGAGCTGAAGCGTCTTGACTCAAAACAAGTGTCAAACGGTTTTGTTTTGCGGTCGGCGCGTGACTCAACCGCAGTTAGAATAATTAATCGACGCCGACACATTTAAGCACTTAAAACCGAACAAGCGCTCGAATTTAATGAGGTGGGTGGGTTTAGGAAGATGATGCTGTTTTGTCGTAACGAACACGCTCCGCATGTGACGAAGACGCCCGCAACGGGGAGTTTCTCCAGATTGGAGAGTAACAAAGTGGTTGTCAACACTCAGTTGTTTTGCGGCGTGCAAAATTAGCAGCGAAAATGGAATGTCGGCCTTTCGGTGGTGCCCGTGACATGAATCGCTTGTCAGTTGAAAGTGCCCAGTGCGAGATGCAACTACAGCAGCATGATCAATTTTGAATTCTTGCTAAAGGCTCTTGGACTCTATGCCGCCGCGAAAGTTCGCCGGAATATTGGACTGGAGCGGAAACCGCCCGAGCGCGTCACAGTCGCTGCTGCTGGTTTTGGATAATAGTTTAAGTTCACTGCTTATCACTTCTGACACGAACAACGGGTTTTTACTCACAGCTGATCCAAGTTCAGCAGGGCAAGCAAATTTGTTATAAAGTGTCTGCTCTAAAAAAATATGAAAGCTTGGTTGTGGACACCATTTGGATTTCAGATTCGAAAACCACACAGCAAGGAGTGTGTATCACCTATAATTAAGTTCGCATGAGCGAACAAAGCTCATAGTCCGACAAAGAAATGGGTCATTAAAGGTCATGCCAGCCGGTCCTCAAAACCTGTTTCATTTATTTCGGATCATATTCTTTTTCAACAGTCAACAAAGACTATCTGCAACGTATTTGCGCTTTCCGTCTTCATGTCAACGAAATAAAAAGTAACGAAAATTTCATTTTGACAGGTGGGGTAGAACTGGTACCATTTACTGCAAGTTGTTGGTTGTTTTCGGTCATTTACATGCGACTGTCGCAAGCGTGGTTTTTAGTCAAAGCAACATAATCCTTATTCGTAAAAGGGCCAAGGCATTTTTGTAGTTGCATTTTGGTGTCAATTGACATATTAGCTAGGCTTACTGCCGTCTCTTGGAAGGATCTTACCGCCAAGTGAGAGCAGGATTGTAAGATGTAGGCGGCAATTGCGGCAAACTGTGGTTCAGTCATTTTTTTATATGTGCAAACTTACTTAAGCCAAACGCTAACGCATGAGGTAGCACTCCGCAACATTTTTATTGAGTTGATGTACATCGGATATTGAGGACAGATCAATATTTGTCGCCATAACGAACAAAGAGCATAGAATTTGTAAATGAAACGATTGCATAAACCACGTATTGCTCTTAGGGGAAATTGTTGCAATTTTCCAGGAGTGAAGCTGCAGGAGAACTTACAAGGCAAAGGAACATATTCGAAAAATTCGCGACAGTCTTCCCCTTCTGTTATCTGCAAACTGACTCCCCTTGTTGCGCCCGCTAAGCATCTGGGGAGGCGAACGTGGACAGCGCAGAGTGCTTCTATACGCTGGAAGACTTACAATCTTGTCCTAAGCCAGGGGTTTGAAACTGGAACATCACTTCACGCATAAGGAAAGAGCACGATATCTCATCGATTAAGCGTCGTGGTTGTAATACTGCTGAGTTGTACGATGAGTGGAAACTCTTTTACTCCGGCGTTGTGTCAACACAGTCTGCCCAGGCTGGGGTGGCCATGCTCGTTAGTCCTCAACTGGCAGGCTATGCTGATGAATGCATCTCACCGGGAGGAAAGGTTCGCATGTTGAGGTTGAAGCTGTTGGGCGGCTCTCTGTGTTTGATACAGGTTTACGCCACAAACTTAAGTGCACCGTACCCGGAGTTCATGGAGAAAACTAGTCATGCCATGAGAAGATTTCAAACTAACGAATCCACGATGATTTTGAGAGTATGCACAGGTTGGAAACAACTTTTTGGGATGTGGAAGGGCGTGATTGGTGAACATGGTGATGCTAACATAAATGACCACGGGAGGATCCTGCTGCAACTATGCTGTGACAACGCACTGTGCATCGTGAACACTTTCTTCCTACACAGAGAAATACGCAAGTACGCATGGTAAAGAGATTGGTTGGGTCAGCGGTCATCACTAGATTTCTGTATCGATTCAGGTANTTACGGGGTGCAGAACTGTCGAAGGATCGCCACTTGATTGTCTGCAAGTTNTGTCTTCAAAAACAAGCAGGGATTACACGAACGTGCAAGACTAGGAAGTCCTTCCGAATATAGTGGGAGGCTGTGGCGGACAAGGGTGTGAGAAAGACTTTTGCAGACATCACATCATCTTTGTTCCGAGAGCCCCGGGAGTGCACAGCGGACGTAAGAGTGGCGTCTGTCCAAACCAGCTGTAGCTTCCTCTGCTTCTTGGGTATGCGGACAGGAACAGCTCGGTTCGATGACAGATGGTAAAGAAGCAACCCCTTGGTGGCACCAGAAGGTGAAAGATACAATCCGAGCAAATAAAGTATCTTGCAAGGCATGGCTTAATAACAAAGTTGAAACTGCTTTGCATCAGTTGTAAGCTGAAGAAGCTGAAAAATTATTCTGGCAAATGAACTGACACCTTCGCAGCAAAAGATCTAATACTGTTATATCCAACAAAAAACAAAACGATGTTTTACCCAGCAATGAAGGGTCATCCTCGCAGATGGAATGAGATTTCAAAAGTCTTTTGAAACCAGTCACTATCACACCATCCGGCACACAGGAGGTGCAGTCGGGGAAGAAGATACCATCACTGCGACCGAGGTCTTCCCTAGCTGTCAAAACACTGAAAGCTGGAAACGCAACCGGTTGTGATGAAATTCGAAATGAAATACTTAAAGCTACCGTAGAGGAAACAAGGTTAGAGACGATATATTAAATTAAAAAAACTGCACTGCTAAACGAACATGGAACATATAAGCACTGTCTATCGAAAGGAATCCTTTCCTAGCAAAGAATCAGACACTAAGATCCTATAAAGTATGTATTTCGCCTACGGAGTAGGCATCATCAGCTCGTATTCAAAGGGACCATATGGATTTATAACACAGCTTTCCTCAAACTCCAATTGGAAACACTTTGTTGATGGTGGAGTTGGGCTAGTAGCTGGGAGTTGGGCTCTTAAACGAAAAAAATTAATGGAATTTTTCTGGAAATACCTTTTCAGAAAATGATTTTTTCAGTTTCACAATATTTGTCAGTTGAAATTTTTTTTCAAAAGTAAACAGTTTTTGTGAAAAAAGAATTTGTTTCTCTGGAAAAAAAAACATTTTTTTCTGGGAAATTTTTTATGTAGCAATTTTATCTTTACAAAATCTTTTATGGTAAAACGTTTCCACACAGATTTTTTGAAATATACTAAAATGGTGGAAGCGGGCCACCATACAGGTTCTGCCACACACAAACGCGTGCTGCAAGCAATTTGAAAACAAAGTAATTGAAATCTTTTCAACTGCGTGTCGTGGAAAATCCACGTTTCGCATTTGGCGGTCAGTGAGTGAAAGGTGAGCAAGATGGCAATAAATTTTGCAATGTGCTGCATAACAAATTGTGAAAAGAAAGGATTTCCCTGTGTTGCACAATTTTCTGGTAGTTTCTGAAAAGGAAGCGCCGTTCTAAACTGCGCGGTAGTCATTTGGGTATAAGTACCCGGATTACTCCTGGATCCGCCACTGATCTTGAGCCCGTGGAGAGGGACAAAGTTACGAAAAATCAAGTAGGTGCCTTTAAAATTTGGAATCTGATCCAAAACTGTTAAATTCCAACAGTTACAACATTAGTCAGCTGTAGGTTGTTAAACCGACGCAATAACGTTTGGAAAAGCCTACGTCGACCAAACATTAATTGCATAACTGCCACAAGCAGAGTTTTACCAACCCTGACCGGGAGCGCCGCACTGGGGAGGGGTCCCGTATTTCACAAGGATAGCACCGAAGCTACTTGTAAAGATTTCGATTGCATTTATTGCCAGAGATTGACGACCCTTTTTGTCTTTGCGATATTTACCGAGCTATCGAAAGCATCGTTTTGATTTTATGGGGAGGGCGGCAAGCATCATTTCAAACACAGGGAGAAGAAATTACTTGCCGTGGTTTTTAACAAAATAAATGAGGCAGCTTATTTTGCCTCATCAAACGCATATTGGTTTTAACTATGAGAAACTTACAAAAAACGTACTATGGGAAACAGACAACTTGGCAAGCACCAAAAAAGGATTTCCCTTAAACAAGTTAAGAGTTGTCTCTTCCTGCTGGTATGTGGCAATATGTAACGGGTATAGATCTGCAATTTTTCCATCGTTTTTTTTTTGGAAAAAAATGGAAAGTAGCCCCAAAAACGTAATTTTTAGCCTCTGTGTGCCGCATTTAGTTTATCTAGCAGTAAACGGCAGCGGTAACACATCACATCCCACAACGTGGTACATTTTTACAACACGTCACGTGACCTCTGAAAATAATTCCATTCCTTGTCAGTTTCACAAACTTGTTAGTGTTGATTTCAGTTGCTTCGCGTTATGCAACGTAAAAGTTAAAAAGAATAAAACCTCTTTTGGCCGACGCGCGTTAAACTTTTTCAAGATTCCAGAGAATTTTTACAGGCCACTTAAACCCAGTTGTGAGGTGGATTATCAGCAGCTTTTAAATATGTTTGTCACGTCGTTTTGCAAGTCTTGCCTTACGAACAGCAAGGCAATAGCCTCCAAACAAATCAGTGTCTGTTGTTTGGTGCCAAATTTTGTGATCAAAGACCGCAACAAGGACTTCACGTATTGGGCCCAACTAGCTTTTTTGGCTTGGCTTCATATACACCAAACGTCAGTTTCATTCAGACGAAATTTTAATATGTGTTTATTTGAATCTCTATGCAGGTCTTGGCGACTAAATCATTATGACGACGAACTGGCGACAAACCAATATGAACTTGGCGACAAAACTATTATGACGACCAACGGTTGTGGCTGACTTGCTCTTTAGCGTCATCTGTCGATTTATCATCTACCCAGCCGAACAGCAGAAAAAAGGTAAGAGCAAGAGCGAAGATGCAAATTTTGTTTGCATTCCGCAATTACTTAATCGCCAAAAGACTAGAAACGCTATAGAAATTGAAAAATGCGTATCAAACGGCTAGATAGAATTTTATCTATTGATGCCAGCGAGCAGCAACGGACCGCAGTAAATAGTCGACCAAATCGAATCTCCAGTTAATTTCGTGAAACGGGAGATGACCGAGTCATCAAAGTAACTTGATTTGAAGAAGCTGCTTGAAGTAAGTGTAATGCTGTTACAAAACTTGTTAGTTGACTGCAATTGACCTCTCAGCCTTCACTACGTGAATCCGAACTCAGTAATAAATTTCTCTCTTATATTCTTAAGCTTCCGTTTTTGCAACTGTAAGCGACAGCGGCGACGAGGTTGAAGTTAAAGCTGTTGTTAGGATAAGGTAAACGTGCAACAAGTTTTCTCGAATTTGTCTTTACAGAAATTGAACTTCAGCTCTTTCATTCTACTGACAGCTTTACAACGCTTATGTTTTATGTCTTGGAAGAGTACGTCTGCTGCTGCAACCTAATATTATAGTAATTCCGATTCTTTTAATTAAACACGAACGGTATTGGGCTTATCGTTCTTTTCCATTGATGCTTGGTCATTTCCAGCAAAATGTGATAATCTTTGCTGAAGACTAACAACGCAATCTTCATCAATCAGTCTCAGCCCGAAGTTCAGAGTAGATCTGCCGACCGTAATGGAAAACTTCACAACCTCAATAAAAGTGCCAAGTGATGACAAACCGGGCCACCCAAAACAACTTCTGATGTATTTGTATTGAAAGTGACATTCGTTAAAGCGATACCTACTATGTATTAAAGACAAAATCTTTGTCATTTGTTCTGGAAACTTTCAATGCGTTTGTGGTAGCTGTGTCATATCGTCAGCCTTACCCGAAAAAATAGTGCAAATGTCTTTCAATGCTGTAGTTGCTTTTCTAATAACCTTGACAGTTTTTTAATAACCTTGACAACAAGAAATGGTGACAACTAAAGCTTCGTTATTTTTTCAAATGCAATCGAGTTGCGTTTGCTCATTTACATTTCACGCAGAGAACCATGTTGTCGTGGAACTTTCGCATGTGTTGATGATGACGACACACTGATGACAACTCTTCTATCACACATCTGATAAACAGCCCGCGCCAGAACAATATAATTTTTCGTCCAACACCATCCCCACATGCAGTTTAAAACCAGAAAAGACAGCTGAGCTCAGATGACATAATATTGGCACTTCTCTTTTTCCACAATAACACCAAGCATTATTTAAGAAGAGTTTTGACTTCGGACCTGCATTTTGTTTCGCATTTTTACAGATTACGTAACAACAGGGTGTTCCTTTTTTCAGTATTCTCGGCGTTTCTCAATATTCTAAGTATTGTAATTTATTGCTTTAACAAAAGCTGACCATGGTTCATCAAACAAGAGGAATTTCGAACAAAACACAAGTACATAGTGAAGGGGCAAGGTGGGTAGTTTTTGCCAGTTGCCAAATGAATTTCTTCAAAGTGTATTGGATTTTGGACGGAGGAAATTCAATGTGACCCGTTTTGCATGCAGTGTATACACTAAATAAATTTTAGTATTACAAATCAAGAATTTTATTTTGGCACCGTTTTAGCTGTAAAATCTGTTGATGTGAGGTGTATAAAATTTTGAAATTAGTACGAACCTAAGCTTTTTCCGAAAGGCTTGGCCCCATCAGTGGCAGTCATCATATGCAGATTGCACTGGTAATATCTATAAAATTACCCTAATTAGGAAACTAGTACGTTGACGAAACGTTAGGAAAAAAAGCAATTTCTGCAACATTTACGAGAAGTATGATAACAGCCAGCTGCTAAGCCGACATTTTGTATCCATTTAAGTGTTACTCGCTCAAAAGCTATGCATGTACATATAACTTTTGAGTTATCTAGAGCGAGATAGGGAGATTCAAAAGCAACTACAGAAAATTTAAGTTTTGAAAGAGTAGCGATCATTTCAAACAAGCCTGATCGCCCTCACACCATTTGCAAAAATTTGAAATACTCGCTGCACTTGACAAGTTTAACGTGTATTTACATTCTTTACGCGTAAAACCAATCTGACATCTCATTTGCCGCCAAATTATTCCCATTTTCCGCTGAAAGTACGTTTCTCAGTTTCGTTATTATTACTATTTTCGAAATAGATTTGTTTGGAAGGCGGAGGCGCTTTCTCAAATCTATGACGCCGGGTGCTTTCGTCAGCGTTGTTCTTGTTTTAACAAACAGCCTCGCAAGGTTTCGAATGAAATTAAATCCACTGAACTCTCTGATTGTTGCCATTTCAGCTCCTTGATGGGAAGCCTGAAAGTTTCAGCTGAGCGTAGCAAAAATCACAAGACCACTTCACACATGACTTGCCGCATTCACTTCAAGAGAGATGTCAGTCAAGCTCCGTCGAAAACTTCAAGGCGTTGAAGCAAGGCACAAGCTGCGAACACTTGCAACATGTAACCCTGTTGAACAGCACTGTGTATCACAGGCACTTCAGCTCGTATACAACAGGTCATTGTCGCGATTTAAACTTATTGTAGGAATTACTGTGCCATTGGAAAATTCTGCCGGTTAAAAATTTTCTTTTATATTCTGTTACCATTTCTGGGTATTGTTGTACCCACAGTTTCTCGATATGCAAACGAACCATCCGAAGATTTTTGTTCTGACAAAGTCCATGCTTAACTCATTTGTTGTCTTGCATAGGCACATGTTTCACGTTATTTTTCACAACAGGAACTTTATTTAACAAACAGTTTTAGATTTTCTTGGCATGCATGAACACTTCTTAACTTTGCACCAACTATGCAACCGCAACGTCAGTTGAAGGATACTTGATAAGGTTCGACAAGGTCCAAAAAGCTTTGATACAGCGCAGAGGCAAACGTATTGCATTCTTTCTTGGCCGATTATCCGTAAGCAGGATTGACGTGATACTCTCCCCGAGTTCTGCGTTTCCGGTGACGGCCGTGATAAACGCTTTCGTCGTACTCGCTGTCTGACGTCACTTCCGACGACACGCAGCTTTCGTCAGCGACGATGGAAAATATCTTTTCGCGTATAAGTTGCAAATATCTGACTTCTTTCAACTGCAAAAAATCCAAAAATGATTTAAACAAATAAATCCTTTCCTACATCACGGCCGCTTTTAGATTTCTGTGCATGATTTGTTTTTGGTGAAATTGCACTATTTTTTAACGTTAAAGTCATGAACGCAATCGTTGCACTTTCATTCGTTGGTAAAGATTCGTCTACACTTCACAAAACACGTTATGAGCCAAGGTTACTTCGCCTACCATAAAGTATACGCTGACGAAGTTGATGAGAAACAGCACGATGATGCCCAACCAAACGCCAATCAATAGAGGGGTGTTGTCGCGTACCCAGAGAACCAACTGATCCATGCACCCCAGTGGATGTCTGTCCCCTGGAAAATAAATCTGAGAGTCATTTGGGCATTGGACATCTGAAACGTTTTCTGAAGAGAAAAAGTCTGTTGATTCACTGTTTTCAAAGCCTTTGGTTGGAGCCTAAACAGGGTCAGTCACTACATCACTAATAGATCTTTCTATGCTCGACTCGCAGACAGCCTGCAAACCACAAAATATTTCGCACACTTAATTTCAACCGGAGATAGGCTTTGGGAGGCTAGTCCAATCCCATTGATGGCTTATTTTTCTTGATCCTGTGTGGTGTTTGGCGGAACGTATTTTTCGAAACTTTTTAAGTACATTTTCTGTAATGCTGCGTTTTCACTTCTGCCAATAAAGCGACATTAAAATATCATGTTCATATGAAAGTCATAAATCCCATTTCAAAAAAGATTTCGCCTGTTCAGGTGCAAGTGCGTAGAGTTAATCCACCATTAGCTTTTTGTGCCCTTCCTGTTTTCCTTCACCAACCCCAGTTTTTGATAGAAACTTGCCAAAACACACTTTTAAAAGCCTGTCCGAGCTCCATTCGTAATTTTTTCTCATCGGCGTGTGCATCTTCAACACGCTAACACACATGTTTAATGTGTCGTGCGTGAAAAAAGAGATTTGAATTTAACAGGAACTTTTCACAGCCGACCTTTGGCAATCTGGCAGGTATCGTACAGTATAAAGAAAATCAGGTCTGTCNCTACAGCAAACAAAAACACTTGCTGTGCTTAGCTGAAGAAAATTAGAACGATTTTCAACCGCTCTGTGATACATAATTTTTGCTGAATCCCCGTACGATTTTGAACACTTGTTCGCAAAGTGCACACTCGAATTAGATTAGACCATATTTTATTAATTTATATTTTCTGTTGAAAACAAAATACCACACGTTTAGTCCCTTTTTTGTTACGAGCGGTTCAATAAATGCGTTTTTGTCGTTTCTCAAACTCGCACTGATAAGACGCGCTGCATGTTTCCAGCATAAAATCGTTGGCGTTTCACCTACAAACTGGGATGGCACAAAACATGTAGATGTCTTTTTTATCACCTTTCTGCGAGATATTTTAAAAATTTCAAGCCACTGTTTTAATAGTTGCAATTCATTGCATTACAAATTCAGAATTATTTTTCAGTTACTGGCTTGCGTTAGACACTGCAGGAGGAGGTGCAGCAATATCCAGCAATGTTTAAGACAGGAGTGTGCAACCCGTGGCCCGGGAGCTGAAGTTTTGTGAGCCGTGGAAAGGCACAGATTAAAGCAAGCATTACGGTTCTTAATGAGCATTGCCGATCTTCCCCGGGTGGCCAACGAGTTGTCTAACCCTCATAGCTTGACACATGCAGCTGCGGCTCGCGGACCAATCTGGTTATGTGCATTTGGCCCGGAAGTCCTACATGGTTGCACACCCCTAGCCTCAGACATTTTCCAAGCAGGAAGAAATCACTTTTGTTTGTTATCTTTTCAGCAAAGCTTTGACAACGTAGACAACCGCACCATTGGCTTAACTATATCAATTGGGAAAATTTAAAAGAACTTTAAAGAGCTTGTTCTGTCGATCCATACGCAAGTAACACTCTGACGTTTGTTGATTTTTTAGGCCTGCATTGTTCGTCTTTACCATCAACTGACAAAAGACCGATGATAAATTGGTGCACTTACCTCTGATAGAAGTGCATGTAACCTGAAAATATAAAACAATTGTATGTGAGATTCAAAATTCCGCGTAACATTAAAAAGAATCACACATAAACGCAGAAGGTTGACACACAGATAAAGCAAGCGTTGACTTTGATTTACCACAGAGCTGTGATAAAATTTCACCTAATCATAGAAACCCGATGTGGGTGGAAGTGCAAGTATTATATGAAATGCAATGCTTCTATGTAAGAAGCAAATTGGCAGTTGCTTATGGTGCGTTTCAAGCAGTGTTTTCAATCTTCCCTCGTCCAAGCAAACAGTAAACATGCGTGTAAATGCGATAAATCAAAGTTCCTCTTCTCCGTGTGAAATAACGAGCACAAAGCGTGTGAGCGTAATACTGCACAAAGACAAATGAACATTGACGTAACCGTTTGACGTAACGTGGCGCGCTGGTTGTGGAAATGGATCTGGTCAAGCCAACGTCACACAGGAAATTAGGGTATAATGGGAAAAGAAAACTTTGCGTTAGTTACTAGACGCCATTCACTGATCAAGAACAGAGCTGCTTATTATTAGATTAATCAGTTAGATGTAAAGAGGCTTGTTGAGTTTAGGTTGCTGCTGTTACCGTTTGCAATATGTTTTTTGACACCTGACGCGTTGCTTGGTTCTATGTATACATCAGGGTTTGGCAACCGCACCGCACAGCGGGAAAGCACCAGAAGAGGGAAAACATCTCGTATTGAGCTTCACAGGATATATAAGAAATAGAAACAAACAAATTTAGTTACTAATCAATGAGTCCCGGTTTCCCGGGATTTTTTTCCATCAAATTCAGGCGTTTTAATGTCAATATGTTTAGAAAAGACGCTTTAGAATGGCGACCCCAACAATTTATTAAGCAGATTGTTGCTTACTATAAGTTCACAGTACTGAAATATAGCAATTTTTCTTGCGATTTTGTTGAAAACCAAGGTTGAAAATTGGTAGTTCGGTGAATATTATCCTTATTAATTCGAATTATGCAATTGTAGTTTGCCTTTATTACACAATTGCTCATGATATTACAAATGGCTATGTCTGCTGTATCAATCTCATGAGACAGCTTTCTTCTCGAATTTATTATTCGTACTATTGCTTTTATGTTTTTAAGGAAATGTTCCCTTCACTAACCAAACAACAAGCTCGGGTATGGTTGTCTTGCTGTACCTGTAACCCACGTCTTCAAGTAGACAAATAGTGCTGGTCAAAGACTGTGTGAAAGAAGGTTTAACTAGACAAGGCAGTTGGCACCCGAAAGCCCCCCACCAATTGCCAGGTTCATTGTCCTAAGCCTCACTTCGTGCAAGGCGAAATGATACTGGTTCAGAAGAGCAACAATTTTTAAAAACTTACGTCTGTCTGCGTCGCACAGCAAGCTTGAGGAAGATCGCACGCTTGCTTGGCAACACAGGTGAATGCGCTGAAACAATATCACAACCATTCCGGTGACAATCGGGTCTCCGACGTTTCAAATTGTAGATTTGAAATAAATTTTCACGCACTTTCAATCAGGAGGCATAACGCAAAACTGCTTCATACTAAATGCGAAAAATCGACCCTTTTTATAAGGACGCTGGAAGACTCAGCGACAAGTAGTTATTTAGAATCAATGATTTCATAAGACAAGGGAGCGTTGTTTGCCGCAGGCAAAATTTTAGGAGCTCAAAGATGGAAAAAGTCTAGGTACTGATCTCACTGCGCCATTGCGGCGCTGCATTTCAATCTTTGTCAAGTTGACGCAATCCGATGCACCGAACGCATGCAGCACCTCGCTCTCTTCCAATCTTCAACGCCTTTAAATCCACAACACCCGAAGTTTGCCTGAATCTGATCAATTGTGAAAGAAGCTGATTTTCTTGTCGTGTAGTTGTAATGACCGACGAGGTTCGCAAATGCGTTCGTAGTCTGTAATCACAAGAACGTTTTTTTTTGTTTTTATCATGGAGGCTTAATCAACGGTACGGTTCAAAGTGTCGGTCCCAATTCTGTTCAATGAGCTAAACAGCGTGGTCCAACTTCTTTTGAGCTACGGGCCATTTTACAAAAAACGCGACAACTTGCGGTCCACTCCCAAGAAAAAGATGTATAAAACAATAGATTCACAAGATTTAAAACTGAAAAAGGCAGATAAGTGAGTGCATCATGGAAATTATTACACAATAGCAAATAGGAATTTATTACAAATCTCTGTCAGTGGAATGCCTGTGGTCGAGGCTTCTCTGACACTCGTTCCTATATAAATACCAATGTTAGTGGTTATAAGTCAGAGACTATCGTCCAGTGTTTTGTTTTGATGAGCTCCAATTGGAAAGACATAAGTGTCTCGAAAAACTTACGAATTGTGTGACAGTTTCACGCATAATCCAGAAACAAATTCCTCCACCAACGAAGATCAGACAAAGAATGATCAAACATGCTCCAAAAAATCTGCAAAAATGTTGCATTCGGAGCATTACGAAATATGTACACAAACTTCACCAACTTGCGTTTTAGACTCTTTGTACGAAAATTAGCCCAAACTTGGCATAAAACTGTGGAAATTGGGGACTTAATAATTTTTTTAAAATCTTTCTCAACAAGCTGATAAAAAATTTACAAATGCTACGATATAATATGTGTAGCAAAAAGAACAAAAAATTTACAGTTCATAAAAATGACGAAAATGATCCTAACAAAATACGGAAAGTTTATGGAACGTACTTTATCATGCACACGCTGTCTCGCAGAAATCCAGCAGCGCCGTAGAAACACGTCAAGGTTACAAAAATTCCGGCTATGAGAACAGGAAATATAGGATCGTACAAGAGCAGCACAGGATCGTTCAGTCCTTCCACGAGCATGTCGATGAATCCCCACAGTCCCAGAGCAAGCAAAGCTAGGCCGACCTGAGGATTGCAGCAGATTTTGAAGACAGATGCTTGATGTACAATTTCTAATCACTGAGAAAATATCACAACTCTCAGACATGTCTTTCCGCCAAGAATAAATTTTTGTCAGAGTGGTCTAGAAGTGGGGAATTAATCTTAGTACCGTGCAGTCCAAAAGCAAAACTGGCTTCAGCCATGGTCATATTTTAGAGTAAACAGGTTTTTCATGCATCGATATCAACTATGTGTTTAAAACTTGGATTCCCAACCTAGGTTACATGTATCCCTAGGGGTAGGTTCCATTTGCCCATCTGAAGGGATACATTTAAGGTTAGCAATGGAAGGAAAAAATATATTCATATATTACTAATTCCCAATAGTTATGCATATATCAGTGAATATTATTTTCAAAAATCTGCATATGCTTATTGTTAAATATTCACTTTAAGACATAAACACGAAGTCTACCTTTATAGTTTTAACAATCTAAAAGTTGTCTTAAAAATTTAGTTGAATTTTGTAATGTTACCCAGCCTTTTTGTCATCAGAAATCTTTAGGGTACATGCTTATCTGTCAAAATGCTGAAGGGGTGCATGGTCAGAGAAAGGTTGTGAACTCTGGTTTAAAAGAAGGCACACATCGATGAATGAAAGGACCAACAATTTAGTTTTTAAACTGACAACACTTTTGCATATACTTCAATGAACGATACAGGGTGAATCACAAAAAGGCATTAGATGGGATACAAACACAACAAAAAAACTTTCTAGCAATCACTAAGCTGTTCTGAATCAAAGAAACCTACCTGTGAAACAGCAAACTTCTATGTTTTTAGCAATGATAGTGATCCTGTGCAGTGTAAGCGGAAACACTTTCACTCTGCTTGCAGGTATCTCGTTTTTTGGCCCTTAGTCGATACGATTTATCCTTAACCCGAGTTCTTGACAGATGATATTTTGTCAAAACATGCAATAAACTAGGTGGGTGATACCGAGCAAAAAAACACTTCAAAAACTTGTTCATTGCAAGATGTATGAATAAGGGTAGCACTACTGTTACAATCGTATTCAAAGAATAAAAACAAAAGGTACCGTTTAAACAAGCGCTAACAACAAAAGATTTCGGAGTGAGAAATTCATTTTCTGAGTTAAAACGTTGAGTTGTTGATAAAAACTTGCAAAAATGGAAAATTTTTGCTAATTTTTGAAAACGTCACCTAACTGCTCAGCTCAGTCGTTTAAAGGCAGAACTGCCCTCTCTCGGCATGCCTATCAGAGTATGAAAGAAAACTTGTTGGAGCGAGCACTTGCGACTACGGCGGACATTGTGTCCGACAATTCTGCTTCAAGCAAAGACCAGATAACAGACACAATGTTATCAACTGCTGTGTGAGCTGTACTGGGTTTGTCCAAAGTGCATTGCTAGTTCAAAGCAAAGAGCAGTTCAGTGTACACTGTAATTGAGTTTTATTCTTGGGTTGACTTCCAAGCAAATCAAACTTCAACTTGGGGGTGTAGGAGGTCAGCGTAGAGTGTTAAGGTTTACAGCAGGGCTGCCTGCTGGGTATCCATTTTGCAGAGTTTGTGGTGTTGTATCTTTTGTGTCTGGTAATAGGGTCATAGGGTTAGGTCCGTTTCCTTTTTAGTTTAGCTTATCGTTTTTCAAATAACTCCAGCATTACACCAGCTGGGGTTCGTAGGTGTGCCGAACACATAAATATGGACGAGGATTCGCTAGAATCATCCAATTTTTATAGAGAACGTCCACCGAAGGTACAGCGAAAACGAAAAACAGGGGCCGCGTCAAGTAGTGACGACACTGGTGAAAGT
>JGI24159J19872_10001646_pt1 | contig 25104 bp, 14 predicted proteins | sample Ectturendosymbi4_FD_19872 | JGI IMG/M metagenome (IMG submission 19872)
TTTAAAATTCAGAAGTATAGTCTAAGTATGACAATTCAGTAACATTCTGACACTCTCATTCTATTTCTGAGTCTCATGGGAAATACAAATGTGTGCTGTCCTATCCCTTCCCATGGGACGTTTCCCATGGACAAGCCTGGTAAAATGTTGTCCTTCCGGAAAACGCCACACTTCTGGGTTTGCTACAAATGATGCGTTAAACAACTTCGAGAAACTTGCTATAACCTCAATCATGGCAGTATTTAACCATGATCGACGCGGTATATGCAGCACCATTTCAAACTAAAATTTTTGATCGTAGTTACCATCTGGGTGTGTATTTAACATGACAAATGCGAAAAATAAAATTATTTTTGTGTTGCTTTTAGCCTTTTATAAAAACTTTTTTTGTCGTTGTCTGCAATCGTCCAGAAACTTTACTACCCAGCTTTGTGTTTGCAAAAGTGTTTCACTTTGTAAAATAGTGAAGTGCGTTTCGGATGATGGAACGTAGCGATTTTTCAGAATATCAAGATGACAACTTTTAAACGGTAGTGAAGAAACTTCGTATCAAAACTTCAAAGATTTGCTGGAAGCTTTTACGTGCATAAAAAACGTGAAAAGAAACACCTACCAGCATTGCAAAATACTATACAGTAGGTTTGATTTGCAGCATGATTATTAAATCCGTTTGTTTAAAACTCAGTCAAACAAACCAAGTTGAGCTTTCCCGCAAGAACTCTTTGAAAAACATTTGAAGCAAGTTATAACTAAAGTGAAGATAGAAATATTATTTGTGGGTAATTTTGGAAAAGAATGTAGGTGATTGGGAATTATAAGCAAAACATTTTGAAACAAATCCAGCGTTTAGACTAATTTAGCCATTTGACCTTCACATTATTTCAAAACCATTTGGGGTAGAAAATTTTGATGCAAGTATGCAACATTTATATGACAAAAACACAAACAAGCCTTTCTTCCGGTGATTGCATGTTAAAAGCTGTTTTAAATTATTGAATGTCTTCCTTCCTGATGATAGTGTCACAAAAAAAGGATGCACAAAAACTGCTGCGTTCCAATGCAGGCACGTATACAAACACATCATTTGTTATAATTCCAAGAAACACTCCCAGTGCTTACCATCGATCAGCTGTGGCCGAGCAAGATTGTTCGTCAAGTCGGGAGATGTGTATTCGTAGTTGAAAGACGGCAGGAGGCCAGTGCTTGCCGGCGAGCTTTGTGGATTAATCGGCGACTGGCTGCAGTCAGACCTCTCTTGCTTGCGAGATAAGAAACTCCTAAGAACAAACAAACTTATACAGAACTTTTGAGCGCTTACAGGAGGCTGCAGTTACAAAAATACAGGCATAGCTTTGTTTAGGGAATAGGTGCGCTTCATCCATGAAGATGACATTTGTTTAACATAATATTTGGCAGAAGGTTAGTTGGCAGGAAAAAGCGGACCAATATACAAAATCCACTTGTCCTTTTCGAAAGGTAGTTTGATGGCATATGACTTGAGTTTTTACATTTGCGTTCATAACTCGCCGATCGTCACGAAGCAAATGCTTTGAAATGTTAAATGCCAGAGCTACGTCACCGCTGCGTGTCTGTGCACCAGGTCAATATTTCAATGCTGCGTATTATTTACATGCAAAAGGAATCCAGTTCCTTATTTTTGAAAATGGTCACCCAGACTGACTTTGTCAATAAAAAATGTTAAAGAAAGCGATGAATACAGAGTTTTAGGGAAAATGGGAAAAAATGCAGGAAAACAAACATTGGTCGATGCACAGTTGCGCACAACATACCCGCACTCAACAAAGCCATTTCTTTCTTCAGCGGTACTGGCGGTCAGTGTCGGGTATTTGCAGCGGTCTGATTTGTTTTGCGTCAAGTCAATGAACACTGCAGAAGTTGCACAGCTATCAACAGTTTGTTCCTCTGCAGAAGCTTTGTCGGCGCTAGCACTGACAGGAACCGAAAGTCTGAGGCTGCGCGAGGTCGCTGGACTTGCGTAGGAGCCGGTGACGACAGCCGAGCTGTTATGTTGGGGAGGAACATCGGGGTACGGGGAAAACCTGCTGGCCGATGGAGTTCTTCCTTTGCAAAACACGGCGGAGCGTGGCAGACTTTCACGATAAACATCTTCGGAGTCGGAATAATGTGGCTTTCTGGATGTGTACATGTCGCTGCAGTAGCCTGAAACGTGAAACACGACCTTTCGAAACTGTTTATCGAATTATGGCAACCGGTTGCTGAGAGTTGATAGTGAGGTATCTTCTCGTATGTAGTATAAGTTATCAGCACTGTGGTAAAACGCAAGGTCAAGTTTAACAAGTGTCTTTCAAAATTATTGTCAGGCTTTTTCAAAAATTACGCACGTAACACAATGATTTTGAAAGCGAACGGAACTGTAGTAAAATACCATATTTTACGCAGGGATATACATATGCTAGCCGTCGACCTCACTCAGTATCAGTGTATCGAAGACTTAGTAAGAGTTTTTGAAAAATGCTTCGATTTAGTTGACCAACAATACACCGCCACAATATGTAAGCATGGTTCCAAACACTTTATAAATCATATGGAAAAATTTCCCGGTGCACTGTATTTGGCAAACCAAACATTCCTCGGCAAGTTGACTGCAAACCGAAATGGTTATTATAACAATCCACTTTCTGGTTTTTCTATACTGTAAATACCTATTGTTAGTTTCGTTACGAAATTACGTATTCAGATCGATCATTATTGCTAGGCGTCTTTGAATGCATTAACCTTTCAATGTTCAATGCAAATCTATAGTCACGAATTTTGCCCCTCATCAGTTTTTGGTTATTGATCCTATGAAAAGCGTGCACACATTGCTTTTGAATAAATCTGCCCACTTTGGTGTAAAAACAAAAAAACAAAAAACACATCAAGGTTGAAACGTAAAAACCTTTCGATGTTAACGCGAACAGCGAACAGCGAATCATAAATTTCGTCGTTTAAGCATTGCGACCCATAAACTGTGTGTTTGAGTTTAAATAAACTCGTGAAGCTAAATTTTATGCATTTTAATCAACAGCAACAGAAGGGTGTCCGGTACTGACCTAGATTAACAGAACTAAGCGATTCGCCACTTTGGCTCGTGTGCAAAGAAGGCGGCCTCACCGAAGCGTTGCTAAGATTCGTGAAGGTCGAGACATTGTCAGTTTCGCACCATCCGGAGCTGTGTAAACATGAGATATCATGAAGTAAACATAAACTTTGCAATTTCGTACGAACTGGAGCCAAAGCAGCACCGCAGTCAAACTGAGTACCTTCTGGTCGCCCAGGCATTTTCCATGAAATTAGGTGAATACATTGGAAGCTGGCAGCTGTAACCATCATGAAACTGAAAAAAAACACTTGATAAAAGTGCAACATTTTATGTAAAGCACATTAAAACCAAGCGAAATAATTTACGAACATTTACGTCACTGGGTTGTAACATACAAAGAGCATCTGATTCTGACGTCATGTGACATGACGCATGGTTGTTTACCAGAAGGTAAAGAGCGTAAGTTGTCAATAATGGGGCCATCAAAATATTATAAACTCTTCCTTTGTGGACGGCACCTAATTCCTGCTCTGGTCCACGGCAGTTTCACAGCTTACCTGCGTGTCAGTCCCTTGCATAATGTTCGATTCGGCGTAGAATTGCCCTTGCTGAGTGTACAGACAAGTTGGGTCGTAAGCAGTTGGACTGATTTCTGAAATGAAAGCTGCAAGTAAGATTCCTGAAAACCGTAAATAGGCCATAGAGTTTACGACTACGTGAAACCTAAGTTGAAGTCTAGATACTTTAATAACGGCGATTGCAGAGCACTGTTTTATTGCCAATAGCACAGACATATTGTTTGCACCACTTCATTAAATTTCGGCTTTCATCTCTGATTTCAAATTTCGCATTGAGAGTAGATGTGAATTTCCTGGTACGTAAACTTCTTTTAATAAAACAGTTCATAAAGATGAAAGAAAATAATACTGTCATCCACATGCTCGCACAGCTGGTCAGTTCGTTTGAAGGCTTGAGTGACCCCAGAGGTCACGCAGTTTTGACAAGCAACTCTCATCGTGACAAAAGAGACCTATTTTAACCCGATACCCACATACTCTTTTAGCAGTGAACACAATTGAATCGAAAATAAACAGGAACAACTCCAAATATGCCACGAATCTATTTCTTCTTCAACTACGATGGAAGAGGAGGAAAAGTATTTGATTTCAGAGTATTGAAACGCGTTACCCGGTTCAAAATAAAACAAATTCGCGTATGACTTCCTCACACCATAAAAGTATTAGCATACTATCAGGTGTACGAGCACCGCAGGTTGATGACTGCTGGCAAAAAATATGGTTTTGAACAGTGTGAGATCAAACATAGAGCGTTGCCTAAAATCTTAGTTTTATGACATATTACTAAGGTAACCAAAAGTCAATAAAGTCAAAATTTTTCTGCCGTTTTTCAAGTTTATGAAACGTCCACAAACCAAGTTTCACGCTTATACCATGAGGAAATACCAAGTTATTAGGTCAAAAAAAGTCAAAATTTATCATTAGGTCAAAATTTATTGTTGGGTCAAACTTTCCTTGCAACACAGTTTTTTCTCTTTATCAATGTTTTATTGAAAATACTAGAGCAGATATTGATATGTTTCTGCAAGTTTATTTGCAATTCTGTAATGGGTTTGTGATTTCTGACATACTAATATTGTTTTACCCGCTACTGGACGATTGAATATTATGTAGGAAAGGCGTGGTAAGGCAAGAAACCTGGTCTTACAGTACTTGGTTTGGTAAATTCTCAATCCACCATGCATATAGTGTTTCAACTTTGTGAATGATGTTCTCATGTTTGACTCTACTGTAGTTATTTATGTATCTATCAATATACCATTCCCAAAGTTGAACAACCAAATTCTTTTTAATTTGGAAGCACAGAGTGCATGTATATGCTTCTGGGTTAACCTCAACACCTGTGGCTGAATTATTTTGCAGTTGCAAACGCAGAAAAATTATAGGTCAAAATAAAGTCAAAAGTTGTAAATTATAAAGTCAAAATGTTTCGTTTTTAAGTCAAAAAATTGGTTACCCTACTTATTACCAAACTATGCAATATATCCTAGTAGATCACATTATTTGCCAGTTTGTTAAATATACAAATAAGTTCAGCAAAAAATGTCATCTTATAACAGCCTGCAGCAACATGAAAACTTCTAAGTTATAGACACTGGAGAGAAAAGTTGAATTTAATGACATCTAATGTTATTTTCATGGAACAGTGGATTTAGGATGTTAAGACCGTTCAGCCCTTAACTTGCACTTGTGTCGTGCATTCACACCTACGTCAGCCATTGCTTAACTCTATGCTCACTTGGAAGAGATTCACAACGACTGGGAACAGCGGACCAAGCTGGAAATGAAGGTGGGTATGGGTAGCTGTCATTCCAACCGCTTCGAAACGCATCGACGTACGGGATGTTGTCCTGAAGTGGGTCTTTGGATGGACGATTAGAATGCGAAAGTGCTTGGGCGGGCTGCGTTTTCGTTTGCTCTGAAATTAAGTACAGAGTCGGTTTCAACTTCCAGTAATGTTGAAAAAGGACATAAAGTGGTTTCGGCAATGAATCCATAATTTTTATAGATCGGATGTACGTAGGCCTACTTTTGTTGAGTGTGAGTAAATACGTGCGTACATTCACGCGTTTTTCCTAGTTCACTAATAATGATCTTTTCGCGCTTCTGTCAAATTTTCTTGGAATGAAACTGTTTGAAAAATTACATTTGGAAACAACTCATCAGCAAAAAATCAAAAACAAGCCAAACATTAAAGAAACGTTGTTGAGATATTCTTGATATATGCGCTGCATAAATAAGATCAGTGCTGTAGAAAGTGAATTTCTTGTCGGTAAAACTCAGAATTAAAGATTAAACCAATATACAATTAAGATGCTGTCGCACTTCCTATTGGCCATATACAGCATAAGTTAACACCCCAAATTCCGTAACTTTATTCTCATAAACAGACAAAGCGTTGTGAACCCACTGATCCAAAATGATATCATTCGTGGATTGGATCAAAACCTCAAAACAATGCTAATGCAAAAAAACTAAACTCAATCAAGCATATCAAAGCAAAACAAGCTCACTCAAGTGTTTCAAAACTGTGTTTCGCGCTTCAAGTTTCTTTTCGTTGTTGAACTGAGTTTCGATAGCGAACCACACATATTCGTCCATCATCATTCGTAAGTGATGAAATGAATCTGCGGGCAGGAATACCTTGTAAAGCCAGCCAGCACGAAAACCAATCATTATGATTAGTCTCAGGCCCCGATCTCATCAACAAGAGTGTACTTAGCATTTTTGTAAAATGAAACTTTTCGCGAAGGTACGAACTGCAAACAAGAAAGTAAACAAGAAAAAGTGAGATGCAGCCAAAATTTTCTAATCGTTTTAGATGAGAGTTGCTTTTTCGCCACCAGAGAGTTGCTTTTTCGTACAGAAAAAAGGGGCTGAAAATAATGCGTAATGAAAAAAAATTTTTGCTGACTAAACTCAATTTTTTATTACTTATCGTAGTTGCGTTGTTGATAGTAAGGTTATGCATCACTCTCGCCTCAAAGAAAGACCACTTCAACAAAAAATCATGGGATCGCTTCTTCATTGATCGTCCGTTCTGCTTGCTTGGCTTGATTACCTTCAGGAAAGTAAGATTCACAATATGTTTGCTCGTTAACATCAAACGAGTTTTTTTTGCGAACATTGAAAGGAAATTTATTTATTACAGAAGATTTAATTGAGTTTGCAAAATATCCATAGAATTTTACCTTGTGCTCTAAAACACTGTCTAGCCATTCAACGAACGTGTTGACCGTAGGCTGCTTGCTCAGTAAATCTTTTAATTCTTGTAGCACTGTAAAAAACATGGCGTAAGAAAAAGCTCAGTAGGATTTATAAAAACTTAAAATGAATTAAGTGTGTCTGCAAGTGCTCCAAGTATTGCTTGATTCACAAAAGTGTGTGCACAGTCGCAGCTATGTTGCATTCAACTCTTTCGGTCAAGTGAATAATTAATTAGTCACTTTCATTCACGTTTCCTTGTAGCCGATACGTTTCATGAGTCTTTTTATTCTATGAAAAAAAGAAAAAATTGCCCAAGATCGTCAGCGGCAAAATGCAAAGCTTACGGCAAAATTGACAGGCATTAAAACTTAACTATCAAGCGTGCACTTCACATACATTCCGAATTGAAGTCGGAGTCTTGTTCTTCGCTCTCGACGTTTGCGTAAAAAGACTGGGCACCAGTGCATCGCAAATCAACTTTGTGTACATCTTTTATCATCTGAACCAACGTGTGCTTCTCGTTTAGAATACAACGCACAGTCTGCGAGGATAAAAAGGTAATGATTGTCGAAGCATGAAAATAGACTTTGAAATGCCCAACGAAGCCCATGCTGATTGCTGATCGGCCATACATCATCGACTGAATGGATGCCTTATCGGGTCAAGTTATTACACGACGTGTGTTTCTGAACTTTAGCCTACTTTGTACACGTCAGAAATTTCGGTGCTACCATGGAGGCCATTTCAACAGGGTCAGCAACAAGCAGGTTTTTATCAGTTCACGATGCTATAGGTTTGAAAGCGTTCTTTAAAAAGTAAGTAGCTTCATGCAAAATCAAATGATAGGTGTTTCAGATGGCAAAAAATTGAAATTTAACACGGGACTTCAAAGGAGCCAGCGAGCAAAGCTCGGCTTTTTTGGACGCTTCCACAATTACGGACACATCTATAGTCACATCATACAGTCGTTCTTTCGGTAATAGGATGGAAGCTTCAGCTATAAAGCAATTAAAAGCTTGAAAGGTCATTTCTTGAAGGGTATTTGGGTGTAAAACTGTGGTGGTGCATGCCAGCTGTGCATGACTTTAAAACAAACAAAGATTGTTTTTCAATACGATCTCACGATCCCTTCGAAAACCCTTTTCCATAAAAATGTTTTGCTGACTGACTTGACCAGGGGTGTCCAACCTGCCGCCCTCGGGCCACATGTGGCCCGCGAAATTATTTTCTCCAAAAGTAAAAATTAACCCAAACCGATATAAATTTCGATCCAAGTGACATTTCCCTATCAGAATGTCTTCAGTCATGGTTGAATGGGAATGTGCGGACATGTTCTTTGCCACGTCACTAATCGTCACAATAGATCAGCCCTTGGTACAACAATTACGATATTACCGAAGCATCGGCCCTGTGTTTTCGTACCTTTCGTACGCCTGCTGTACTACAGCCTAGGCATGCTAGCACAACTTAATCAGATATAAATAAATAGTGGACGCCACTGGACTTGAACCGAAGACAGCTTGTACAACTTAACAATCACAGATTTTAAAAAATCAGAGATAAGAAAAGGTTGGACACCCCTGGACTTGAACCTAATCTCGCGAACAGAAATTGAGTAGAAGTTTAATATAAATTTTCCCGTTGTGAATATGAGGCTTGCTTATGAGCTTATCACGTGCGATTGAAAAGAATATCCTGAAGCGTTTTATCTTCTGTGTTTCGGAATGCTTTAAATTGACGCTGTAAGGTTCTTCAGCGTCTTAATGCTTCTTGTTTAACCAAAGAAATTTTTTGCGAGAAGAGAAGTGCTAACCAAATCACAGATGACAATTACCCTACGTAGATCGTCATCATCAGCAACTTTCTCACGCTATTTGTAGAATTTTCATATCAGATCAATCGCGTAAAGCTTTTTATCGATGTTGGTTTTACTAAGCTGGCAATAAATTTTCGAACCCAATGTTGTCAACGCGATCAAACGGCTTGGATTGAGGCGTCTTCTATTTGCAAAGCAAATGGTGTGCAAGTTGTGAAATGACTTCATTAGCTCTCAAACGCTGGCTGTCGGCGCCATATGGCCTGACCCAAAGTGATATTTTCGATCGCAGACAGTTTTAATCAGTAATAAATACTGCCTTTTGACAAGTAAACAAATAAGTTGTTCTTCAGCAGTCATAGTTTCTTTGCCTTGCCGCCAAACCTCGTACAAAGATGACGTCGAGTATGAATACCTTTGACAAGTTAACGAAGGTGGTTTGGCGCGCCAGTGACTGAGCGAACTGTTGCGCCACAGCAATCTTCTTTCCAGCAAGGTTTTCGGGCATTCTCATTAAAGATGTTTTCGTCCATTCCTCCCAGTGCTTGCTAATTTTGCATACTTTGAAAATATGTCTGCGAAATCCCAAACAACAACTTCATTTATTCACTGCACGAAATTAAAGTCGGTCACAAATTAAAAATATGTTGAAATGCTTTGTTTTACGTTAAAGTCATCATCAGTTAAAATACATGTTTGCATTATATTTTCGAGCAGCAACTGAAACCTTTGAGAATGTTTTGAATTGTTGTGGCTTCACTTTTCTGCAGTACTGATAAAAGGTATATTCCATAAATACTCTTCCAAATTTTGTGATTGGTCCACATCAGTGTTCCCGAATGACAAACACGTGGCAGATGTATTGAGTGCGTCCAAAACGGTTCCTCTCTTATGTGTTTATGAGATTGGTTAGAAAGCCAAAAGCAATATCTTATTTCATATCGACTATCATTTTTTGAAACGTTTCACGATTTTTCTTTACTGTAATTACAAACAAATTTTTGATCAGATTGAAAAAACATGTGGCGGTTTAGATCAAAGAAAGATCGTTATACCTCCTTTGTGTAAACGCAAGTAGAAAATTTCCATTATCAGGGAACCAAGAAACGAACAAAATTCAGCGAACGACATTTATTGAACAACAGATGAGCAACGTCTTTTCGTTTAATACAACAGCTCAGCTTGATCTAGTGGCAGCATAGCGCCTTTACAGATAGACGTAGGTTAGACAAGAATGGATGGTAGCGACAGTCTCAAAATGACATAAATATTCACGCAGTGCGATTTCTCAAAATGTTGTCAGAATTCCTGCGCAACTGATGCCTTGCATACCTACCTATTCAAAACGAATCTTATTCGTAAAAACAGATGAATGCATTTTTTCAGTTTTCTATTATGAACAACAACGAACACTTGACTTCTCCAGCCATGGGCGTCGTAAGGGGGTGAAGGGGGTCTTGTCCCTCCCCTAGAATTTGAAATTTGATATTTTCTTATTCATGTTTTGTAGAAAAACGTTTTTCTGATAGTTTTGAGTTGACAAAATAAAATTTCACCATGGTTGCCCCCATGGAAAAAATCCTTCCGACGCCCATGTCTTCAGCAACAGCCTTTTATTCTGGAATGTGAAAGAAATGTTAGATTAAAATCAAAAATTGTTATTCAGTTTCGTGTTCTTCAATTTATGTCAAATTTATGGTAACTAATCAAATAATGCTTGTCTCCATTTTTCAACTACCCACCCTTCCGTAACTTCTCCGCAAGTTGTTGGCAAAAGAATTTCAACCAGAACCTGCAAGAAAGGAAATTCCAGGTAAACATTTCTTTGTCTAAATTTGTAAAGTATGAAAACATTCAAAAGGCAAAGTGAAAGGTTTGCAAAAATTTTGAAAAAAGAGCTTAACTAAAACCAGAAAGAAAACTTACATCGCAAACCAATATGTCATACAAGGTCAGGAGGTCACTTATCAGTGATAGAGTAAGTCGCGGTTGCCACTGTGTTGGAAAATCTACCCAGCACCCCAAAATGGCTCCGGAAATCTGAAAACACAAAAAGTGACTTTAACCTTTGTCCAAACTGCAAAAATGCCAATCAATAAAACAACAAATTGAGGTAAAATGGTAATACTACTTTCCTTTTGTGTCATCGACAATCACGCAAAAGTTTGCGGGTTTTATTGAATAAACATTGCAAACAATCCTTACTGCGTCAAGATCGCCACTCGCTGCAATGGTCAGGAGCCGATGACAGTAAGCTTTGTAAAAGGTCAGGGTGTTTCGAATCTGGCAACGAAGCAAAAGCGTTTGGAATTAAGTTTGTTCGTTCGTTTGATCAATGTTCATAAAAGGTTCCAAAAATTGAGTTTTTTCAAAATTGCTAAAAAATTAATAAAGCACAAATTTAGTAGAGAAATTCTAGGAAATAACTTTGCCCCACCTGCTGGCTGCTGAGATGAAATACTTCGCGTTGCCTTCATACAGCGCGCAAAATCAAGAAGTTGGTCGTAAATAGTGCTGCGTAGCATAAATATGTGTACACGCCACATATTTATCCTTTCAGAAAGTTTTCAATTATAGCAAGATAAATGCCTATTTTTCTGGAAAAAGCTATAGCTACCCAATTTAATCTGATTTCAAAAGTTTTTTTCCCTGCATTTCTGTATCATCGCCCGCCTGTAGCCGGGATAAGTGCCCCCCCCTCTTCTTCCCCCTCATCGCCAAGACAGGAAGAAGATATGCAGTCGAACTGTGGGGGAAAGTGCAGTTTGATGAAGCGTACGTATCTTTTGGCTCTCATAACATGTTTGCCCAAACGATGGTGCTAAAAGTTTACAGTTTTTGTCCAATGCTTAGATATAGCAGACGGGGTACCGGTATATCCTCGATTTCAATCCTGAAAAAAAGCTTATTCAAAAATCACACAGTCATTTCCTCACCTCATCTCCGGTTATTCCATGCTCAGCCTCATTGTTAAATGTAGATATGTCTGGATAATCTTCAGGAAAGTTTTTTATTTTTTCAAACCAGCTCGATGGACTTGACTTGCCAGTGTCCTGAGGAACCAAAACGCGGAAGTAAAAATTCTGCTGGTGATGGACAAGAAACGCTAACCGATGTTTCTTACCATTTCCTCATTTTTGGGTTTCGGAGAAAACCTGCGATAAAAGGAATATCTGAGAATGATGAACGGTTGCAATGTGATGAAAACGTGTTATACAGTAGCATTCCCCTGTAACGACTTCGGCTATAACAATAGTTCGCCATAACAGTGGTTCCCAAACTGGTTCGAGCCGTTACGCAAATCAAGGTGGCGATTATGTCTTAATTACCCTCAATATTTGGCAGTTATCACTCATAATGCAGAACAACATTGTGGTTTTGTTTCCGCGTTACCCCCCAAAGAATCGCATATTACCCCCAGGGGTTAATTTACCCCAGTTTGGGAACCACTCGCCTATAACGACGCTTTATCGGTTCCTGCAGCATATTTTGTTCGTTTCTAACGACAGTTGTAAGTTTTCTTTGCAATTTGAATGAAGTGTAACCTGAGCTATGTCGAGTCACCACACAAATCTTTTATGACCGAATAAGAACGCATTCAAGTTAAGCCGCCAATTGTTGAGCCGTGACATGTTTGACGTAAGAATGACATCAAGGATTGCGCCATCAGTAGCAATGGAGGCAAATCGTTACATGATTGTTGCTGTAGAGTCGGGGTTGTTGTGACTATAGTCAGTTTGATCGATGGTCTTGGTGGAGCAGTGAGTAAATTGTCAAACAATAGAAGCAGTGTCCCATTGTGGAAAAAGTATGGCACCGCTGTTTCGCTCACTAGCAAGAATGGTACGAGTTACAAAACTTATCAACATCCCAAGAACGACGTTGACTACCGTTTCGAAAAACAAAGACAAAATAATTTCTCACTTTTTCTTATCAAAGTAAACGCGAAAACACCACACAGAAAGCGGCAATCCTAAAAACACTTTTAACCCTTGCTAGGCACCAGCATTGAACTAAAAGATCATTTCAGGAACAATTCATTGTAGTTTGGCTATGACCACACTTCGCCGAGACCCTATAACGACGCTTTTCCTCCGGTCCCATGAAGTGGCGTTTTAGGGCAATTGTACTGTGCAGTATATATTGTCACGTGCAAACCGCACTTACCTTGTCAAACCTTTTCCTGCAAAAACAGAATTGTAATAAACGCTAGTTTCCCGAATTCCTATTCCGTAATAATGATATCTGAAAAAAAGGGGGAATCGTGTTAATTATTGAAAATTTTAAACTGGGTTATTTTAAATGTGTCAGATGGATGTGAAAAGCAATTTTATCAAAAACTTGCGAATGGCTTGTAGCGATTTTAAATTTCAAGTGCAACTAATACCAGGAATTACTGCCTACAGCCAAGACAATCCTTAAGGAATTAGTTGTCAGTCTAATTTCAAGTAAGTTGTTCACAGACCAATTCCGCTGCACGTTTTTGAGTGTTTACTGGCAGCCGAGGTGACGCAACGTCCAAGCTGAAAACTACCAACCTAAAACATCAACATTTCTATTATTCATCGTTGAACTGTGAGCAAGGAAAGTACCCCACAAGTGAGTGCAAATGTTTTGTATAGTCTTGTATTTGTGGTCTTTGTTTTCACTGTATCTTCGTCCGTGTGTAAATGTGTTCATTGATTTTATGATATATGTTTGCTTCTGATATTTTCCTCGAACTGCTTTCAACATGGTCGAAGGGTGTGACCTTATGACCGAGTGACTTGGCATTACGGCATTTGGCGATGAAGCTTTGCAAACAAAGCAAACGCAATAACCTGTCCTGCACCCTTACAACCTATGCATAAATCACAATTGTTGCAACCCGTTTTGGATTCCCATCTATCTGCATTGCAAGCGGTTACTTTGCGTTCTGCTCTGAAATCATCGGAAACCTCTTCTTGCGTTTTTGCGTGAGCATTTTGTTGGGAAAGACCTTTCAAGGTTTGTTTTTTGCAGGAACTAGTCTGTCATCCATGGGCTGGAGCCACAACGCCACAATAGCTTAGGCCAAAGTTGCAATCTAGAATTGAAGGCACCCAAGCAGAATTTAGATAGCATGACGAAAACGATGCATATTTACACAGACAAGTTAGCGAGATGAAGGATAAGCATGTCATGGGCAAAAAATAAAGTCTTGTCAATACTGAACGGTCATTACACGAATTACTAACTGTTGGTGTTTTATGACAATTGGAGCCAAGTTCATTTCGGAACGCAATTCAGTTTTACAGCAAGAAGCAATATTTTCAAATTTGTTCGTTAACTTCATCAACAGCATTCGCTTCACTGCAAAATTCTTTTTAAGTGGTTGGACCAGCTATATTGCGAACTGAATCGATAGCTTCAAACCATTGAAGGTCGCGCCAACTCCAACTCTGCTTCTGTGTTGGACAAAACAAACAAAACTGAACCGCCAACAACTTTTTAAAAACCGTAATTTTGTTTCCAAGCAACTTCGCTCTTGCGTTTAAAGCAACAAGCAGTTTATTTAAAGGCAGATGCCGAGCAAAGCAGTATGAAAACGATCCAGCCCGACCGGTTGTCATGGCAACGAAGGAGATGTTTAAATGATTCACGCGACTGGAAAAAATAAAACTGTGCACAGGCTTTATTTGTTTTGCTTAATTAGAAAGTGGGCGCACTTACCGAATGTGGCTGCTGTTGATGTCGTGATCGGTATTTACGAGCAAGTAAACACGCACGCCTCGCACGGTTGCGATCAAAGCTCGTCTCAGGCCGAGATCAATGGCCCGCGAACCGCTGGGGCGTCGCGCTACCGCAAACACCGCACCCGTTAGTTTCATTTGCGTTCCTCGCGGGCCTGAAAATGACTTGCGCCAACTAGCGCAGGCCAGTGTGATTTACTCGCGGCGCCGCCACTCCTCGCGAGGCAGGGCTTGGCCGGTGCCCGAAACGTTCCTCGGCGCGGGCTTCTGCTTGCTGCGTCATCGTCTTTGTTTACTCTCATACCGGGAAGCGACATTAAAGAACGCACTTCGCACTTTAAAATTTGAGATGCGTCCTCTGGATCTGATGAGCCCACGCTTTAATTAAGCCGCGCATTACCAGCTAATTGTTGGCAATGGTCGCGAGCCATCTCTAAGCAGGGCAACGGATTACATTAATTTCAAATGCATGACAACTTGCGGCTTGTTCCGTCTCCAGACACACGATTGCCATTAACTTTCAACTCTTTCGTGTTTTGCTTACTTGGAGTGACCACGTGTTCCTAATCTTCTGGTTGTGATGTCCGGGAATTTTCTTCGTATCGTCTGCAACGTGAAAGAACAGAAGCGAATGAGAAAGTTCTGCGTGGGCAAGAAAGAAAAAACACAGACCGAACAAATTACTGAGTTAAACACAAAATATTACTCTTTCAAAAGTCTCGTGTCTGTGTAAGGTAGCTTAAACACAACTGCTAAGCAAACGTTTTGTGCTCGCCAACTTCTCATTGAAACTGTTGGCTGACATACCCACTGTTGGAAGTGCTCTGGTCGGAAGAAGAAAAGTAGCTAACTGCCATACGTACGAGTTGACACCAGCATTGCGAAAATTGGGATTCGAAATGCGTATCTTGCTTCGTATTAATTTTTCATAAGTTGTCAATTCTTTGAACTATCTAAATCAGTGGTTTCCAACCGGAGAGGAATTCCTCCACAGGGAGGAATTTCTATTTTGTAGTTAAGTTACCTATTTATCGTGAGTACTGTGCTTCTTTTTTAAGTTGACATTGGCTTTTTCAATGAATTGTATCACTTCATTTTTATAAGTTATTTGGTGGACTATCAAACGTTGTTTTCACGAATTTTAGTGCCGTTATTTGACAACAAATAGTTTTTGACCCACTTTTATTAATGAAGTTACTGCCATCAATAAAGGCCATTGTCAATTGTAGTTAATACAAGCCTGCAAACCCGAACAGGAGAGGAGCGAAAGTTCTATAGGGGAGGAATGAAAAGTTCCAAAATGCGCAAAGGAGGAATGCATCAAAAACGTTTGGGAACCACTGATCTGGTCTATAGCTCTCAATATTTCGGTTATTTGTGTTCAGATTCCATCTTGCAAGTCAATGCCATCTTGTAAGTCAATCATAAGCATCTTGTAGGAGTCAATGCAGAGGGTGAATGCACTAGCTCTCTTTGGATAAACTCTTTGTAAACTTTCAAGCCAGTCTTTTTCGAACTTTTGCACAAAAATTTTAAATCGATGTTTTTTTCGTAGTTACACCCTTCAAACAGTGTTGTATTCATCAAATGCAGCATGAGCACAAAATTGGCCTAAGGCAGGGGTGTGCAACCATTTTGCTATGGCCGGCCGCATTACGTTCATTTGTATGAAGTATGGCCGCCAGTGAGTTCAATATATTTTTGCATTGCTTCTGTTCTGCTTCCACACACTGAATCTGGCCTGCTTCAACACGTCAATTTGACTGTGTTTCTACAAAGTATATTCATTCAGTTAACAAATAGTTTTTATCAATGCACGGCCGCAATAATTTTATTTTAAATTACATGTGCACTGCCGCACAAATATTTATCGAAGGCCGCATGAAGCCGTGCGGCCGCAGTTTGTGCACTCCAGAAGCAAGAAATGCAAATCGAGCGCTAAAGTTCTTCATAGGTACTTTTAAAAAATAGGTCGATCAATAAGACCACAGGAAGACATTTAGGACAGAAGACACTTTGTTTAATGCATCCCCACTTTGAATTCACTATGAGGCAGACAACGTATGTCGATTTGAAACATTTAAATTATAGCACCAACGACATTTAAAAATAACAATGAATGACAGACACCAAAGGAAAATTGAAAATATGTGTACAACCAAACGATAATTTGAAATAAAATCAACCATGGACAGCATGCGCAGTTGGACCCAAGCGCAAGATTTGCATTCTGCCTTCAAAACAGCCAATGGTGTCTTGAATAAGCAACAAACCTATTGCTGATCCTGAAAACTTTTTAATATTTTTTGTGTCTTCTTCCATCGCGGTTCTGTTAGTTTCAAAAGAAATTAGGATTTATGTTTCTTGGTTTGAAGTATTTATCTATCTAGCAGATATACTGGTTTCACTTGCATAGCACTGATAAAAAACATTTGGTGCAAAATTTCCATCGTTTGTTCACTCTAATCTGTGGCCTGATTTATTCAAAATTCGATTTACATTATGCAATGCTCCTGCATCTCCGTTCATAGAATCTCCAGTAAGTTGTAATATGTTTTCGCAAGATAATTAAAACATTTAAATTTAGGCCTCTAAAACTCATTATTTCAGATATTTATAGGAAAATATCTTCAACAGACTTCACTGCATATCTATAGGCTCATTTCTTAGCATTCGTTCGCTCCACTCTCGATGACAATTCACTCTGAGTTATGGAAAACTCAGTGCTTATACGGTTTTGCAATATGAGCCGATTCATCACACACTTTCTCACTGAAAATACTACGTTTTCTAATTGAAAAAGCGAAAGCTGCTTTAAGAACAAATTTTAAGTCAATTTTGTCAAAAACATTCTTTTTCAAAATACTGGATTTCTTTATAAACTTTACAAGCAAAAGGTCGAGCAGACTTCACCAAATCAATAACATGCAAACACTATTTTTATCAAACTTAATCTCAAGAATATGTTAAAAAAATTACAGATGTGATTTAATTGGACATTGCATGGTTAAAAAACACCTTAACAACCAGGCGTTTATCCGCGGTAAGTGATGGTGGGAAAGCTCTCCCAGTGAAAACTTTCGTTTCCTTCGCACCCCCCAAGTTTTATTTAATTAACATTCTTCTTCGTCGTTTGAGCGAGTTGTTACAATCCACTGTTTGTATGTAATATGAAAGACTGCAATTTAACCTTAGTGCGTTTCAATAGTAGGAAAAAACACACGAATTACTTTCACACACCTAAGTCAAGATTATCGTTTGTGTCTTTTTGCCAAATACCTGCTTTCCAGCATCGCCAGTATTTTTGTTATTCATCCTAAATTTCTGCATCTGAACAGATGTGTTCACGTTACATGGAATGAATTAACTCAAAAGAATTGCCCGGCTTTTCGACCACAAAGAGTTCATTCTGCAGTTGTAAGTCTTCTACCTTAGCGAAATATTTGAATGTCTTAGAGCTGAGCAAAACTTGGAAGTTTTGACAAGTCCGTGAAGAAATAATAAACAAAAGTTGATGATGGTGTGTTTGTTGTTTCAAAAAGCGAACTTCGTTCAGTGGATTGCTGCTGGCGATCAAACCATTCAGTCATTTTTTTGTTGTTTTTTTTTGTTAACTACGATAAGCGTTCTCTTTTGAAACACCCAATATCAATTCATTCAATTTGCTGGTTTCGCGCTGTTATTTTTCATCTACACATCAAGTTGCTTTCACTGTGTCTGGAAAGCTTGTGGACGCAGTGAAAGTATTGTGCAAGCTTTTCGACAGCTTTACTTCGGCGTTGCAATCCTGAAATGAAGTGTCGCTGCGTTGAGAGAAACGATTTGACAGCTTTTGGTGAACTTGAGATGCTGTCACAGCCTGTTCGTGACGTATCTTTTCGCATATTGGCCGTTTAATTGTTACATCAGTTTGGACGGAGCTGTTTTTTACAAAAGGTTCTAATCGAAAATGATCAAAATCACAAGTCACTTGTTCGGATTTTACAAAAATATACAAAATACAAAATTGTAAAAACGCAAATTTGCAATTTCGGGTGGGAAAGTTGCGAAGTGCGCATCAAAACAGGGATTTTCCTTTTGTGCGATGATGTACGAATATCACTAAAAGGCCAGACCAAGTCAGGTAAGACGTTAAAATACCACAGTATGTTACAAGAGTGAAACGTATTTTAATCAGACGTTTCTCTTTTATTCCAGCTTGTAATAAGATGCCCGCGAATCACCAAAGCTACTGAGTTTTGCATCAATTTTATTTCATTTTGTTTTTGTTTCGTGACGCACTTTCGCAATGGTTGGTGAAGATCAATGCTATAAGGTGTCGTCTGAAATTTTTTAGATTTGTTTTTACCTCGGAAAACTTATGAAGTACAAACGCCAGATGACATATGTTGATAGGTAGTTAGATTGTTGCTACAATAACAGTAATGTCTTAATTTTCATTTGGCCTAATCTACGCATTCCTATGAAAGGAAAAACGTACCTTAAGTAAAACGTTATTTTTCAGTTTGATTTCAATCACAGGAATCGACTTTAATAGTATTGTAAGAATCAAAACATTTATGTCTAAATGCAGTAATGCCAAAATGTCTCCGGAACCCGCTTCACCAAATCAGTTGAAGCTGTTACAGTGCCCTCAGAATTGCTTTGGCTCCGGTTACCAAATGCGTTCGATCTTCTTTGAGACCCAAATTTTAAACATTGCTTCAATTTTTCTCCTGTCCCACACAAAAGTTCGATAGATACGCCAATGCATGCAGCCAGCGTAGGGATCATACGCTTTTTCTTTAATTCACCATTTTTTCTGTGTTTAACAACACACCCACATGAAAGCACGCATACGTGTGCCATCAACACGCATCAGTGCCTATTAATTTCTTTGTCAAATCCTATACCACGCCATATACGGATATCAGTTGACTGGAAAAGTGCTTAACTTATGACGTTTTTAAGCTTTAGGTCTGTTTACCGTTTTTTACCACTGTCATGTCTTATGCTTGCCACAAAAAGATTCGATCAACTTCTTAACAGAAACAATTTCAAACGTATTAACTGGAATGTAATTTCAAGCTGCCAATTCCCTCAGACGATTTGATGTTGTTGCTTTCTGTTTCCCTATTACCGAAAACGCGAGAAAGGAATTTGCCGATATTCACTCATTTCTTTTAACGCTGCAGCTGTGTTCTCCAATGTTGGTGATCAGTTTACAAACGATTCTTTCGAAATGAAGCAACTATACTCAATTTTATATACTGTCATTGCATCATCTCTGTCTTGTTTCAGTTCACGTCGGTGTTACGAGCCAGAAATGAATCAAGTCGACCACATTTCATGTTTCAAAGCTTAAAACTAAAAAAACAGGTCAAGTAGGCTGAAAAAAGTTACCTTGCCAAACGTTGCTGCGCATGCCGGCTCGATCGAGCTCTTTTGGCAGAAGTCGAGATAATGGTTATAAAGGATGCACCTTGCCAGGCACACTCCTTCACAAACCATATAGTTTTCGTCAAGCCTGTAAAAGTGAAAGCAACTGTCAATGCAGTCAAAAGATATAAAATTAGTTCAATTCGCTCAAACATAGGATTACTTTACTTTAAAGAACGTCTTATTTCGACATGAAAGCAACCTCGCATTTATCCTTAGAGATAGCCAGTTGCCAACACAGCCAGCTTTTGAAGATTTAAAGCGCTGCTCGCTCGCTTTTGCTAAGCTGTTTGTTTCATAATTCAATCAGATCCAAGCGCAATAAATGCTAAAAGATGATGAATAGAAAAATCAGAAAGGAAAGTTCTCTGTTCTGTTATCTCACTCCAATGCCTGAAGTATTTAAGGTGACCTAGGAGCCCAGCACAGTTTACTTGCCATTCCAGTGTAAGGTCGATCTTCTTTCGCTTTGACGACGTCGTGCGATGACCGCTGTGCGGGATGGCGAGGGATTTTGATGCAACATCTTGATCGCCATTTTCTCGCTCGCCCCTCGGCGACTGCCGGCTTGCAGCAGCTATTTGCGCTGGTGTGCAGTTTTCTTCCATTAGTTCAACGGGAAACTTGCGATTTTCTTCTATGACTTTTGAAATTTAAAAAAGGTGATTTTTGTTCGTTGCAAGTCAGCACAAAGTAATTCACACAATTGTCAAGCTCGGAAAAGTTTCACCGTGTCGCCGCTTTTTTTGCCGAAACAAAATTACTGCTGAACCCTTTTCCAGGCTGAGTCATAAAGCCACAAGATCTCTGAATATTATCGCGTTATGATTATTGCTTGCTTGCATCAGGTAATCCGCACAAGTGTCCCAAAATCTTTGTCAAGTAGTGGGAGAAATTGGTATCACGCTCTCAAGTTTTTGAAATAAAGTGGACAAAATATTTGGAATCAATTTGAGAATATAAATTTGGATGCTGATGGGTCTTGTTAGCAGCAACAAGCCCACCAGCTTGTAATCTGCTGGTATCAACGCTGTTCCGAAGTTGAATCACAGTGTTGCACTAAACTGTTTTTGGAGATTGTAGCTCGTAAACAAGCAAGCTACCACGCCAAACTGCACTTATCACAACAGTACATCCGGTTTATGAAAATCGTAAAGACATCACTGACGTTAATATTACAGACCGAAAGCCAAATCCAATTAAGACACCAGCATTCATGCTAATGCTAGTTTCGATTAAGACTGTAAACAATATAACAGTCTTACAGTAAAAATAAGGTAATCTTTTCGAAATAACCAATTTTTATTTTCATTATTCGAGGTATTGAACAAAGTTTTTGCGCTTGATTCAACGAAAAATGAGCTTGAGTAGAACTATTCAAGCAAATAATCAGTTAATTGTTAATAGATCATAAATCTAGGTAAAGATAATAATTAGATGCAAAAGAGGTTTTTCCGGCACCTGGCAATAGAAACATTCCCTTTCGTTTTTTCTTGCTTTGGTTGCAATCATTTCAACAACAACAGCATATTTGTCTAACATTTAATCTTGGGGCTTCAAAGTTGAAATAAATGATAATGTTGCTCGCTTTAAAAATACTAGCAATAGTTTTTCAAGCAAACAAGAAAGCAGTAAATCTACCTGATTTCTGCGATTGTCTTTGAGTCTGTATCACACTTCCTTCGTTGTGATAAGCACTGATCGAGTTTTCTTGCAAAAGGGCAATGTCCGTGTTTTCCTCGCAGTGGTGTTGTAAAGGTGGAGAAAAATAACTTAAAACCATGTTAAATCACGTTAGCATATCAGTGAGTTCGCCAAGCACGTTTCCTGCAAAAAAACACGTAAGGCGCATGAAACAGACGTGCCTCAAACAATTCGCCGAATGGCTGCATTACTTTATTTTGATTGCTTCATAGACAACTAAGACGCTTGTGTCATTCTCTAAAGCTTTCACGGTAACACAGCTTTCCAGTGCAATACCCCCACAACGCTAACCACTTCAAATCTATTTCCAAACATGGCATTCACGATCTTACTTTATTTTCAGGGGAAGCGATCTTTATACTCATTCATAAGCAGGGGTGTATTGGACCCAATAAACAACCGGTAAGCTATGCTATGAGCCTGGCGCTGTTGATAAGATCGTAAAAGTAAGTTCATATCCTTTAATTTTTCGAGGGAGATTTAAGGTTGCTTTTCTTAGTTCCCGTTAGCATTCAAGCCCGTGCAAACTGAACAACGGGTTATAGAATGTTTTGAAGTTGTTGCCAGAAACTGTGTCGTTCCATTGTCACACAATTTCTAGCTTTAGTCTTGTATGTCAAATTGCTTCCGAAATATAACTCCAAACTTCCACTTCAAGTTGCTGCAGATTTATACACTACTTCTTCGTCTGTACTACCATTCAAATGCTGCTAAGTGTTCTCTGTTTAGAAACATGAGACTTTCATGCCAATTTCGCTTTCAAAACTTCGTAAAAATTTCAAGAGTCTACATTCAGCTGATCACTCTTAAAGTGAAGACCCCTCCGAATCGTTGAAAGCCCTCTGCTTAAAATCGTTTTTCCTTGCTGGTGTAATTTAGATAAAGCGGTGCCAAGAAATCGTTTGGAAGCGTCGCAGGTGGATATCGCTTTGTTTTAAGCATAATCTGCGGTTATGAGAATCGACGTCACTTGGCCAAGAAAAAAAGAAGTTTATTTACTTTTCATCTGCGTCATCGCTTCAAAGGACAATAGCGATTCCAGAACGATACAGCGCAGCGCGAGCAGTTACGTTTGCCGACGCTCTTGCTTCTCAAGCAGCGCGCAACATTAAAACAAACACGACCAAACCTCATTGAAAGCGCTTTCTTCACCACGTTGTAGTCACATGTTGAAGATGTGCAAGTTTTCCAACGTTTATATAAACCTCAGTTTATTCCGGGCAGTGTTTGGTCACGTGTTCTCGCCACCAAAAGCACGAAATGCATTTAACACTTTTGTGGTTAACAAGTTTCTTTTGGTACACGAAAAATGGAAGTGCAAAATAGCCTTATAATGAAAATCACGGCCAATGAAAACGATATCAACGACATATTGCAGACGTTTCGATAACTCCTGTTATCGTCATCAGTGCATTGCAAATTGTGCAATATGTCGTTGTCTGCAATATGTCGTTGGTATTGTTTTCATTGGCCGTGATTTTCAGTATGTTTCTTTTGTCGCAGTAACAGACAAACACAAACAAATCGTTATGGTATTTGATGCCACTGGCGACTAATGAAGCTTAAACTGGAAAAGCAGGTAGTTTCTGCGCCACAAATCTATTAAGAGCATATTAAATTAAGATTAGCCTACATTTTTAGTGATCTGAATTTTCATACGAAAATTATAGCCAAAATTTCACATAAAAAAACTACATGTAAAATGGAGAACTGCGTCTTACAACTTTGTTCTTACTCAAAAACATCCTAAATAAAATAATATAGTATCACAAATTAAGACTCTCGTTAGCGGTTCTAACAATAACTATGTACCTGCAATTACTCTGAGGCGAGTAAGTTATAATGTTCTCAGTCCAACCTTGGAAGTGGCTTCCGTTCACGTTTCTCATATTTGCGATGCTGTTTTGCATTTACGTTTCAAGTTCTATCTCTTTCTCTCTTATATTACATTGCTTAATTTCAAAGTGAACTTCACATTTTGAACCCTAACTGCGAGAAATGGCACATTGCTATGCAAACTTTCCAACTCATCTGTCTGATTGTACAAAAACCAATAAAAATTATGTATTTTAATAAAAATGTTTGTTCTCTTTGAGAATAGGAATCCAACTCAACGTTAGGAAAGCATCTTGGAAGCAATTCACCCGGTACAGAGTTAACTGTTGTTGCTTTAAAAGTATACCATTGTTATCCATGCAATTGGCAATAACTCAACAAAGCTGTGGGGAAAGTTTTTATCCATTAGCGCAATGTAACTCGTATTTTTAACACAATTCTAAAAATATTGGCCGTTCTCTTCCAAAATAGTGAAAAAACGCAAGTCTTCAGACAAAGTAAATTATATAAATATACAATGTATGTTCACCATGTTTGACCGTGGCTAAATTTGTTTATAATCAGCTATCTTAAGAATGTTTGTATTGCTTCTGCCTTATGTTTATACTCTCCCCAGTTTTTGCGAAACATCTGAAAAAAAAAAACAATCCAAGTAAGAACCGGTCGTTTGTTGACATTGTCGTCAATTACTTTGCATCACGATGTTGCAAGCTCGACCACGTGACGCTATTTACTTTGGCCACTGCCCCTCGAATGTTGCGAAACTAAATCGCGGTAGATCTTTGATGGCATGTTCCTTGTTCAGTATATTGAGGAAACACAAAGATTGCTTGCCTGAACACAAAATATAGTTTTGTTGTTGGGAAAGGTTAACCACCGATGGGTTTAAAGTAGCGCAGGTTAGAGATTTCTAAAATTTAAAGCAAGAGCTTTGGAAAAACAAAACTAAACCGAGTCATTGAAGGCAAATAAGATATAACGACTCTAATACACCTCAGCTGATTTTGAAAAGAAGGATATCGGGTTGGGATCGAAAAGAGTGAAGCAACATTTTTCAGGATTCCACATGTAGCGTTCACGAAACATAAGCAAAAGCACCGCAACACTAAAAACAGTGAGTGAGATAGAAAACACGTACAGTAGAATTTCTGTGAGAATAGACTTAGCATTATATCACATAAGCGTTGTTTCATTTTTCGTAAAGTTTAAAGGCGATGCCAGAAATATGAACTATACCTATATAACTTACATAGGGGAAGGTGGGGCACAGTAGGACTAGGGGTACAGTCGTCTTTTTTGACTTTTTCAAAAAGTTGAAAAAGGTGAACTTTAAAGTTTCCATGGTGATTAGTCTCATACCAGCCGTAGCACTAAAGTGAATTTTTCCTTGATAGGCAGCCGTTGTTAAGAGATACAGAGCAAGTTGTGTTTTTTCTACCCAAAAGTAATTTATAAAATTGCATTAAGATTTGGGTTTTGCCCACGTTAATCAACATCTTCTGTTCTAAGTTTTTGTGACGTTGCAGTCAGGGCAGTGCAACATTATTTGATAATGCCAGATTACAAATTATTTTCAAGTTGAGTTGGTACTTGTTCATTTTATTTTTTAGATATGCATAGGGCACAGGTGACAAAAAAGTGGGCGCACTCAACACATTGCCACTAGGTCAGTCTAAACAAGGTAAAGCTTGAGGGTTATATTGGAATGCAGTACAGAATAATTCTAATCTATGAGCATTTTTAGGTTTATTATGTGCTTAGAGGCACATT
>JGI24159J19872_10001648_pt1 | contig 25100 bp, 12 predicted proteins | sample Ectturendosymbi4_FD_19872 | JGI IMG/M metagenome (IMG submission 19872)
GTGCAGATTGCTATGCGCCCGATATAGTTTCAGACAAGCGCACAACTACATGCTAAAAGTCATTCCTTGTCCACTAAACAGTTCTTGGGCAAATTTTTAGCTGCATTTATGGTAACTGCAACGGTCTGATCAGCATATTTGTTTTTTCAGATTCTGTGCACTAACCTCCGTTGCTAGTTCAGTTTCTGTGTTCTGATTTTACTTTCGGTTCGCTTCGCCTTAGGCCACCGCAAAAGGTTATTCCAACTCGCAGTATTCCTTGCAAGACAATGTCGTGTTGGCGACTCATCGCCAGCATTCACTAGTGCTGTGAACAGACAAATGATGGTCAAAGAGCTCATTTACGTGAGAATAATTTGAAGTGCTGTTAATTTTCAAAAAAGTAATGTCGCTCAAATACTGTCAAGAACTTCTGCGGCTAACGCTTTGCTTGTAAAGGTCTGCCTTAACTTGCACCTTTTGCGGCGTCATGCTTAGCTTTGGTCACTTTGCTGATCACGTTTTGTGTTGATATGTGACGTATCCTGTAGTGACAGTCGTAAACGATCTTCTTGAGCTTCCAACAAATAACCCAGGTGGGATTGGCCTATTTCGAGGCGGCACAGTCCTTGATGTGCAGAGTTGACGCGGTGGTGATAACAATAGCACCATATTGGCGAACGTGACAGGATTACTTGCGATCTACGCATTAAGCTTGAATGTATGTATGCTTTACAGTAAAACCACATCATTATACTTAAGCAAAAGCCATTCAAGAGCAGTTTGATAGCTCCAATATTGTTCCCAAAAAGACTGCGTACAGGGCTTACGTTCACCTTTTTTTCTGCTTTGTGGGAAATACCCATGACTCATGCTCGACCTGCAAGGTTTTTTTAGGTTGATATGCAGTTTATGGTTTGTTTGCTTAAGCGATTTGCCAGTGACGTGACCCGGTAGTATCACAGGCTTCAGCTTCGAGGTATCGTTTTTGTTCATGTTCAGTGTAGCATCAATAAAACTGTCCTCAGTATGTTATATGAATCTAACCTGTCGCTCAAAACGGTCGGTCAGTTTTCGCCGTCCAGTCATTCGGTATTGTTTGTGGGAAACTTACACACAACAACAAAAATCCACGTTGTCGCGTCAGTGCGACCACTGGACACTGTCTGTTTGAAAACTTCTTACGTCTGCTTGTAACTGTCCAACAGGGCTGGAGAAACCAGCTGCCAAGTCCGTCTGCAAACTATTACCGGTACATCACGAGGTAGAAAGTTTCACAGCACCCTGTTTAGGTTTTAGCAGTTCATTTTTATGCCGGCCAGACAATTTCCTGTTTTCATGAATTGATATGGAGTGATCAATCCATNGATCATCCCTTTGTACAGACCCCGCGGAATAGCAGCCCACCACATGCACGCGTGTCGTAAGCGACGTGTTTGAAGTTTCACATATATGNAAGCTGTAATTTTTGCGCTGTTATAGTTTTTCATTGCTTCTTATTTTATTCCACCTCCCAGTTTGTCCTGTGGTTTCGTTAATATCGGTTGCTCTTTCTCGAGTTCGAGTAATCACTATTCGAGCAAGTGCTTTCCGTGTGATTTTGCACTTTATCTTCTTACTGGCATACTACGAACTTGACATAACTGAACACTCCCGACTTCTGTTTTAAACAGCTTCAACATTCACTCTGGAAAATTACTTTCTTATTTCATACATCGTGATTTTATTACCAAAACATAGNTTTTCAATTGGAATTTGATTTCAGTCGAAAGCAAAATGTCGTGCCACNTGTTCTTACGCTTTGNTGAATTTCGAATAAATGCAGTAGGNCTTTGCTGAAATGGTTGTTTACGTCAAATGGGGTGTCGCATTTCATCTGTTGTTCTTGAAAGGTGGTGGAAACAAGCATTGTCTTTATTCTAACGCTCAACCGTAACAATGCAAAATATTTTGAGGATAATTTATCTAATACTGCTTCATAAATATAGAGATTGGAGAACCAAGTCTAGCTGGAGCTGCGAAGTGAAACGTGCATCTAATGCCCAGGATTCACCACATAATGGGAACATTTTTAGTTTACGGTCCACCGAAATATTTCTGATTACGTGACGGTTCACCACGAATCTGATCACATTACTGTTTTGCTTGACGGTTTACACACCAGACCTCTCTGAAAACCGTTTCTCTTGCTGCTGCTGCTATGCCCAGAAATATTGAAAGCCCCAAACATCGAAAGTCGTATTAAGCCTAAACCTTTTACAAAACTAAACATCAAAAGCAGCATTCATTCAAAGACACATTGAAACGTAAACATTTAAAGCCCCAGTTGGCATCCCTTTCCTTTCCGTGATTATAGTTGCAGCAATGAGGCTGTGGTAGAACGCGTGATGCTTGAGACTCAGGTGACACTTTTCGCGATTTACGCGACATCGCACAGGTAGACCATGACAAAACAGGCGGGACTAGACCAGATTGTTGCGGTAGACCGTCAACTAAAACGGCAACCTTTTTGTTTTCATTGTTGCTATCTCAGACCCCAGGGCTACGTCACAAAATTTAGCATTCAAAAAATGAGACGCATGTTTACATAAAAGAAATTTGATACATAAACACTGAAGGAAAGATAAGATACCTATTAATTCTTATCGGTAATAAAATCATTTTAGAATGTAGTAGAACCATGCTCAACTTGGCGTTTAATGCTGTAATATCATGATCTTCCCTTTGAACAAGTAGACTACTATTGTTGGTTACACCAAATCGCGCTTATGCACAGTTCGACAGTGTGCCAAACAAAAATTTATCATTTTGCGAGCACTTGCAGCTGTGGGCAAAAACAAAAAAGGTATCGTACGTCTGAGGTTAATCTGTAGCTAACACAGCGTAACGTAACAATAATTAAGGTATCCCGGGTTATCAGTTAATCACCAAACAAACCGGGTGAAAATAAGTCACTGCCATTGTTTACGTGAGGAACCACATTTAATCACCACGCGGCAAGATCCACGACGTGGGTGGTAAAACATTTTGGTTTACTGTAATCTTTTTTGACTTTCTACCTATAAGAAGATATTTAAGTGGAGTAAATATAAACCACTGGCTGGCACTCAAATTAAAAATCGTCGCACTAAGTAATCGGAATTAATTTGTTTTCCACATGACGAACAGGAAATTTTAAATAACTTCCAGCACGTCCCCAATTTGATCTTTATCGCTAAAATAATAGCCCTTCTCCAGATATTCTTTAATTTTGGGGTTTTTGCCCAGCTAACGCAGTTGGTGCGCATACACTTGCACGAAAGTTATCCGGCGCCGTTAACGAATAGGTTACCCGTTCCTTTTGTATTATAAATGTCGTTCTGCTTGACAATAGAAGGTGTGAAAATTCGGCCTTGGCTTTCCTGCGCTAGTGTCTACGGGTCCGACCCAAGCATCGGTGTTTAATAAAGTGTGGTTCCGAGTCGACTCCAGCTCGGTGACCACCTTTTTGGCCAAAAACAGGTGTGCGTTTTTAATTCACTTGTGCCTGTGTGATGTAGAGTCAACGTGCTCTCTCGTGCGTGCGCGTTGTAAAAGAGCCTTTCACTGTTCATCTGGGAACGGAAACCATTCGTTCACTTATTTCGTGCACTTCTTGCGCTTGGCCCGAATCAACGCAGTATAAAGAACGGTTAGGAATTCGTAATGGATGCACCTGCCAGTTATTGTGTTGACGTAGAACCTCTGTCTATTATGATTTTTGGGTGATTCCGAAGCGCCGTTTATCTCGGGTGACAGTCAGGGCCGACTTACTGAAACTACGTCCATGCGGTGCGCCAAAAATCGCGGCGCCGTTAAATGCAGTTGCGAGGACAGGGATTGAATTGCGCCCTGGTCCGAAGTGACGGATATTCTCATTGAAAAGTTTTAAGCGATTCAAAATAGCAACAGAGCCAGTTGCCCCCAAGAACGTGTTCAGCGTTACTATAGCAGCACAATGAGCTTTATGTTGTGCGGAAACCGTAGAAAATTCGCAGTGATCACATATGCTGTCCAACGCTTTTTTGTTTGTTTGTTTCACCGTAATTGCGTCTCTTGTTTTAAACAATTTTCAGCTCGTCACCAAGCTTGTAGAGTGCAGCCATACCTACTGTAGCTGCTATTTTAAGTTAAAATCGAAAAGTGTCTGCGCCGATAAAATCTCGTTGTGCTCATAATGGGAAACAGTTCTCCGAAACCTGAGAAGCACCACACTATATACCGAACTCCATCGAAAAGGTGGAAAAAGAAACAAAAACCTAGAGACTACTACAAAAGTGAGTACTGCGAATGGTTCGGTCATGTATCGGCTCTTCTCCACCTTATGAAATTGAAAGAGGGATCTAGACTGCTGGCCAACATTGGTTGACTAAAACTGGCGTATTTATATGAATGTGACCACCGGCCAACTCTTCACTTTGTCTTAACGTTGACGTGGCTCACGGTATTGCGGCCTGGCAACATATGTCAGTGCCTCATCAGTTCATTTACAGATTATTTCTTGTGTGCCTAACCTCTTTCGTTTCGCAGCAAAACAACACTCGTGTAATTGTCGTTGGCTTTTGGTGAATATGCTTATCTCTGGCAGTCTGGCGCGACAGTTTGTATTGATTCGATCGCTACTCTGTGTAAGCACGTGGGATTGCGACATGAAGTCGCTTTGGTACTGTCGGTCGTCGTTTACTATTTTTAAAGAAAGCTTGGTTTTACGAAACGGATTATTTTCTTCATTTTCACACAAGATGTGTTCGTTCACATGGCGCTTGTTTGGCAAGTTTGAATCCGGCAATTTGCAACGCATATAAATTTTTGTCGGACTTTGGATTTTCACGTGAAATTGATCGTCACTTCAAGAAAGGATATTGTGGAGTACGCCGTCCTAAGATGCTTGCACATCCAGTGATACATATATATTTATGTCTTTCGTTGTGCCTACTTGCCATGTGCGCGCTTCTTAAGCACTGTGTCTTAGAGTGCGATATGCGAGAATGTCTTGACCATAGTAGTGATCCATTACTATGGTCCAGTGCCACTTAATCTCTAAGCGTGCTCCCTCCAGAACACTTGTGGGACAGACGTTGTCCACTTCGTTGCTGCCCGTATTGACAGGTGCACCAAATCTCTCACCATGCGGCGAGTACTGCTTTGCACGAGTTTACTGGTGGAAGTTCAGTCATTTTAATTTGAGCGAACCGTACCATTAGTTTTGCAGTGAATATTGGCAAAGTTCTTTGTGATGAATCACAATCTAAAGCGAAACAAGAAACGTATCCCTACAGTGGTGGTCTTTTTATTTTCTCTCTGCAATAGGGTTGAGTCAGTCACCCCTAACCCGTCTTTTGCTATACTTACGCTGTTCAACAAATTGGGGACCGTTGCCGCACTTTCAGTTTGTTGGGGTATGACAGGTTTGTCTGTTGCTTTGAAGAATTTGCACACATCTGTATTGATTCGTATGTTTGTCACATAAAGTTCGCAGGCAGCCGCCAGCTTCAGTGCCGCGTTATCACCCGTGGCGATTGACTTTTAATTACATGTTCTATCTGCAGCTTTGTCGAACCTTGAAGCCGAGCAGAAGATACCTGTATACTTACATTATCGTTCGAGCGACGCAATAGAAGAGGATTTGTTCGTCACCGACACCCGCACACCTTGTTTAATTCACCTTCATAAGCTTGCCCGAAATGTACGTTTATTGTACCGATTTTTTTGTTTGTTTTTTCACATTAATCAAAGTTTTTCATCGCTGGGGCAGAATATCTGAACAAGCGGCTGCTTGAAAACTTGTATGTGTAAGTCAGTTCCTAAGCCCACTTCACACATGAGCCCTTCCACATGCGCGCTACTTCGCATTTATTCCTCTTTGCCCTTAGCTATCGGCAAAATGTTCAGTGGAAAACAAAAATTTCAATTGGTATTTCGCATTTTTCCTTGCCAGAGCATGGTAAGTTATAACTATAGGTGCCATGTATCGCTGACAGTATGCCTGTAGCGGTCTGGGAAATGTTTTTTCTCCTATTGCCCTTTTCCGCACTCAGTTCGATCCGCGCAACAGCCGCTCTATTATTTCTGCCCTCTACCAAATAGCACTACTTCGGCAGGTAAGTTCATCCATCCCGCGAGTTCAGGAGGGGACGTTTGCCTTTGCTTTTAACTCTTTAAGCAGTGCTGCTACTGCGTCGGTAGATGTCTTTTAAGTTGCCGTAAATGTATGGTTGCAGTGTATATGAGTACCAGAGTTACTTTAATTCGGTGGTAGATGTCGTGTGAGCGGATTAAACATGTGGAAATGTTTTCACACTTTGTTATCGGTTTGCATGATTGTGTTGCCGCTTCAGGTTCTTGTGTTTGCTCTTGCTTTTCGTAAAGCTCCTTTGTCCTGTAAGTAAAGCAGCGCCAACGTTTCAGTGATATACGTGCATGCGTTCGTAGAGTGCAGCACCCCCATCTGACCTTTGTTTTCGCAAATGTAAAGCTATTTAATAATTGATACTTGAAACGTGCATGAGAACAACCCTATTTCAAGAGTATGAGCTTGTTCCATGGTCTTTGTCATTAATATTTCACATTGAACCTGAAATGGACTGGTCTGCGTAGGCAAGGTCAGAGCAATACGTAACGACTTGTCGCTAGTTTTTGATTGCCGTGACTATTTTTTAGTATCCGTGAGAATAACCTTCATTTCAAAATAACACTAAACCATTTCCACATATTTCATCTAAAGCTCATGTCGATATGTGATATCGCTTGTCCGGAGGTGCTTTTCCGTTTTACTTCCTCGCGTCCATTCTGCCTGCATCGAATCACTACGGATCGTTCTCTGCTGTTTGCCGTGATCTAGTTTTTTGAAAGTTGACTGCACGTGAGGGTGTTGTGCAGTGTTTCTTACCCGGTGTTGCTGATGCATAAGGTTGCTTCAGTGTGAGTAACCTTGCCGGTGGAATACGTTTGTTATATTTTACAAATGCTGACATTTCAGGGCAAGAATAGCACTATTTGTTCGTCTCTATTGATGTTTGAAATATATTGCAGTTAGAAACACGAAAAATTATTACCCGGTTGTGCTCATGCGCTTACACAGTTTTTGTTAAACGATGTCGAGGTTTTTATACTCATGAAAACAGATGTTAAATCTCACCTTTGCGTGATAAGTTTTTCATAGTTTTGCCCATGCCCACTGCTTGCACGGTTTGAAATGTTATGCAAACCTAACGCAAACAGTTGGAAATTAACCTTAGGTCTGTATCCCAAAAATTGTCTTGAGGTTTCACTGCTGTCTTATTACAAAATTAAGTATGCAAGTGCCCCTTCCTACTGATTTAAAAAACTTTTTCTATTACTGCAGATTGCATTAGAGCGTGAGAGCTCTCAATGTCTAAGAATTTCGAAAATAAGTTGTTATACGACATTTGTAGTGGTGGTGCAAAACCGGTAGTGCAAATTTAGCTCTAACGTTGATGTAAATATGCTAACTGTCATGTTTAGCCAAAGGTAATCCGTTAGTATGCGTTGTGAATGGATAGTGTTTATTTTTCAAAGCGGCGAAATATTTGTTTTGTTGAAATTGCGCGTTTTGTCAGTTATGCGGTCATTTTTTACCTTATTTTGAAAATTATTCTGATAAGTTCATGTCGTCATGAGGTGTGTAATGGTCAATTTTCTTGAGCGCATCATTGATGTGTTGACATTGCAGGACTGGAATGGCATCTTACGGGGCTCTGAAGCATTTGCTAAGCCCACCAGGCCGAAATCCTTCGATCCTGAGATGTTGCTGGATGAACCCAGGTCGCCCAGGTCTGCCTACTCAAAATCAACGGTGAGGATGCCTTGCGTACTCCTCGAACTACATGATCTTTGATGTAGCGAAGTGATGCCTTCCGTTCACTACTTTTAATTTCATAAATCATGAACACTGGAACACTGTGCCCTGTTTTTAGGAGAAATAATCATGAAACTAAACTTTGCCATGCAGTTTGTCAATGAAAAGAAAAAAATCTGCCTTGTTAGCACATTTTTATGTCACTGTTCTCGCGCTGTTCGCACAATAAAAAGCATTTCCAAAGGCTCACTGTCAGTAAAGGACGTGTTCACAACCCCCATTTCCAGTTTCACAGCGTCTGCTTGTCGTAAACAACCTGCTTATTTGACGCCAGTGGTGCGTGACACCCTTCGCCTTCACTCGGCTTTTAAAAATGGTTTTAAATGTGAAGAGTGACGGCGGCGTAGCTAAAGACTCGTCGCAGTTTCAAGTGCTGAAGTAGTACGTTTAACTCCCAAGTTCTGCCTGTTCGCGACAATAGATTTGAGCTCTTGAATTATTGTGAGCAAACAAGCGCCGTTAATATTTGAACGCGGTGCTGCGCGTGGCTGTGCGTATCTTAACATTTGAGCAACCTCTGAAGTTGCCATCAGCTAAAGCACAAGTTTCCCTCCGAGACGAAAACAGCGATTCTCTCCTTTCATCAACGCCGCTCGTCATTCCGCTGCTCGCCACGCCGGAGCGTCTTCGCACTCTGGAGCGGTTGACTGGAGCGCGACTACAAACTCGTAATAGCATTTTATTGTTGCATTTGCTGCATTGCCAGACGAACATCGTTGCGTCCCCCGAACTCTACGACCTGTACAATCCGAAAGCGCTGCCTACACCGACGCAGAAGATGGAGCAGGACAGCTCTCCTCACGTTGGGGAAGTAGTCACAATAGGTAACAGTTAAAAGCGTGAATATCGCGTTGGGAATCTCCGCGTCTGTAAAAAGATGAATTCAATTTTCCTGGCAGCATCCCACCACTGCACAGGAAAAAATGTTTTTCGTCAGTTTCAAATTTCGTTTTTGACATGTTTTATTTGCAGTTTTACAGAAGTTCCTACATTGTAACTGAATATCGTTCATTTACAATTATAGTGAACAGTCTACTCCGCAATCACGCTGCTTTGTATATTAACACCCGTAAATGGTAAGACTGATCGTGGTTGCTGTCTGCAGAAGTCTCCGGCAATTTTATTTTCCAGTTACTAGGTTTTCGCCAGTGGCTTCTGAAGGATGTTCTAAACCGCCCATGCCACAGTGCCCACCGTTGCCCAACTTGCGTGCCCACCGTTGACGCACGCTTACGCCACTGGATAGCCTGGTATTGTTTTGCTCACGTGCACTGAACTTTTCTCCGCATTTTAATCCCGAACACGATAGCTGTTCGTCAGCGCGGGAGTTCATTGATTGATTTGCCCGCCTTTTTTGAATTCGTGTTTCCATCTCACCGGAAGAAGCGGCGAACTTTCGCTGAATAGTTCAGTAACACGATCAGGGTGCGTTGTTGGAAGTTAAGCTAAACCGTCTCGTTATAAAATTAGTGGCATGGCATTCGTAACTACAAGCCTGTCTGCCAGCTGTTGTTACTAATACAGGACGAGGCATTTTTCGCATTTGTTGCTTAGGAGAGAGTTACAAAGAATGTGGAGTTAATGCGAACTTTTAAATACTGGCATAGTTGCGCCAACATCAGCAATTAGTCATCAAATTGTCACTCTACAGGTCAGGCAGCTATATGCGACAATGCAAATAGCGCTTCGACCGTAAAGTAGAACATCCTTGATGTCTTCTCTGCAGCAACTTGAATGTTGCTGTCATCAGTTTGTGCGAATATCGTTTTTGTCGACTAGCAGGGTTACGTTAGCCCGGCGCGGACCCGACGTTTCTACGGTAGTTGCTGCAGTGATTGTTTGTTCGTCGCTCCGCTCTACGCAGTCGGCAATCGCAGCGGTTTACGAGTCGACCAAGCAACCGTCTGCTTCAATTGGAACGTGAAGTTCTGTGCCAGTGAACGGCAGGAACGTCAGAACTGTCGAGTCATAAGTAACGAAATGAAATCACTGGCAGAGGCCGGGATCCCGGTCATTCCCTAGACTGCAAGTCGTTCGATCATTGCCGGCGAATACGAAAACACCGGAATTTTTCGCGTTACAGCGGCATAACGTATTTTTAAGTGTGATCTTTCGCGACGGACTTTATACTTAGACTTGTATGGCAGACACGTCTGGTGACCAGTTCGATCGTCGTGTCCACCTCAGACGATCGCAACGATCGAGCGTAGCGCTGGTGCGAAAAAAGAGCCAGCAGAAGTTGCGAGACAAGCACAAAACACTTACTGGATTGCCCGGGTGCATCTCGCAGGAGCTAGGTAAGTCCTGCCCGTTGTGGTGTTGATTGCGATGAAGACTGCTGTGAATTTTTGATGTGTTGTCTTTTGCTTCTGGTGATACAGTTCGGCTTGCTTCCGCGAAATTTCTCAAGGTGTTAAGTATTGTTTGACTGCGCAGTTCGTCGCTGTTTGTGCACGCAAGCATGGTTGTGCGAGATGTGCCACTGCAATAGTGGCAAAGCTATCGTGGTGCTTTGTGTGTGTTGCTGGTGATTTGAAAGAGATAATTTGAATAGCTGCACGCTTTTAATTTGCAAATAAATAATTTTCTTTTCCAGTAGATCACTATCAATTTAACCACAGATGGCGTGTATTTGAATTTGCGATAATTGTTACACGGTTTGTAGTAAAGTTCTATCACCATGGAAGTTCAGTTCTCACTTTTGCTGTCGGTTGCCATAACGCTGCACAGGGCCGTTTTGTCCTACGCAGGCCTGACCAGTCAGCGACCAGGCAGTGTACATTCCGATATCAACTCTAATTCCTCGTTTTTCGGTGATGGTTCAGTTACCAGTGGTATGTGCTGTGCATGACTNTGCATGTGGCTTATTTCTTAGGCATAGTACATCGAAGAGCAATGCGCATGTTTCTTCACAAAATCATGGCTCNTGGTTCATTGTTCACAATTTANGATTCATAGCAAAGTACAGTTTTGCTAGTTTGAAGATGGATACGCTCGGCGCTTTTTATCGCTGCTAATTTGTGGTTGAGTTCAATGTACTACTGCCTTTCTCGTGTTTTCACGTTTTGTCTTTCTTGACTGAAGCAGCAGAAAAGCTGCATGTGCGTTTGGTGCGCTTGTTATGTTTCTACTNAGTTTTTCTACTTANTTTTCCTGCACTCGCAATAATGTGTGTCATTGCATGGTGAGTCGTTCCAGGNAGATCCTACCAGGGTTGCGNAGTCGGAGGTAAAACATCCGACTCAGCTCCGACCTTTCCAAAATTTCCGACTCCTTAAAATAAAGGGCATCAAATTTGGCTGTTAAAGTCAATGGAAATCGTGGTGCACAACAAGAAATGTCTGTTTCAACAAAAGTTTCAAAAGAAATTGTACCATTTCAACAGGAATTCCCAATTTAGGAGTGTGATGTAAAAATGATCCAGTTGGACTTCCGNAGTCGGACAAAAAATCCGACTCCGACTCCAATGGTTGTTACGAATCNGACTCCACCCAAAAACCTCAGACTCCTTACGACTCCGCAACCCTGGATCCTACCGTAAATAAATCACTTTAAGATTAATATACTCGCAGTTGTTGAGCGCCGCGCCTCTTGTTACATCCAGACATGTCATCGCCGCGAGATGTGCAGAACGCTGAGATCCAGACTGACGCCGTCAAAATCTTCCCAGCCTCGCCAGTCAAACGCCGCTTGAGAAACAGACACACAGTAAGTCTAGCGATATGGAGAGCGTCATTATTTAGATGAGTTTCGACGTTTTGTTGACAATCTCCACTTTGGATGACGGTGTTTCCAGAACGTCTTGCATTAAAAGCGTTTCTTCCTCAGCGTGGCCTGTCACTCTGTTGGTGAGGCTCACCGCAGCTTCAAAGACAGTTTTTACCAGGGAAATTCTTCGATCAAAATTTTTCCACATTGCATCTCAATTTTGGTGCGAGTTATACAATAAGATTCCTAATCGTTCGCTTTCAGGTTGCTATCCCCAATGGCGAGTCTGATGCAAAGAGAAAAGGTGCTCACGTCTCTCTGCCAGACATCGCCGACCTGGACAAGCGTTCCGTTGACCAACCTTTCAAGCACACTTACGAAGTATTGCATTGCCTTTGAGTTTCATTGAATTTTGCATCTTACTACAATCTAACACAATGCTCTACTAGTTGACAAATAAAGATCTAACTGATGTTCCCTCGAATCCCTTATTGGAGAGCTTTTATTGAAACAGAATTCGTTATCTCATATTTGCCACAAAGCTACCATTGTGCGCTATCATGATGTGCGATGGTGCAATGATCGTTGCATCGCTCAGTGGCGTAATTTTACGTCGGCATAATGAAGGAATTCAAATAAACACAGTCAATTAAGAAACGATATAAGGCTCCGTTGCGCTGCTGTCACTGCATCGCAGGGTATTTGGCAATGAATGGTCTTTCGCAACAAGTGGGTGGAACGCTACGCCTACGCTTAGTTTGTTTATTGCGCAATCATATGATTGTTAATATATGACGTTTTGCCTTTTTCATTTGCGGTGTTTCGTGCAATAAACCATCTGCTGCAACATGGATGACAAACGTCACGCGGTCATCGAAATCGAGTGGTGACCTGGCGTTGTGGTTGCTTTCATCGAAAATCGGACACGAGAGTATTTTTTGAAATTTTTGTAGGCGACCGCCAACCGCGCCATGCAGCACAATCATGTCGGCGACCTTGCCAAGACTGTTGACTCCAACGATGAACCTTACCGCGCAGACAAACATCTGCTGGTAAGTTGGGTTCATGTTGGACCCACCAACAGCATTGCATGTGTTCAGCTAAGAACCGTGTTCGGCATCATTTCTGTGAATATTCGAAGGGAGAAGACCGCATTTCGTCGGGTTTCTGGAGCGGCACTGAGAGCAACCGGCATTCGGGAACTTCGGAAATACTTCTTCAGTATCAGAACGTGACTCAAGCCCTGCATCAGGTTACTTAACATGAGAATCAGTGTTTTCATTTTATGGTGGAGACTATAAAATCTTTTACTTGCGTCTATGGATTTAACCCGTGGAATTGCTGTTGCTGTGGCAAAGCGCACCATTGGGCTTGCATGCGATTTCTGACTTCGTATTGATGTTTCGTAAACTTCCATTCCCTCTGATAGATATTTGTGTATTCATACTACGCGTGTACCTTTCAACATTCTGGGAAGCTTCTATAGTTTCGGCATAAGTCGCTCAAATTTGCAAAGTCTCGAACCCTGTTCGGATGAAGCTTCTTTTTTAAAAATATACAACAAGTTCTGCCGCATTACGAAAACATGTGTGAGAATAAACGCATACCTTTCGATTTAAGCTAGTCTTGTGTTTCTAAAGACGATAGGAAAGGACCAGATATGAGCGGACTGTATTATTTTACGATCCAGATCCACTCCTGAAATTTTAAAACCCAGTCCAAGCATAATTTTTAAAAATTTTATTTGAAAAAATTGTCAATTTTATGTTAAGTCCAAGTCCAAATGAAATCCGAAAAATTAACAAAATATAGGTTTTTAACCAAAGAAGTTCCGTAATTCTTTTCCCTTGACTCAGTCCCAATCCGTTCCTGATCCTAAATTGTTGAAACGATTTACAGTTCGGATCTAGTCAAATGTTCAATTTTGTTCCAAACTTTTCAAGGGGGGCCCAATTTGATCACGGGAAGGCGCCTGCGGGCCAGTATTTCTTTCCGACATTTTTCAAGATTAGCAGAGTCCGGGCATTTCGCTTAAGATTTGAAGTTAGAGGCTTCTTTGCGACATGTACAACACAATCTGAAACTAAAGCCGCGGGCCACACTTGGGGCACCCCCACAACAGAGCGCATTGTTGGCTTCGAAGTTTCCGTGACGTATATCTTGAAATTTGTTGATTCTTTTGTTATAAACAGTGCACTTTGTTTACGCTTCCGCAGGTTACCGCTACTCATCCTGTTTCCGGGTACAACTCGCTGAGTCGCAACCACGAGCCCGCTCCTCCCATGTCCGCTTCAACATCGTCCATCAACAGCAAGCTGAGCCTGGACAACTCACCGAGTTCTTCTCTTCTGTCACTTTCCAAGACTGCTGCCAGCAACTATTCCAACCCTGACAGGACCTCGACTCCCGATTATTCGATGCTCGCGTCCCGTTCCGCAATGGCCACACCCCGTCAGTTGCACTTCAGCACCCCCGCCGGAGCGTACGCGTTCATGAATCCGGAGCACGTGGCCGAACCTTACCGCTTTTCGAAGCGAGCTGAGTCGCCCAAGAACCTGTTGATCCTCGGCAATCGTCGCGCCAAAGACGGCCGCCTGCTCAGAGACGGGATGGGGAGCTTGGACAGTTCTCTTTATTCGCAGGATCAGGACAGCTACCTGGCCTATGCGGACCCGGAGATCAATTCGCTGGCCCCGTCGAGTCACGTCTACGGTCGTTCGGTCGACACCCCGGACGTGTTTTCCGCTGCTTCGCCGTCCGTTCAGAGCGCGGGCGACGTATTTACTGCGCGTTCGCAATCCACGCCGCGACGAGATGTGGATAGTCGTCGTTTTTTTGGGAACGACTTCGGTCCAGCGGGAACTCAGAACGGTCAGATCGATTCTGCAGGAGACGGGTCAGCCCGCGGAGCTCCGCTTGATTTTCAGACAGAGTTGAAGCAGCAGCTTTTGAAGCGAAAAAGCAGCGCGCCCTCGATCAAGCCGAAGCGGTTTCCCTCCCCAGACAAGCCGTCCCCACCGCGTCGCGGTTGCAGTTTGAAGTCGCCGCGACAAGAGGCGAAGGAAATTTTGGCCTACATGGAACCTCTGAACACGCTTAACAAGAAAGCGCTGCTGAACGGGGAACGACCTGCATCGAACGCGAACTCGTGTGAAGATGTTGCTGATTCTCGCTCGGAAAAAAGTCTTTCCGATAGCCATGACCCTCGTAGTACGAAGCCATCCCTGCCCGTTGTAAACGATCCTAAGCCGTACATCGTCCAGTCTTCCGTTGCTGAAATGCCTTCGCCTTACCAGCTTGATTCTTCAACGCCGCTGTCTAGCTTGAGTAAAGCCTTTATGAAGCGTAGTGAGGTGCTGGAAAAAACATCCAGTACCCTCGTTAGTGTTCACAGCCCTATCATGACAGATGCATCTCCCCAAACCGTATCGTCGTCTGGAAAGCCTTACCCGTCTAGTCCCCGTTTAGATGAACCAGTGTTTGGTAGTACTGAAAATAACGGGTCGACTTCACTGACGAATGCAACTCCGCCAGCCTCGCAGTCATCGTCCACAAAGCCTGTCCCGAGGCCGAGGTCCACTTCACCCTCGGAGTTCAACAAAAGACCCCTTTCGTTTGTCGCCACAGAGAAGAAGCAAACGCCGGTCGCTGAGTCGGGCGCCCGGAGCGAACCATCAAGTCCTGTTAAAAGTAAGAGCCATGCAGCGCTTCCGAAAAAGACCGTCGCCTTACACCAAGCGGCGGGAAGAACTGAAGAGAGCAGNCCGANGGCTAACGCACCGGCCACCACAGCTGGCGAGGATATTCGCTTGCCTTCGGGCTCTGTGAAGAAAGCGTCGCTTGTTCTGGCGAAAGTTCCGCCACCTGTGGCTCGAAAACCGTCGCGGAAATCCCCGACCCGAGTGACAGAGTTAGACCGGGCCAGGTCGCTGTCTCCTGTCGGTAGAAAGGTTCCGAATGTGACTCGTCAACCTCATGCTGACCCACCATCGCCTTCTCTTGTGGAGCAGACTGCTGCTCCTGCGGATGTCTCGAAGCCATTAAAACTTTCTGCCCCCCTTATGCACATGGCTTCAGAAGGGGAAAAAGACACGGTCGTTGGAGGAGCTTCTGTTACCAGTCCAAGGTCTCCGACGAAGCCGCCAACGCCTGTTAAGCCGAAAAGCTTCAAACTTAATCCAAAGCCTGGGCTGAAACCAAAGCCTGCTGTTGCATCAAAACCTAGCGTGCCGAGGAAGGATCGGGCGGAGAACCCACAGCCTTCAAGTCAGGCCAGCAAGCAGGTAACGGCTCGAATCGCTGCTGACAGAGCGGCTTTCTTAGGTACTCCGGTTGTCAGTGCATCGTCTGACGTTGCACTTCCTTCAAGCAAGGACAGCAGATCTTCTCCTCAAAACTTGACGTCCGGTGACAGCGTCCGACCAACTGTTAACGATGCGGCAGCGTCGGAATCCGCAAAAAATGCGGGGCCCGCCACCCCTCAGGGTGATTCTGGCGAGCGAGACCCGTCCGAAAATACGTCACGTCCTTTCGCAGTTTCGTCAAAGGTCTCGAATGTCGTGGTTGCGTCTGACGCGTCAGGTTGCCAAGTAACCGGGGATGGTAACAGTGGCATTGCTCCGTCAGGAGATCTCGTGCCTAAGCTGAGCGAAATAACCCACAGCGGCGATGAGGCCAAGGACGTGACTCGTGGAGCTGTGAATGGAGAGCAAGACGTGAGTGTCAAACAGAAAGCAACTTCTTTGCTGAACGAAGATAAGAACGAGTTGAGAGCCATCGGTGCCCATAGTGACGCGGAACCGAAAGGAGAGGAAGATGTTAAGACGAACACAGAAAATGGCGACGTCAATTGCGACGGGTCAGAATCGAGTCGAGACGGATACCTCCCTGGCGTCGCCAGTCCCGTTAGTACGATCGCTGAGAACCATGAGAGTTCGCCGGCCAATGGTTGGACGGCTGAAAGTCTGGAGGAGGTTTCTTTGAGCACGCCGAACAGCAAGAGCGACCTGCGAGCGTCGTTGCAAAGGTAATGGTTGCAGTCTTGTTTCATCGTGCAAAACAATGTAGGCCCCTGTTGGTGTTTTTTTCCTGCACGTACTATCGTCGGAAGACGCAGTGTGAAGCAATTCGAAATGTTATGTGTTTTATTTGTCGTATCAGTAATGCGTGGTAAACCTGTTAGATTGTTAACTCATATGATTCCGGTCACGTTATGACGCTGAAAGATAACGCTGATCATATTTCAAAAGCCGTCGTTAAAACGACTCACTCCCACACTGACATTGCTTTGCGATATTAAACCCCTGACAAATCCTCCCCTGTCTTCCACAAAATATCCTCAGCTCAACCCTTAAAATCCACGTTAAGAATTTCTCATAGGTTTCTGGGCTGTTTGACCCAGAAATACGTGTAGTTGGTTGATGAATCTTGAATGAAATTCTCAGCGACTGGATTTTGATATATTTGTATTTCCAGTTCTGAAAGCTCTTGTCGTTCCTGCAGAGAAGATCTGTGACAACATTGGAGCGTATTATTTTTAATGTGGCATTTTTTGTTGTAAATGCGAACTATACAGGAGACAGGTGTAAAAAATCAAACAAACGCTACTTTCAGCAGGACATGAAATACGAGCAAAACTTAAACCGACAGTTAGTGGGTTACGTTCACATCCAACCTCTCTCGCTCAAACTCCCTCCTGTGCTCNTGAACTGCATTTCTATGTGTCTTGTCGTCAAATCTCGAAACAGACACTCTCAGTGAATTNGCAAAGGCGTCTACAGTTGTTCGACATCAGAGCAAGCACAGCATTTTCTTACAAGCTGCGTTTTTCAGACTGCGTACATTGCGACCGTCCTCACCTGAACCTGTAGTGCTAAGGTCGCCGACCCTGAGTCCCATGTCAACGTTGGAACGCAACAAAAACAGGTAAGAAGCTTTTTCTCAGATTTAACTGTAGTTGTTGGAAATCTACGGCGATACAGCCTCTTCCTCAGAATGAAGTGTAATTGTATTTGAAGTCTTTTCAGTAGAACGTAACAATATTTTTATTCTGACAATTTTGTTGGCTCAGGTGTGTTGACATGTTGTGTAGAAGCAATGAAATTAAATGGCAAACAGCCCTTCACTGTTGAGTTGCAGTAGTTTGGTTGAAAGCGATTGCATCGCGATAATTGTACTTGTTTTTCCTGTAACGAAACAAAAAATCGCACACCGTCGGTGCCAATGTAGATAGGGGAGCTGCAACCCAACGTTTTTCGAAAAGGGTAACGGCATAATATAATCGGTACTTCTGTTGTGATGTTTCCAAAATTCCGTACAGGAAAGGTTTCAACTATCATGACCAGTAGTTCTCAACCAGGGGTTCGCAAAGCGCTTTCTAGGGCTGACGAAAAACCTGTAATTTTTAAGGTTATTATTACATCGTGCAACACTTTTTGTTGTGCGGTGGCGTATATGTCATTCACCCTTCACTGGCCAGACGTTATATCTGGCGCGGTGGTTTGGTGGGAATTGAGACTACCTATCATTACCTCTATTGTTACGTCATACTTACATGAATCAGGGGATTGTTACAGTTCCAAACGGTTCATGGATCTAATCTAGCACCTTGCAGCACAAGCTGCTTCCGATCTAATTATTATTTTGTTTCAATCTAAGAGCAAGTTTATTTTAAGTAGACTAAGAGTAGGTCAATCGAGCTAAAAGTGGTATATATTGCAGCTGCGTTAAGAAGTATTTTCCTTGCAGCTTATTGCAGCTTTTACTTAAACTTCTCCGATACAACACTGCGTATGTACTTATTCCATTTGCTTCCACATACATTTGCAAAGTTGGATTTTCTACTCTGTAGTAGTGTACATCAAATCAAAGTGCCGAAATAAACTGGAAAACGCAACCACGAATTGCTAGACATGTCTGTGATTTGCAACAGCAGATAGCTCACTAGCAATCAGTAAAATTGTTTTCAAATAAATGACCTTTCGTTTATAAACCACATACATGATGTTTTTCTGGCACAAGAAAGATAAATATTTGCAGTATAAGATTAAGTGTCGTGTTCTGTTGACCATCAGCTACAGTGAACATTGCAGCATTTCTGACTAAACTGTGACCAAAGCATATTTTTGAAGAACCCATGCACTGCTGAGAAAACGAAGGGGTGCGCAATTGTTTTGGGGCAGTAAGAAGATGCCTGGCATGACTGAAAGCTTGAGAACCACTAAGTCGACTGTAGCAAGATGTTTCGCTTTATCGAGCGTTCCCTCCTAATTTTTGGCGTTGCACTACTTGTCTGTCGTTAGAAAGCGTCTTCAAATTCAGTTTGGTGGCCTTCGCTCACACATGTCCATCAGAAACGGCTTTATTCAGGTGCGGTGTGTAGCTCGCGAAGGATCAGCGCCCTCTTGCTGTTGGGTAACGTTGCAACAGGAACTTTTTGGCATGTGCAATGTTTTCGAGCGAGATAAAGCCGAGCGCTTGTAATCCTCGTTACAAAACCTAACTTACAAATGCATCATAGCAGAGCAAAAGCTGAGAATTTACGTTGGTACCAGAGATCAACGGACTGCCGTATTTCACCATCAAGATCCAGTCCTGAATTTTTAAAACGTAGTGAAGTCCAAATGAATCCTAAAAATGTTAATTAAGTCTCAGCTTTTTCGCAACAAAAACGCTGCAATTCATTTCCATAAACTTAGTCCAAATCCGGTAATGATCATAACCTTTCTAAGTCCAGATCCACTCTAAATAAATCGCTATAATCCGGCTCCAGTCTAATTCAGGGCCAGCCCAATGCTTACCTCTGGTTGGTAGAGTGTAATGTGGCATTCGTGGACTTCATCAGCAAATGCTGTTGGGTGTGTTGGGATGTAAAGCAAAAAGAAGAATAATTCACTTTGCAGGGTACTTGGTAGAATTTTTAATTCCCCAACAGCAGTTTCGTCCGAATTACCTTTCGCACTGACGCTATGTTTGAACCTATGCCATAAAGGTTCAGCGGAGGAAATTGCGCTTTCCATTTTCTGACTTGATGTCGATGATTCGTCCTGACAGAGACATGTTCGAAAATATTATTCAACCCATGCGTTGTAAAAGATCGAAAAGCCAAGTAATATGTGACGTGGCTCGTCTATTGGTAAAAAATTGCATTGCACAAAGGTCGTAATATATGTGAAGCCAGAGCTGTTGTTTTGATTCAGGAATTCGGTGTTTTTTGTTTCTGAGAAGCCATCCTCTGGAAGCCCTTCCTTGTGCAAGTAATTGTTAAGATAGACTTGGATGTCAAATCTCTTTCGAGCAGTGAAATATAGTGTCTAATGCTCAAGTGTAAAATGCGCTCTCATTGCGCAAGCGTGGAAAGATTGGCCGAAGGTTCGTTTTGGCCAGTGCAGTAATTTGCGTTGTGTGTCCAGCGTCTTGATCGAATGCTCGAATAAGGTCTGCAACTATCATCAATCTTCTCCCGCACTGCCACCGATATTGGCGTTCGCCTTTTACCATCTGCTGTCAAATCGCAGGCACAGCTGCTCGAGTCTGGACAGAAGGCGGCGAATGTCATCCGGGAAGACGTCACGTGACGACTTCAAAGCTCTGCTCTTGCAAAGCGTTTCGAAGTACGTGAGTTGGTTGGTGGGTGAGGCGCCCTGCTGTGTTGAGGCGGATAGAGGCTTGACGATAATACGTTGCAGACGTGCTGAATGAAAGAAACAGCTGAGTTGTTGTAAAACAACGACTTTTCGTAACCGTTCCCTGTGTCCTGTCGTGCAGATCAAACGGTTCGCAAATGACGGCTGCTGAGAAGCTCAGGCTTAGCTTGCCGCCGAGTTCACCGACGTCGAACGGAGAAGATGCGACCGATTCCGCAGCAGGTGGGATCTTGTCATTTCAAAGTATTTGGTTTTCACGTTGAAGGACAGTTACGAAAACCGAGTAAAACTATGTGTCCTGTCGCTTTCACCTGAATCGATCAAAGTAAAGCTGCAAATGTTGTGCAGCGTGGTAACTGGACTGTTCTGGGATGTAGTAATTGATTGTTAACAACACAGTCACTCACGTCTCGAGCAACTTGGCGTGTCCTCGATGCAGTAGTGAGGTAGAGCTAGCTGTGATTGATTAACAAGGCTGCTCTTATTTGAGAAATATGTCTCTGGCGTGTGAATGCCTGTGAAAGATTGTCCAAAACCAAGAAAAAACGAATATGATAGGTATGAGCAGGTTGTATACCGCTTACTTGTAAAAAGTTGTTTCAGATTGTAAATAAACATGTCGTTTTGCAGTTTGCGATTTCGATGTTGTTTTGCAGTTGCGATGATTGTCGAGATTTGCAAATGTACAGTGTAGTTGGTCTTGGATTGAGGTAAAGAGGTTGCTGGTTCTCATTTGCGTCTGTGTACAAATGTACAGTGTAGTTGGTCTTGGATTGAGGTAATGAGGTTGCTGGTTCTCATTTGCGTCTGCAACAAGTGCTGTGATTTTTGCTCTCGTGGAGGTTTGGAGTGCGACCGAATTGAGGTTTTGAAATGAAAAATTGATTGTTTTGTTCTAGAATCAGGACGCTCCCGCATCGTGTCGATGGGAGACCTTCGAGCAGCAATGACCAGCAGCAGACAGGGACGGCGCGCTGTGCGACACAACCCAGAACAACGCAAATCTTACGCGGGATTCACCAACCACAGCAAGAAACATCCTCCCATATCGATGAGCGGAAGGTATGAGAATGGGACTGGAAATTCACAGGCGGAAAACGTACCTCTGCAAAAAAAGCCACATTAGAGTTCGTGGTTTAGCTTTTGCATTGTTTTTGAACTTTTCTCGCTGCCAGAATTTTAAAAGTTTCGACTCTGTCGCAGATACTTACTCCACCGTTATTTTAAACTCCCGCAAGAACATGTCTCAGCGATTCGAGGTTTGATGTCCAGCATATTTTCAGGTACAATATGCGGAGTCGGACGCCGACCCGGCCCATGATGTCGATTTCCGAGGACAGCGAAACGGAACGATCGCCCGATAAGGCGGACGACGTTGATTCCAGCGAAGTTTGAACTCCCGGCCCAGCATGCCATCCCACACCTGGTGCGGAGTCAAAGTCGTCGCGAACGAGTGCGAACGGACGCTGGTCGTGCACAGCGAGCGACAAGTGATGAAAGTGAAGCAGCGTGGTGAAGAGCCCGACGAAGTATTAACAATAGTCTCACGATCATTGTGAACCTCCTCGCAGCATTGTGACTTCACAAATTGTGGCCCGACCCGCGGAGGCGTTAAATCCTTGTTCTTTAATTGCTTTCCACCAAAGTGGAGCGTTTTTTTGTATAATCGACCGTCGTCATGTTTTGAGCTGTCTTGACCTAAGACTTCACGAGTGCTTTCTAATGCAAACATCGAAATTGTTATGTACGCCACTGTCGTCTTTTCGATATTTGAAAAAAAAACAGGAACTTGGTGGTCAGTGGTGAAGCCTTTCCAGCAAACGGTACGATCGTTTTTTTTACCTTATCACCAAAGCAATCTTTCACCGCAAGTTCTCGTCGTGCTTCCGTGAAGGTTGTCGAAAGGTCACCGTTCGGCCGTTTTTCTACGTTTGCTTGCTGTTGACCACACAGGAGCGATCGTCTTGTTTTCCGACATCCTATTTTTCAGAACTATTCGTGAAACGGCAATGTCTGCTGCTGCTACTCACGTGGCTATCCTGAAAGTTCCTGACAATATCTTAGCAAAAAGAAGAAACACCGCGTAATAATTTTCGAATTCAACCTGACAGTTGAGCTGTTGCTTTGCCGCTCCCTTCGTTGAACTGCCTCACGTGATGTTACTCCTTCAATAGCTTCTGTGTACTGTGAGTGCCTCTTTGCGTGTGTTTTACTTTGCACAATATTTTTCGATTGATCGCTGATTGTGAATGAGAAGAAAAGCGTGATCAGTTTCTCGAGCACGTTCGGTCGTACTTTCAGCGGTGAGGCAGTCTGTTGCTCGCATGTCGGTTTTCGACTATTTTTCACCACTGCAGAGTGACCTATGCTGTTGTTGTGCATAGTCAGTGGTTTCGCTATAAGTTTGTTTCTCTGAAGCAGTGCATGGTAAATCGGTAACCACTGGACCGGCGAAAATTGCCAGGTTCTAGTCGTCACAATTCCGCGGCTAGGAGAGAATGCTGATATGTAACCCTCGTGTGATGACTGTTTTGACTGCTGTGCAGCTCCACAAGTAAATTGTAGCGTGAAAAATGGAGTCAACCGAACAAGGCATTTTGCGGTTCTTTGAAAGAAAGGATAATAGTAACGTTTCCCGAAGCATGATGAGAGTTCTTCAAATTTACAGGGAGCTGCTAAAAAGGGTGGGAGCTGATACGTTGGCAGCGCCACAGGCTTTTTTGCAAAATGATGAAATGCAGAAAAATTTACTGGACCTGAAAAAGATAACTAGTTACAAAATTTCTGCGTTGAAGTTGAACAGTTTCGCTTGTAAAAAATTATTTTGTGTACTTTATCCCCCAAAAGACCTCACACCATTTGCAAGTTTGTTAAAATAGGTCATGCTGAAGCCTGGAAAATCCCAGGTCGACAATCTTGGTCCTTCTTTCAAGAGCTGAAAACGACGATACCCACATAGTATTTTAGCAACTACTCTCTATAAGGGAGATAAACACGGAACCGATCAGCATTTTTTAAAATAGGAAATCGATTTCACGTAATACTGGGCATCCTCAATTCTACAATCAACCTGACATTTCAGCAGTATATTTCTACTGCAGTATATCCTGCAAAGATAATAAAGTCATAGGCAACATTTCAACAATAAACAGCTCAGCAGCAAAAACAAGAAATCGAGATTGGAAACACTTGTTCTGGTGGTGCACGGTTTGACACAACGACTCACGTAATTGTTTTTCTAAAAAAGGGGCTGAAAAGTTAGCAATAAGGCAACCGTTGTTCTTCAAACACGTTGCAACAAATTACTAGATTAAAATGAAAACTCACTAGGTCATCCCAAAAGTCGTGGCACCAGTGGTTGACAACCGCGGGAAGAACCAAGCAACGAAAAAATGTTGGTTACCAGGCAGTACAAAAACTAACAAGATTACTGGAGCTTGGTTTTGCTGCAGCGAAACATTGCTAAGGCGCTTGCGTTTGGTAAGCTACCAAATGACAAAAATTGTGTCTTCAAGCAACTCAAACACTTCAGGCTCCCTCTTTCGAACGACGCGGATTAGAAGAGAACTATAGATGCAGCAATGGATGTTGAAGAACAGGCGTTCCCAACCTGTAGTACGCATACCACTAGTGGTACGTGAGTAACTTCCATTTTTTCACAAAAACTTGGATTCACAGCTTTCTAACTTACGTATCGGGCTTTGTTTTTAAATAAATAAATTTTCCTGTAACCTACTATTGCTATTGTATCGTAACTTTATGACTTTCGATGCGCTGTCAGCAGATTTACGCCACGCATCGACCGATTGGTGGAAGGTAAACAAAAACCTCATTAAATTTAGTTGTTTTTTTATTGTTATTTTAATGTACAGTATATTATTCTTCTGAATAAACTAAGACTCGATCCAATTAGTTATGCTGGAAGAAGTGGCATGCATAGCCGCAGACAATACGGGGTTCCCAAGTCAGGCGCGCAACCAGGGCGGGGCATTTGTCCCCCCCGAAATTTTCAAAACATATAACAAAGTTGAAATATTGTATTCTAATCATTTTTAAGAAAAGACTTGGAATTTTTCTTTGTCTTACTGGTAAATTATCTCCTTGAAAGATATTTTGAGTTGAGACAGGTCATCTGATCGAAAATTTCGTAAATGATTGGTATTTAATCACAAATAGGCCTGTGCTGGAATTGGGAGATGGTTCAAAATGTTGGTAGCCTGTATCTAAGGTATTTTTATCCTTTTTTCTGTGTGCCACTCTGAAAATTTTCAGAAATGCAGTGGATGCGTACGCTTTGATTTTGCTTCTTGCCATCTGAGGAAGAGAATTTGCATAGACTCTTGAAACGTCAGCGATAAATACTGCATAGCTATCACACCAGTGGAGCAAAGTTTGCACCCAGTAGACTATGCCTGGTGACAGAAACAGTATACTCGTATGATCATATTGTGTTAGCTTTACGTTTGCCTGGGGCAACTGTAGGCTACTTTTGAAGCATTTTTGCATTTTATGTTCAGTGGTTAACCGTTGCTGGGGTTTCACAGCCAAGCTCTAACGTTGCAGAGGAAAATCGAATTTCACAAGAGCCTCAAAGGTATTAGGTGTTGTTTAGGTAATCCAACAAAAGTGGCTATGCCCACCCACATCTAGTGGCGAGTCTGACCCAATCATTCGTAATCAGGGCCTCTGACAGGGGGGGAAGTCGAGATACTAGCCCAACCTGCAAAAGATTGTAAAGGAAATCCGGGGAGTTTTCGTTTTTCTGTTTTTAGGGGGGCATGTTTTTGCCTCAGACAGGAAACTGAAGTTCAGTAAAGTCACATTGAAATGATTTTCCTTCTGACGTGTTTGATATTTCAAAAATTGCCTTA
>JGI24159J19872_10001649_pt1 | contig 25098 bp, 14 predicted proteins | sample Ectturendosymbi4_FD_19872 | JGI IMG/M metagenome (IMG submission 19872)
AACTCGCTTTAAGTATGCGCTGTCAGCGTGTGCTTGAATAAACTAAAGGTTGTATACAGCGAGAGTGTATTCAGGTAGTCGAAGGCGGCACGTTTAAAGGGNCGGGCCGAATTTCCTTGCAGCGTGAAGACGCTACACAGACAAATTCATNTTTCAATAATGTTATCCATGGGCGTCCGCAGGGGGGGAAAATGGGCATTTGACCNCCCCCCTGAAAATTGGGTCTAAGAACCAAAACATTTTGGAAAACCTGAATACAGCAGTTTAATTTCGATTAATTGGTTTAATTCTTACAATGACAGTTTATTTACCAGTATTGCACTCACACTGCACAAGAGTCAGGTTCACTGTTCTGATGTCATGCAATGATGAACTTGCAGTTCACTCATGTCCACTCCAAATGCCTGCAGAGGCAGGTTGCAAAATATACGAGCATATTGTTCTACTGTTGGTCTTGATTGCGTAACAATTACATGACAACGAATCTTCAAGTGTTCACTTGAGTTTACGGAAAAAGGCGTTTTGCCGCATGTGACTGTCGAAAGCGGATATATTTGGTAGGTAATGCAACAAGACAGTGACTGCTGACAGCGGTAAGTCACGTAGTTTTACTGAGTACTGTGTGAAAAGAAGCATTAGAGAAAAAGAAGCATTAATGCGACAACGTAGCGTAATTTTTGTGACTGTTGCGGTAACTGTGGGCATTTTCTTTAGTTGGGGTTGCAGGGGTGAAAGCACATTACCAAAAGTTTTGATTTGTCAAAAATTTATGTAAAATCTCAAAAAATTTGGGAAAAGAAGCTTCGCAATTTTACAACTATTAATGAAATTACACTTCCTTGCTACTGAGTGTATAAATGAAAGTTCATTGCATCATAGGAAACACATTAAATATACATAAAATCAACAAACTGTTTCTAGTAACTTTGTGTTTCAGTTTGTGAGAGTTGATGAGTAGATAACTTACTACAGTACTTTGAAAGTTTTGGCAAAAGAAAGCATTTCATTTATATGGTGTTTTAATTGTACCTAGAGATAATCGCGTATGACGCAGGGCATCTACCTCATATTAGTAGAGTCCATGCCATACAAGTACAAAAAATGTTTAGTTTTTAATTCTAACTACAGTGTTTGGATGAATACATTTTGCCATACAATTTGTTGCATATATGTGCAGTAGAACAGACAATGCTGTGAGACTCACGACATATTCACAATATAAATAATAATAACATGATACAAAAACATGATGTACACGCCACATATATTACCATTGGTGTAACGGATGGGTGTGCAGGAGCGCGAGCCGTCCCCCTGGCAAGCTAAATGTAAAACTGGGCCCCCATTGACCATTTTGTGTATGTTTTGATATTTAATATTTTTTGGTTTTCAGTAACTTGTTGTCTTTTTGAGTTTTTCGGGTTTTAGTTAGCAATAGACATCCACAGCAGGATTCACTATCATTTCTCAACTTTTTTCTGAATGTTAGCTAGTGGGCCGCCTGCGGTAGCCAGAACAATGGGTCCCTTCAGCCAAGTTTCCCCCTGGCTCAAACCTCTAGTTACGCCACTGAATGTCACGTATATGGCTTCAGAGAAGGAAGCAGCTTTAGGCCTACCTCAGCTGGGTCTGAGGCTCCTTGCTGACAGCAACAGCTGGAATGTGAATGGAAAACCTCAAAACTGAGACAGATCCTTAAGAATACTGAGCCACCTGGCTTCTGACAATGTTCTTGCACAGCCTAGCGTACATTTCTCAGTTGGATTATTAAGAACCAAATTTCAAGTACCCAATTTTCCAGTCTATGGCAACATGGTAAATAAAAAGATTATGTACCAGTACCTACGGAAAGTTTGCAGGGAGAAAGTGTGTCGCACAAAATTTCTCGGGAAAATTCGGACAAGATATCCTTTGCACACCCCAAAAATTGCCTGCTCCTACACCAGGCCCGTAACCAGTTTGCGACACCAGATGGGGCAAAGAGTTTTCTGGGAGGGGCCCAAATTTTTTAAACTATGTCCAACACATTTTTCAAGGGGTGGCGAAAGGTATTTTAGAGGGGGCTTCGCCCCCCTAGTTACGGGCCTGTCCTACACCTATGTGTTTTGTAAAAAGCGCAAAGCATTTTGTTAACGTCCATTTGCATTGCATCGTCATGTAGGGTCGCAATCACCTGATATTTTCTTGTTGGGCTATTTTCGGGGGGGAAATGATTGTAACTTGTTATTGTACCTAACAGCCAAACAAGTTTTTGAAAATTTCGAGAGGGGGTAACTACCTGGTTCCCCCGCTTGTTTGCGGACCTGATCGTCAGCAGTAGCAACCTGAGGTATATATGCAAAATATCGGCTTGCCCTCCTGGAAAAATATCTGCGGACGCCCGTGATGATATCGAAACCGGTGACTTAATCAACAGCCTGAATGTTCAATTCAAGTTTTATCATTTTCAGTTTCGCACTAAGCAGGCACCCAAGCAAGCCTAGGCCCCGGATATTATGAATGACCCCACATGCACTTCCTCTTACCGGGTCTGGGTTACTGGCAGAGGTGGAGTCTGGTCCCGATATGTGTCTCGAAACCCGTATAACGCCATCAATCCTACTTGTAAACTCATATTGAACAGAGGAAGAAGATTCTGCATACCCAGGTACAAATGGTGCTACTCTAGCTGTTAATTACTTTCAAACAGAACCAAGTTATGCTGATACAAAGAGTTGTTGATATTAAACAGACTCTTGATCTGTAGACAGAGGCAAGAGAAGCACTTTTTATACCATCTTCGTTGCAAACTCAATACAGGAAGGGAGTGATACGTAAAATCGACAAAAAAGTGCGCATGAGCGAGAAAAATTTTAAAAGGGCATGTTTACCTTGATAGAAACACCATGCCGATTTTTATTGGTCAAGCACAAGCGCACTTTTGGGAAATTTTCTTCGTTTCGGACAACTAACCAACACATATTTTGTAGCACATTTTTAGGAAATGTGGACACGCGTACATATTTCACAAGTAATGCATATTTATCTTGCAAGATTGTTTTTCCAAGTGGTGTGTTCTTCTCACAAAACTCATCAGCTTTTGAAATTCTACGTTTGTTTTAAACTTCAATGATTTGTAAGCTTTGCAGTATGCTTTTATCGAGTTTGATTAATGAATTTTCGAAACTTACGCCAGCATCATATACGTCGAAGGAGGTTTAATAAGAATATAATTGGTGCTCGATTTTACAGCCATGAACCGCACGCCTCTAATATGGACTATTTTAGTTTGTTGTTATTAAGAAAACAGATATGCTAACAACTAGTTCAATGCTTAAAGTTAATGAAACCTTTCGCCGCGAGTGTGGCAACCTAATTTTATTGCTTTAGCAAAAAACAGATTAAATAATAGGATTCTAGCACATTGCAATTCATTTGACCAGTGGCAAAAAAAGTTCTTTCTAAAAGCAACATTTTCTTGACAGGCACAATAAGAGCAGTGGTTGCAATGGGGTAGTGCTTTATCAATAAGTACTTTACCAAAGGACAATGTTTACTGTGTGAAAAATGTAGCACTTTTCTGAAAGATTCTGTTTGGAAAATTGTGAAACGTTTGTGATGCGTGTTAAAAAATTGCTGTATCTAGGACATGTTTTAAAGACACATTCTCTTTCATTGCTGTTTATGTAAATTTCTTTTGCGCCGTCTTTCTCTGTGTTGTTTAATGCATATTATGTTTTCACATTTCTTGTGTACTAGGATAGTAACCCCAGTGATATGGAGATTGATTCCAGGGTGAACAAATAAATGAATCAGGCAATCCGAGCTTAATAGGCGTATATGCTGTAGTGTTGTTAACGTTGCCACCAGTCAACCAACAATACAATAAACAGTTGCCAAATGCAATGTTTACAGCATTATTCCCAACAATGAAAAATCCAAATTAGTGATTCATAGCCATTTTAATATGTTTCAATTTTCCAGTATTCAAATAAAACGCTTCTTTAAAAATTATCCGATTTTCCATTTGTTTTATCTAACACGCAAGCTAAAGTTGCCCATTAACAGCAAATTGCATGTGTTGCTAATATTATGTTTCTTTCTCACAACTCAATTATTTTCGTTGTTGTTTTACGGCAATAACTCATAGTAGACCCCACTAAAATTGTCAGTAAAACTGGGTTGCAAACTGAAAAGGGTTAGAAAGCAATGCATTAAAGGATAGTGTCACTTCCATGTTACTTGACTGTTTATAGGATATTTGGATGTTAAACGGTTAATGAAAGATGTTAGGGTATGCAACCCCCTGAGGGGCAATAATAGATTTTTTTCCGTAGTGGCCAAAAGGATTTTTCCATGGGGGGAGAAATAGTGGTGAAATTACATTTTACCCACTCGAAACTAAGAGAACAACCTTTAAGAAAAATGAATAGGAATATATCAAATCATAAAATCCAGGGGGTTTGGCCCCCCTTCCGTCGCCCATGCCTCCAGTGACATTCGTCTGCAGACGGAATTGCTGCTACGTCTACGATGGTTTCAGATATCACGTATACTACTACACACTTTCACAGTTAATTTTATGCTGAAGAAGAAATACTTCTCTATTTTTGAAGATTTTTCATTCGGATAAGCGACTTGGATAAAAAGGAGTCACAGCATGCTTTGTAGGCAATTGGACACCGAAAATATTATAAAGCAGGTTCCTGCCGTTCGTTTCACAAAAGTAGTCCAGTCTATATTCCTGAAAAAGGCCTTACGTTGCAATTTGTATGTCAAAGAAAGGTAAGTGTCAGTGATAAAATCGCAGCTTACTAATTTGAGGACTCTGAACGTTTTGGTCGTACACAAATTTTTCAACTGCTCGTGACCTGTTTTATAGACAGAGATTATAATGAAAACATTACATTTCCCACGTTTCATTCACTGATTTCCATTCATTCGAAATCAAACTGATCTCTGGGGTTATGACTTTCACCTGGTAAAGTAGGTCGTTTATGAAAAACCACTTTTCAAAACCATTGACAAAAATCTATGAAAACGAATCACAAATTAATCTGAAACGAGATCAAGAAAACCTGGGTACCACAACAATAGTTCAATTATTATGAGTGTTTTGTTGCGCTAATGTCTCTAGTCCTTCTACTTTTGCAGCTGTTACGTGAGCTCCAGCAGCGGACGCATTCCATGTAGTGTTTGCTCGACAACCCTTTACCGTCCACGCGAGTCACTATTGTGGCTCGGACATGTTCGGACATAACTCGCCAACCGGTAGAGCTAGAGAGCTAATTGAACCGTCTAAGATGCGAAAAGTCTTCTAGTTTCGATTTTTGAAAACGTAGGATGTTTTGGCTTTGAATATTTTGTGGGGCAGCGTGGCGTCACATGGTGGTCCCCATGACGTTATCGGAGCCTGAGAAAAAATTTCAAGTGGCAATTTAGTCGTTTTTTTTAATACACAAGACGAAAATCCGCGTTTTAGAGCCTTAATTGGCCATCTAGCGTTAGCGGTTGGGAGTTCATGGCCAAAAATCGATATTTTTGGAAAACTCTAAATATTTGGAATTTGATAAATATTTGAAATCAACCATGCATTTAATACATGGAGCTTGTCAATTCTTACTAATGTGTTGATTTCACTTTCAAAACAACCTCGTTGGTAAAGCTTCAGTGTGAAGGTTTCAATTCTTTTCGACCTACAGCTCCTATTTCTTTCCAACCATAGTTTCTCGTAGAACCAAACACCTTTGTGCAAATTATCAGTTGACAGCTTTTATTTCATATTTATTCTGATATCTATATCGTGACATCGCTGCAGGTCTACTGTGTAACGAAGTAACACTAAGAAGTAATTAAAAAAGATCGAAAAATCCTCTTTTGCGGGTACTGCGGTCTGCTTCCACCGGAAAGAGTTTTATTCCGCAGTTCCGCGTCCCAACATAAACACTTTGCCAACACAGGTGTACGAGTATGATGCTAATGACAGCGTTTCAGAAAATATTTCGTCTGCAGCCAAATCAGCAACACGTAAACTTAGCTGCGTGACAATGTTAAACGAGATATGAAATGACCTGTATCGGAATTTTAGTTTTAATGACATTTTGTCCTTACACCTACTTTCTGTCTCACCACTTCACGTGTCAAAATTTCGTGCTGACTAATGGACCTGGAACGCAAAAACTTGCCTAAAAGTTGCACTTGAACTTACAGTGTAAAATAAGTTGAGCACCTTGAACATCGTCGAAAACCAAATTCACATTACAGCGTATAGCACAAAATTTTGCGAAATGGTTCAGGCAAAGTAACGTTTCAGAAATTTAAAAATGGCACAGACAAGTGAACCGAATATAGGTGCTTCTTCTGAACCAAACTTCTTAGACTTGATTCGCAATCAGACCAATGAATGCAGTGACAATCAAAAACATTACATTGGTTTTGTTGTTACCAGATCCGTTTCCGTTGTTGCAACCATCTGCAACAAGAATTGCATGGTTAAATTAGCTCGATTTTGCTCTTCGAAATATCAAGGCAGTGATGGACTCTCGCGATTTGGTCTCGCGGTCTCGAGACCCATTTTTGCGAGTCTCGGTCTTGGTTCCGAAGGCTACAGGTCTTCGGTCACAAGCCTATTGCCTTGAGACTTTGAATACTGTAACGATATGGCTTAGTAAAATTTTTGTAGTTTAACGTGTTTTTGTCTGATGTATATGCAAATAAGAAACAATCAAAGCAGGGAGGAAAAATGCCTGAAATTCCAAAAATTTTCAACTTCGAAGTGGTGATGATATTTTTTGGAAGAATTTTGGAAAAATATCGGCATAATCCACAAATTTTCAAGTCTCGATCTCGGATTTTTTGATGAAGCCTCGGTCGCGACATTTTGACCAGGTCTTGGTCTCGAAGTTTCGGTCTCGACTACATCTGTGTATCAAAGCTTGGCAACTTCATAAATTACTTTTAAACGCTTTAGTTTTCTTTTTTGACAGTTCTATCTGTCACACTTTACCCCATAAAATTGGCAGGTAGCTTCTTTCTATCAAATTTGTTCGAAAGAATACATTTTCTATGATGTTATTATGGCGAATAATACTGCAGCGTGGCAAAATGTAGCTGAGAGTAACAAATTGAGTGCATGGGCCTTTAAAAAAGCTCTTTAGCTTGTAATTAATTTACTTAGGTTTTTGACTCGCAAAACGCAGTTAATGTTGGTCACGTTTTGATTTTGATAACACATTCTTTCCTGTAGAAGTTTATAACGATAAAAACGTAGAAGAAATTTTGTCTCATTCAAAAATGGTGGTTGAAATCACTAGAACTGCCATTCAAATCTGTTTTTTGTTGTTTTTTATTTTAATAAAATAGCTAAAAACAAACAACTTGTTTTTTTATTCAGACGGAAATATAGCATTGCTTCATATTTTGAGATGCAGCCAATTTGCAGATTGAAACATCTGTTCAGTCGGTAACCGGTCTCTCCGTTGCCACCCACGCATGTAATTTCAGCGCAAAGCCGCTTTAATAGTGTTTTTTCCACACACATATGTCAGAATTTCTAGAACGCGAACTGCTCAAAATTTGACCCGAAACCACGTTTGAGGTGAAATCCACTGCTTAGCAAGAGCAACTGCAACTCACTGCTTCTACATGTTGTGCATTTTTTTCCAATTGTTGCGTCAGAGCATGCAGTTGTGCTGAAATTCGCCCTCTCGCAGCTACGTTGTGCTTGCACAGAACCAAGACCTGAAAAAATGTGATTGCGCTTTCCATAAAGGACGATTTTTTGACTGCACGTGATCACCACACCACAAGATGTACAGTAGCAAACGGAACAGGACTTTTCGGTCTGACCGATTCGGTCTGGCCGTTTCGGTCTGGGGCATGTCGGTCACGACATTTCTGTACATAAACAACTTATTACATTTGTTTATTTAAATGATTATAGGCAGGCGAAATGTCATTTTCATTCTAGCTGGTGTTATACCAACTCCTTTTGAGGAGTCATGATTGTGTTTAAATCTGAATTGTAATTATGACTTTGAAGAATTTGTATTTATTTGCAAAATGTCGACAATGATTTAATTTGCTTGCTGATGATAATGAAAATCATATGTTGATGCGGATTAATTGTTGGATCTTGGATCATGTTTGTAGTTTTTTAAATAAAACTTCTCGTTGATTTAGGTATATTTGCATTAAAATGTGAACATGTAGGATTTCTGCAAGATTTTATAGTCTGACCGAAATGTCCCCAGACCGAAACGGCCCAGACCGAAACGGCCCAGACCGAATCGGCCAGACCGAAAAGTCGCTGACGAACGCGTAGCAAAATCTGCAGTATTATGAACAAAATACTAGTTGCAGTTATTACATCAAGGACTCTGTTATTTTCACGAAACGTACCGCGTTTTAGTGGAGCATTTAGATTAATTTAAATTAATTTTTTTTTGGGTCACAGACATTTCTTCTTCAGCAATGAAAAACGTATGACTTTTAAACAGCTACCTGATTTCCATTGTGTTCTTGCGATCTATCTCACCCATAGTGAGGTGAATGCTATGCTCACGCCACAGATCTTTTATCACAAGTAAAACCGAGATACTTGTGCCCACATTTACGCCGAAACACGTTTCCAGTTACTTCGTTGGAAAAAGTAAAATTAAATCATAAGGAATGCCTGATTCCACGCGACACGATCGGTGCTTCGCATAAACCAATATTTGCAGTGCAGATTCCTAAGGAAGGAGTAGTCTGATTTTATTGGAGATTTTTTCAATTTTCCAAAGTTTGAATGAGTAGGATTTAGAACATAGAGTAGTGTTCAGGTAGAAGCTGTTGGACTTGATAAAAGTCATATTTAACACGTCCTTCGCGTTTTCCTTGCGTTCTAATTTTGTCTAGAAAAGTATTTGACTTCTGGCGTTAAACGAAAATTTTTGTTTTACTGTAATTTTAGGCATGTTTGTAAAAAAATCAAATAATGTATACAAAGTAATTTTACATTTTACCTAGATAGTTTTAATGCAATCTTTCTGGTACGGATAGGCGAAACTTAATATGTTGTACAAAACATGCTTTCCAAAATCTACTAAGCAAAAAGAAATTATAGACTTTGTTCGACCGTAGGCATAAACAAATCTATGTTTCATGCAAAAGGTATTGTGCATCTGCAAATATGAACTCGCTGCTCAATCTTCTGACTCCATTCGGCATGTTCTTTGAATTTTATCGAGATACACGACAATGTGCTAAAATAATATTTGGATTGAAAATCAGATAGCTTCTATTTTAATTTTCCCTTCTGTTTTTTAGAAGCACTATCCGTATTTTTGGCTTGAAAAAAGTGGGGCGAAATTTCATATATGCTTACTTGTTACTTCAAAGTTGATAAAAAATATAAATCCCAACAAATTATTTATAATTTTAATATGAGCTCGTGAGTAGGCGAAAAAGATACTCTATTAAGTTCACATTGTCTGATTCTTGGATCTTAAAAAATTACTTTGGATAGATAGTCCCAACAAAATGCTGTCTTCTATTTTACGAGTTTGGCTTGCTATGGGGAAGTGGATAGGGTGTGAGCTTCCAAGGTTGCGATTCGAAAGTTCTTCCAGGTTAAGATTTGGTGGCTGGAACGACTTTGGAAAAGCGCCGTCAAAACCGATTGGAGCCGGGCTGAGTACATGATTTTAACATCTTTGAAAAACTGCAGGCTTATAGCCAGTGCAGTAGTGCCGAAAAATATGGGTGAACGCTCTATATAAAAACTGATATGTGAATAACTACAGTTGACATGTTGGATTTTTATTAATGGAAAACTTCACAAAAATCTATCGACGAAGGTGTTGACACTTTGCTACCACTTAGACTGCGTCGAGCTTGCCGCTCAGAGCGGGGTGAATGTTAGAGTTTGGCTAAGTATAAACGACTAACTCCTGAAGTCGTAATCTAATTTCTATTAAGGTACATAGTGGTGTAATGCCAAAAAAGACTTTTGCTAACGCTTTCCATCAAAACTTACAGTGTTTGTGACTTTCTGCAATCAACATTGTCGGATTTTTGTTCTATTGAGAACTTCACAAAAACGTGGTGACAATGGTGCCACAAAAAATGGGGAAGCCATTACCCGCTTCAAGGTAGGGAAAAATGACTTTCTCCATGTTCTTCTCTTATTACATCAGTGTATGTAGCCTACCGGTGCAAATATATGCACGGAAACGTGGCATAATATAGCCGAGACGACTACACTGCGTAGTTTTTGATGATGGAAACTTGAAGGCATGTATCAAGTAACGAATCTTACCCGTTGTTGTTATAATTTGCACACAGGTTCCATTTGTACAGTCTCTCAAATGCATGTTGGCCACGTTTGGTCCCTTGCAGTTCGAAGAAGAGTTGGCTGAAATATCATCCATGCATACGAAGCACTGCAATATCTGACCTGGAAAGTAAAGTTATGTCCGGATTCTCTACACAGTCTGTGCGACAGCAAAGACGCGTAGTGGAAGAAACTTTGACCTTGAAGTTACCTAATATGCTAAAACCGTGGTTCCCACCTGGGAACCCAATGGGGCCCTCAGAAAAGTCTAAGCCTGGTGAGTCAATTCTTTCACTGAAAGATATTTATGTACATGAGCATTTACCGTTTGGAGATACAAATTTTTGCAGGTGGACAAAAATAGTTTTTTTTTAAGCAAAATCTTTTCCCCGCTTCCACAAATTTCAAGTTTGTCACATCTATACTGTATGAAGTTTCGACTTCACCTTCACTTTGTTAGGCAAGGTGCGGCTTACTTTGTTTACTGTAGGCGCGATTTACCGCCCAGTACCTATCGCCATTGCATATTGGATCTACAACTCAGCAGTGTTTTGCGGTTAGAAATTGTTTGACTGTTAATCCAGGGCCAAGCATTTAGTCCCGTGATTTTTGCCATCTCGTAAGATTTAGTTTTTCAAAACAAAAAAGATACCTTGATATCATTATTTGCGCAAGTAATGCTTTTATTTTCGAAAATACATGTTAAGGAGGGAAGGGTAAAGGTAAAATAGGTTAAAAACTAATTTTTTAGAGATCTTGGTTACATTTGTGCCAATATAATCTGATTAAAATATGAGTAAACGTACCTGTTGCAACCGATGCAGTGATCACGAAAATGGATAGATGAACAAGGAACATGTTGCTATTCGACGACAGCGCAATGAACACGAAACAAACAACTTTTGACCAAACTGCGGAAGCATAAGAACAGCGTAGATAAATTTACTGTGCTTTCTTTGCTGCAACACCACAAAGCGCTTTATGCGTTTCTTCGGAGCACAGTGTTCCACATGCTCTTTGTGAAAGGCTGGCAACAACAACATGTGTCAAAAGGCACTCATTTGTCTTTATTTGAATTAACCAGCTGATTCACCTGATATTTGCAAGCTTGCTTTGCTAAGCTGACAAAGAAATGCTTCATTTTGTGCGTCGGAAGGAAAACGTAGATTTTTTCAGGTGCAATGCACAGTTAACTGTCTCTTGCACTGATAGTTTCTTCAAGCATTTCACTGACATGCGCTGATTGCGTATCCTTACGCGCGCAATATTGTTCATGCCTTGTTAATTCTTTACCAGGAAACGAAAGCTGCAAGTCCGAAACCGAAATATCTCAAAATTGCTAACGTAAAAAGACTAGTATTTTTACTGATTTATTTTGGTACTTACAAGACTACAACCAACGAGGAAAATACTTCCTCTGACGAAAAAAAACTTTTTTTGCCTTTTCTCACATTTGCCATAAATTTTTGACTGTTTTACTTTCAAAGTGTTTATGTGGCATTGGTTTCCGTTTGGTTAATGGAAATTTGTAGAACCTCCTGGAAGTGAATGTCAGGACGATTTGGGCCCAAGTTTGGCGCAGGTTGCTAAACGAATCGAATTTGTTGTGCTGTAGCAGTGAATACCATCGCTTTCGTCCCGATCAAAGTGCGACTTAATTGAGGCAACAGTTAAGCGGTTCGAAAAACTAGGTCTGAAACTGCCTCTACACAGCCCTGCAAACGACAAAAGAAACTGAGGCCTCATTCAGCTGTATAAATATGCCGATTTTACGTTGTTGCCTGTTTATGGGGATCGAAAGATTTTTTCCCGGGGATCAATAGTGGATTTTTTCAGGAGTAGCCAAAAAGATTTGTCCAGGGGCGGCGAAAAGTGCTGAAATTTCATTTTGCCCACTCGAAACTAAGAAAACAACCTTATTTGCTGAAAATATAGCAAACAATGTCAAATTTCAAAATTAAGGGCGCTCCAAGTACCCCCTTGCCCCTATCCGACGGCCATATGCCTGTTGCGTTTGTTGCTGCTACAATTTGTTGAAAATAGGGATCATAACACACCAAAACACATAGCTTCTTTGCAGTATTTCGACATTCGCGTCACAACCTTGTGCAGTACAGACTTCCGCTAAATATCAAGCAAAAGTTGTTATAATATAAATCTATCTATCTATAAACTTGCAACGTGGACCAAACTCAATTGTCCGTCGCCGCAGAGGGGGCTTTGGTGGGCTTATCCCCTCCAAACAAAGCTCCAAGGCCCCCCAAATTGAAATATGAAGCCCCATATATCAGCGGAAATTTTTGTCAAATTTGAATGTCAAGACCCCACAGCACAAACGTACAGCCCCCCTATTCTCGACTTTCTGGCGACGGTTCTGCAGTAAGTCGACAGACCGAAAATAGTACAGCTAGGATTTGAAGCATCTGCTTTTCTCGCGTCTGTCTTACGAAATGACTCCTATCGCACATAAACCAACAGTTGATTAGGCATAGGCATACCACACTTTTGTGATTGAAAACCGGGACACTTCAGAACAACTTATCAGATAAATGTGGTTCATATCATACTTGGAGTATGTAGCTATTTTGGAATCCTATAGTTAAGACACCAAGAAAAACCAATTAATACATTTTTGTAATAAATAAAAAACAATTTTCAAGCATGTGTAGATTTACAAATTCGCCTAATCATACTTATCAGTAGAGTTATCTTCAAGAAGCCTTTGTTCGATTTTATTTTCTCGTAAAAATCACAGCAGGAGAAGGCAGTATTAATTTTATAGGTGATAAGGGCTTTTACGTTCTGCCCAGCATTCTGCTTGTGTTACCAGACTACACGTTATTCATGATGGCTGACTGAATGCAAAACCGGAACTATTTGGTAGACTGACCGGAACGCCGGGACAAAGCCTTTAAACCGGGGCTGTCCCAGCTAAAACGGGAGGAATGGTATGGCTACCTAAGTATCAGTCTGCTTGAACGCCGATCTGTCTCACTCGTGTTTCAATTCCTGCATAGATGGCAAGACTTTTCAAGTTTTTTAACCCAGAGTCTTTACCACTGCGACGAGGCTGATTGAGAACAACTGATTCATGCCGCTCCTATGATATTGGCCTCCAAGCGGTCTAATTCTAGCGATCTTCACTTACATTTCATGAAATGAAGCGCGCATTACACGAGTTTTTGTAAAGGCAAAAGCAGGAAAATGTGATTTCTCCCTCCCTGTGTGCAGGTCTACACTGACGATCTCAAAGATCTTTCGAACAGTTGGAGATGAAAAAAACGAGTCAGTGGCCTTAACGCAAATATATAGAAGAGTGTCACAACTCACGTAAGCTTGACATCGATTTTGTTCATTTTTGAACACCGTGAACATTCGGCTAAGTGTCTCAGGTTATCAACATGTGACGATAGGATCGAGAAGATACTACGACACCAACCATATGTAAGAACATTGTATGAGAAATCAGCAACGTTGTTTGTATTTGCTTCATCAATAAAACTAATTAGGGTGATCATACGTCTGGGTTTTCATTTCGGGCTGTCTTCCTCGCTTGATTGTCTTGAAAAAAACAAACTTATGGCAGGTAATGGAGACAAATAATACCTGCGAAAGAGATTAATTATAGAATTGTGCCGTGAAATATTCTACTTTGGCTCATTTATCCTGGGCTTTACTTTTTATTAGCAATGTTTTTCTGAAAACCAGATGAACTTTATACTGAGGCAAGACACACTCAGTTTATCACCACTGTGAAAATGAAATTTTTGCCATCCAAATTGCGTCCTTTCTGGTTTGGACAAATATTTTGGTCATCCTAATGACAAAATAACTCTTGTCACTGAAACGTTTAGGATCGTTTTCATGGCAATGCTATCACAAAAAACTCTTTCGCTATCATGGCTAATCCAGCCCTCGATGTACCATGACGTTTTCCCTTTGTGTTCTATTACCTGCGGTCTCCCATAATTTCCCAGGATTTTTACACAAACCTTTAAAATATTGATAAAAGTAAAACGTTGAGTAACCCTTACACGTTTACCTGGGATTCTGCCACTTAGAGCAAGATCTTCCAAGTTTCCTTTGCGTATAACATGGCCCAAAAATTTGATCCGTCGTTGTTCTACACAACAAAGCACTTTACGCTCTTGTCTTATTCTTTGAAGACTGAAACATGAGTTTGGTGCGCTGCCCATACATTGCAGAGAAATCTGCGCTAGAACCACATTTCGGTTGCTTCCATGTTTTAATATGGAAATGCGCCGGAAAAATCACAAAAAACACTCATTTTAATGGGGGAGCTTCTTTTTCTCTGACTGATATTGTGTTGAGAACGACCTGAACGTTTCACAAGAATTCAAAGTTCCAATGGCGACGTTTGTCTTTCGACATTTTTCTTTGAAAGTGGTTTCACGTTTTTTTGTGCTATTTCGGAACAAATGTTGCAGTTTCACCGAGGATCGCTGAAAATCGGTGCGTTTTTTTTGCGCAAGTTGGTTGTCAGTCATTTTGCGACAAGGTCCGACGTTTCCTTTACGATGACATCAGGCAGGCGCTTGTAGATACCTCAGGGTCGTAGTGGAGCGGGAAAGCGTGGGAACGGCGTTTCCACATCTTTTCCTTTAAAATGAGTGTAAAAATGTTTTAAAATGGCTATTTTTTGGATGCGTTCCCACACTTTTGTTAGCACTACATCCCTGAGATACCAAATGCTTTCGAAGGTTTCTAAAGCCGTATGGCTGCTTTTTTTAATTACTATCACCCATTGGCCCCACAACTGTTTCATGCAATCCAGATCAAATCACTTTCCACTGAACTAAAACCTGTACCAATCCACCAAAAGTTGCTGCATACACTTCTGCGATTCTTCCGCTCTCTTGAGCGCATAGTTTGAGGTTCTGTAGCAGATGAGAGTTTACGAAAATAGATCTCTCGTTTTTGAAGTTACCAGAGCGACCCAGCTTGAGCTGTTCTGCGCAGCGACCGAGTGCCTGGGATATAATAGCAGCCGGTGGAAGTTTTTTCTCGCGTTCCGGCCGTTCTTTTCAAATTTGCGTGTTAAGTGTAGCTGCGTTTCACACAAACACGACGCGCTACAACAGCGCGTCAAAACAGTGATTTCAACGTGACGCCCAAGCGTTCTGAGTGACCTGCAGCAAGGCACTGTGTGGTGTCGCTGTGCCAACGACGGAACCTTATGCAAAGGTTTCTGATGTTTCGCGTTCGAAGCTGACCGCTGTTTGCTTCCTTAAGGAAAAGCGTTGTTCTGCATTAATCCACCATCCAGGGCTCCTACGCAATTTTTTGAAATTTTCTGGATTTTTCCAGATTTAACTTTTCCAAATGGCACACACGAGTCGAATTCAGGCACTATAATAGTTGGTCAAATTTATCAACCACATCAAAAACATCAGAATAAAATTTTATAGGAATGCATGTCAAAAGGTCAAGTCAAGTCCGGAAAATTATTTCTTTCTCCATACTAACAGCACAAAAAAAGTATTTTTCCGGGCTTTTCCAGGCTGGAAAACGCCCAAATTTTTTCCCATTAGTTTTCACGACTCCGTAGGAACCCTGTTTATCTCGCAAGGCAACGAGATTGCTCAAGCGAAGCGACTGAGAGCGTAAGTTCGTGACCAGCACTTTTGTGGGAGGAGTGCAGCAAGCCGTGCATCGCTTGATCGTGACGCTGATTTCAGTGACGTAACTGGAGGTTTGAGTCAGGGAGGGAGGAGCTGAGTTGAAGACGGCCCAACAGCCAACACTTCGAATAAAATCAAAACTGAGAAGTTCACGTTTTCGGAAATGTTGCGAAGAGAACTTTATCTGTGGCCGCTTGCGAAAAAGTTGTACCACGGTTGAATAAGCACGATGACTTCATCGAATAAAATTTCATAAAACTTGCCATTGCCCCCCACGAAACGAAGAGCTGGTCGCGCCCCTGATTGTGAAACCGGATGTAGGCAGCTGCGTCACTAAAACACGAAATCACCAGAAAATACTCCGAAAAATGCAAAAAAACAACTATCTCCTAAAAACCAAAAAATAGTAAATACCGATATATGAGCTAAGTGGGGGCACAGTTTTCATATTTCGCTTGCCAGGAGGGGGGTGGCGATTTGCACAAGCACCCCTCTCGTTACTCGCGCCGTTCACTGATTTCCCGCCATTTTATTGTCTCGCGTAGTGCGTGACGTAATCGTGCATCAAATCGATTCGAACCGAAAAGACGGACGACGAAAGCAATCGTGTTCAATCAAGCGTGCCATTTATTTCCGGGCGTTCAACGTGACGTCACTGCTGTGTGGCTGACGCCAGGGTTCAATAATTGCAGCAGGAATCTGTTTCAGTGCCAGAAGTACGACGTTAACACAATGCGACAAGTAGGAGCAAAAGCGAGGCGTTCCGAGTGAATCCAAGGCATGACATACTGCATCGTCGGCCAAGGTCGCGGCTGGCGGGATAGGACTTTGAACACGAACTTGTTACGATAGCCTTGCAATTGTACACAGACTTCACAAGCAGCTGCAGATACACTTTACAAGCAGTGGATCTGCTGAGCAGCTGACAAATACAGACGCCAAAGTTGATTTATCGGGGTGGTGATGATGGGCAGTCAGCAGTGCCAGCAGAGACAGCGTTTGTGACTTCGAATGGGATTTACTTTGCTGCCGCCACGATCGTATAACGCGCCCCTGTAGCAAGAACTTGATTTGAGTTTTCCAAAAATCACAGCAGAAGCGACCGAACCACGTTCGACGGAAAGTTAGGCCTGTTCGAGGCCGCGAAGAAAGCAAACTTCCGGTTTTTGTGCGAATTCCACAGCAAATCAGACGGGCGTGATACGTCAACGGGATATCGTACAACGCAATGTTTACACAAAATAATTCAACACAAAAGGAACACTCGAAGTTGCACAAACGTTCCCTCAACGGCGTGTAATGGCTTCCACGCGCATGCGCACACACAGGCATTGCACAGTAAGTTCGCTTGAGCGGAAATGACGTGCGCGCATGCACACCAAGGCCTTGCCGGTGTCGGTCGGCCGAAGACGTAATAACGGATGTGAAGAATCGCCGACGTCATTTCCGCACGCCCCACATCGGGTCTATGTCGCCGAAAGGGTCGTTAGGGTCGCGCTTCAGTTTGGACCCGTCGTGTCCGTCTCTGGATCGGAAGAAATCCGCTTTCGTGATCTTGCGCCGTTCTTTCGTGTCCTGCCCGAGGGTGAACGATTCGGGGGTCAGCTGGTCGAGCAGGGACACGGGAGTCTTTTGCGGTGCTTCTTGGTCAGAGGGAGCCACCGGGTTCGGTGGACCAGGGTCAGGCGCGGTCAAGTTTGGGCCGCTGCCACGTGACGTAGCGATCAAGTCCGTTCCGCTCCGGTTGCAATCTGACGTACAGTCGTTGAGCAAGTCAGGCATGACCGGCGTGTTGGGAAACAGAAGACCGGCGTCTTTCGCGCTTTCGTTCGCCTGGCTGTATATGCAGCGGGCCTGATTGGGGCCAATGGCGGAGCTCTGCGAAGGGGCGTTGGACCCTTGATTGGTGGAAGGGGACGACGGAGAGGGTCCAAGTGGTTTGCCGCTGGGAAAATCCGAATTGGCGGTAGGGGTGGATACACTCGACGCGGGAGTGGTGGGCGCGAGCTGAAAAGTAAAAATTACCAACGTGAAGAAGCTGGTCGCCCACATTTGACGTAACAATTCAGTTTTGTTCTACAGCATTTTCTCGAGGCTCCCATACAAGTTTGTCACGGTTTGGTACAAGTGAAAGTACTCGGTTAGAAAATCTGTTTTGCGACCGTATTTCGTGATGTGTGGTCTCGCTGCTAGAATCTGAGCGGCCAAAACATTGCCAAACTTTCACCTGTTTATCAAGTTTCTTTTTAATATTTTTCAAGCTTCTCATATTTAAAACGAACTACAGAGAGAGTAAAGACCAACGCTCGTAAGATCAAAGCACCGAATGGTTGCAGAAATAATGCAGGACTTTGATTACATCAGAGGTCGATTACAGAGGGAGCTACAAACCTTGTCGGGGGGGCGCACCGTCATTTTGTCGACGCTTGCCCGGATGCTGGACAAGGATCCGGATCCGAAGACGTCAAAAGTGGACGAGGGGGTCGTTTTAGGAGCTGGGGCAGGAACCTGTTGACGATCGGACAACTGGTAATTGAAAACCAGTTTGTGCGAGCAGAAAAAAACGACGAAAATATCAAAACATCACCTTCCTCAGAAAAAAAAATCGGGACAAACGGTTTGCAGAGCTTGCAGTCGTCCACAAACAACGATGCATTTAATCAGTAAATGAGGCTCACATGCTGAAGACAACTGGCTGCCAGCCGGTCAGCCAAATGGAGTCCCTCGAGGTCGTAGACACAATTACAAAGTGACACTCGCGGTGAAAGTCACCAAAATAACTTTTGCACGTCTTGCGTCATTTGAAGGGGTGCTCAGGTTGTGATTTTCAATTTTTTCTAAAACCTGTTCATAGGTCAGTGCAACTTTCAAAAAGACGGCAATCTACAATCTTCTTACTGATTGCTTAACATACCACGAAAAAATAGCGCAAAATGAGGCGCGTTTCAAGACCGTGAAAACAACCAAAAAACTTATTCTCAAATGTAAAAATTAAATCAAAGTCGGGCCAAGTGAAAAACCGCAAAAATCGTGAAAAAAACTAAAAATATACACACTTCTTTTCCACCATGTTGCGCACACAAAAGTACGAATTCAGCGAATGGAAAAAGACATTGACGAAGACGCATCAGCGTCATGCTGATTGATGAACGACAAGCGTGACAGCTGCGAACGACACTTGCAAAGCACGCACACGCCAACTCATGAACAACAAGCAACTGACACACGGCAGGCAAAGAAGCTCACGTGTCCATCTGAACAACAGGCGGCAAATAAAATGAAGCTAATGAGAATCAGACCTTGTTACATCACAGTGGTCATGATCCTGAGAAGTTATCCCGAAAAAGCTTACTTTTTCCAAACGTATCCCTTTTTGAAAACCAGCCGTTGGACCACGGGAAAAAACAACTGCGTGACGAGACGCGCGCGAACTTTAACGGGAAAGCTGTGCTTCCGCTGTTTAGCGGCTGAAACCATGGCGCTGAGATGTCACACCGATACAAGCACAAAAGAAAACAGGACGCGGGCCCGAAGCTCTCGTGTCACGCTCGCAAACAATGGCGGCCAGGCAGGGACACAAAACACCCACTTGAGGAGGCATTTGCTGCTGAGTGACAGCGGGCCGGGGATCCACGACGACGCCCCGCTGCTTGAGGAGGTCGATCGCGCAGAGCAGAGTCAGGTCGTAGATGAATTTCAGTTGCGCCTGCGCGGGAAAAAAACACGGGCGTCTCGCGCGCCGGACCGGGTTGCACGACCGATGTTTTCTCAAACGCCGCCGCTGCTAGTCATAAAAGATTAAGGCGACGTTTTTTCGGTAATCCGTCCCGAAAATACTTTCCGTTGCGCGACGCAGCCATGGCAACGATTTCAATGGACGCGCGCGGATCGCGAAACCAACAGTAAAGGCTTCGCGAAGCCGATAGCGCGACGCTTTTGTGCGCAAACACAACATTACCGCCCCCCTACAAAGCGGTTTAGCTCGTACAATGCTTTCGGAAGCCGGGAAAGAAATAACAAATCAAACGTGACATTCACTGGCGTGTTGCCATGAACTTTTGAATAAAAACAAGAGAAAACATGTCGCGCAACTGACCGAACCAAACAACAAGCGGCAACTTCACCTTCTCCTGCACCATGTACTTGCGCTTGCATCTGGCTTTGTGGACGACGTCGAGCACATCCGGGACACCTTGACCGGCGCTGAGGTCTTGCACGCACACGCACGCCGCGCAGAACGTACCCGTGTGGCTCACTCCGTTCCTTGGCAAAAGAAGGTCAAACTTAACTTTAGTTTGTCACAAGATCAACGAAAATAGGCGGTGCTGGGAAAGTGGTTGGGGGTGTCGCTGTCTTTCTGCACGTTTAGAAATGGAATTATTTACGAAAGTGGAACTGCCTGAAAGTTAATAACTCGTCGCGCCCTTTTTACCGCTGTATGCGAGAGATTGTATTTCAACGGCAACAAACACTTGCTGTGGTGCGAAAAGATCAGAGAAACAAGGCGTTTTTTGCTGAAAAGCCCACTTTCCAGTCAGCCTTAAAATAATTCAGCTCGCCTCTGTCGCAGGCGCCTGATTGTTTATGTACATCTTCATTGTCAGCGTCACAATTGCTACTTACTCGCAGTGGACCACCACGGGCCACTGCAGGCTCCGTTGCTGGCCGTGGAAGCTGCTGACGACACGAATGAACTCGAGGAGGTCGCGCGCCGACGTCGGGAGTTTGCTGCTGGAACAGAGAAGAGGGTTGGGAGGCGTCGCCCTCGACATGCATTTCGCCGACTAGATATTAAAAGAAGGGGACTCCCCGTACATGACGCCAACCGACTCGCAAGATGTTTTCAAAATAATTGCAAAAGCATATCGGTTAAATGCAAAAACACTCAAACAGCAAAAGCCGCCGATGCTTTAAAACAGGATTTTTTAAACTGGGGTTTATGGGTTTCACGTCCGACTTTTAAGGGCGCGGTGATATGATTCCAACCTGCTACAGCGTAATCAAGCATTTGCCTTTGAGCGATCAAGAGATTTTTCTACAAAATATCGAAGTAGAAAAATGATTTATTTGCTCAGCGTCAAAATACGGAAGATCTACGATTTGAAAAGAAGTAAAAGCCGAATAGATCAAATTAAAAACTACGATGATTTGAAAAAAATTCTTGGGTCACGCGTGGGCTGGAAGTACTTCCCATATCTGTAGATTTGAAATAATTAATGATGAAAATGTGCTTCCCATCATTTCCCTGCAGTCAGAATCTTCATCAACTTTTAGAATAATTGTTAGCTGCTACGTAATCAGTCTGTAGAAACGCGCATTGTGTAGTCACAGGGTGCGATTGTGACAAAATGCAAAGTTTTGCAAACGGAGGTTTGCGGGAATTTCATGAAGTTTCCCAAACAAGGGTACGTCGCACAAAAAAGTTTAAGAAAGGCTTTTGAAGGGATCTCAGCGAGATTACAAATAAGCCAGAGACTAAAGTTTGAAGCATGTCTGCGCCAGTCTCTGCTGACTGGTAAAGTTAAAACAAAGCAACGAATCACAAGATGAAACCCAGCTCAACGAACGCCGACTTCACCGTAACATACGAGCGACCTGTTCATCTGATCAAGCACGAGCCGCGGCGTCTTCGACGAAAACGAAAAAGCACTCACTGATCAGGCCAAGCAATGTACTGCAGCTGTGTCAAGGAACGCTGGAGACTGCTCATGGCGTGCTTCAAGGTGAACGTACGTTCGATGTACGTGTCGTGCCGGCGACTCTTGGTGAAGAGGACAGACAGCGGGCCGTGCTTGTGTGGGAGGTTTCGGTCGTCGGGCCAGTACTTGGCGCACTTCTGCGATATCGAACAAGAGCAGATTGATTTGTGGGTTCGTCAGGTCGACACATCGTTTTGGAAGACAAGATGGAATTGTTGCTGCCTCGAGCAACTGTCTCCACCATTGAAGCTGCAATTTTTGGAAGAGTCGACGTGAAACTGAATAAAACCGTTTGTTAATCGAAAAACGAGTCGTTTTCGTCGCTTTTCGCAGGCGTCTAACACCCTCCGTGGAACTGACGACAAACTTATCTTACTTTTTTTTAGCTTCAATAAAAACCAAATCAAATAAAAATCAGTCCACAGCCAAGCAGTCAAGTCCGCATCGTCACCGTCACTGTTTGCTCACAATGGTAGTGTCTTATAACAAACGTCCGTTCGATACCTGCGGTGATGAGCGCGCAAACCTAATGAAGCACAGATGATCGGTTCTGCAAAAAAACACGTGGTATTGGGTTTTCAGATGCAGACTCTGCCTGCAGCAAAAGACGTATACTATTTGGACCCAGAGGTTAAAAAGCCTCCAACGAAAAGGTATTAGCCGTTGGCGCAACTTTTGAGCGGCATTCCGGTTCCGCACATGTTGCCTACGACTGACCGATGGGACGAAACAACGTCGCGTTCGCTGAACATTTCCGTGGAAAGCAGCGACTTTTTTGCAACGGCAAGATGACCGCTTAAGCAAAAAAGCAAGAGTTTTTTCAATGCTACTCGCGGCCTGCGTTGCTAAGGGCAACGAACAGCTCAAGCGACTTCAGAGCAAACCGCGACCAAGGTGTCACGAAAAACGATTCCAAAGGTGAGACGTTTCGGGTCTGGCGAAAAAACGCAAATCTCCTCCCCTTAAGACAGCGGCGACATTAATTTTCTCGAAAAAATAACAATCCACTTGTCGCGACGTCGACAACGCCACTATGCTACCTTCGGCGCGCCAGCAAGTTGAGATCAAACACAAGAGCCGCCGCTTCGTCATCTTACCTTCGGGACGTCAGCTTCGCTCGCCAGCATCACAATCAGCGTGACCTGCTGCTCGTAGACCATCGTCCAGAAATCGGCCACGGTCGATGGGAGGGGCGACTGCGTGGCTGCGAATCAAATAAAGCGACGTTGGCGTCAATCGCCGACGCACAAGTTCGACTTAGAGACGTCAACAAACAAACGATGCGAAGCTGACGATCTGTTCTTACCGGACACGTGAGCAGCATTAAATTTCGTGCCAAGTCTTGGAAAGAGTACGAGGCTCCCACGCCGAGACGAAATAAACGGCGCACAAGATTTGACGAAGCGGGCGACACAAAAGAGATTCTCTTGTAGCCAGAGACTGTGTCTGGCACGCGACGAAAGCCGCTTTCATCGCAACTCGACCACATACACAAACAAACACAAAGCACCTATGAGTTTAGGAGCGTATGGCGAAATGCCGTCGATAAGGCTGGCGTTGACGTAATCGTCCTTGCCTTCTTCCAGCGCGATCCGGTTCTGGTCGAAGGGAAGAATGTCCTGGAACCGGTTCTTGTACGAACAGCAGCGAGCGACCGCAGTCGACAACTGCCTGGCGTGCTTCTCCTGCTGTTCGGACAAGTTCTTCCAATCTCTGCGCGAGAAATGCACGGATTTTCGCGCGTTCGAGCCAATGCGCAGTTGCCTTTACGGTCATAGGCGACTTTGGGGAGGAAGCAAAAGCATTATTTGAAACAAAGCAAACCAGTGAATTTCAAGATGAACACACAGTACACAAAAACATATTTTACTGACAGAAATGCATGGGCGTGTTAAGTTTAACGCTTTCAAGAAAACAAACGACGCATTCACGGCCTCACTCGTGCGGTGACGCAACAATGACACAATCGCTTCGTGTTCGAATTCCCACGCTCGGCACACATTTCAAATCTTTCTTATTTCAAAAGCGGCCACTTCGTCATTCTACAACGAAATGGCGAAGTGACCAGAAAAGGACCCCCGACAATGATTCGCTCGGCGAATAAAACCTGGCACTTGAGGTCGCCAAGTGGTGTCGCCATATAACTTGCTGCGGAAGTGTCTAAAATCGCCCGTGACGTGCGGCGCAGTCAGGGCCGTTCGAAACACGCGCATACAGCTTTTGAAAGNCTACAATAGACCTAGATGGATTTGTACGCTGGGTTTATTTTGTGGATCACAGACCGGGTTTTCTTTTAAATGACCGAGAAAACAATTCGGCCATAATGTCCAAAAAGGTAGACTAGTAAATATTGTTCTGGCGAGTTATACTATTATGGGACACATGACCGAAATGTCTCAGCGAAAAAAAAAACTTTGTTTGTGCGTACTTGTCGAGCGCGCAGAGATTTCCGGGCTCCTTCAGCAGAAGTGACGCGACGCGCTTCTGAAAGTTTTCCGTGTCGGTTTTCAGCTGCATCAGTTCGGCGTCGTTATCGTACGGGTTGCTTTCGGTTTGACGAACCAGAAGCGAATCTTCCGAATCGTCGACGATGGTCGGCGTCAGCACCTGGTTTGTTATTGTTCAATGCGGCAAAGGTTTCTCCAAAATGCAGCCAGTTATGTAGCTACACAGCATAGAGAGGCCAGTAGCTCTCGAACTTGGCAACCAACACGCTCTGGCCAAATATATTACTAATTACTTTGCTTAGATTACTTGCCATTTATTTAACCATGTCTACCAGTAGCGGCATTATCAGAGCAACAGGGAAATTATGAGGAAATGGATGCAGTTTAATGGCATACCCAGATCAAATACAGGCATTACAATGTTTAACATGATGAAAATAAAATTATTATCGATCTTATCGAAATTATCAGAATCAAATATTTATCAAAATGCATGTAAAAAGATCAAGTACTACCAGACTCTGTAGGAACCTGCATTAGAGTTGTTGCGAAAATTACAGAAAAATAAAAACGATTCTGTTCCTCGAACGCGGTGGGCATGTTTTGGATGTCACGGCTCATGCGACTAGAGCTATTTTCTACGAAAATTCTCGATCACGACAACACAATTACCTAATCCCAAACTGCTACCTACAATGGCGCGATTTCAGTGTTAACAGGCAAGGACGAAGTGGAGCACACTAATTCGGCAAACTGCAACCTTCGGCTCCGGCACAGAGCTTCACCACGAGTCGGTTCAGTATGCTTCGTTACCAACCTGTTTCGTAGATGGCGCGACGTTGATTCCTGGCTCCGGTGAACCCGACAACAGCTCATCGGCCGAGTTCGTAGTTTGGGGCATCAGAACCATAGACGGTGTGTAGGTGAGGCCGGCCAAGTCCTCGCTGGGCCTGGGCTTCTCTGGACGGACCGGCTTTGCCGCTTCTCCAACGGCTTGCGGAACCAAGGGCTGCATC
>JGI24159J19872_10001651_pt1 | contig 25082 bp, 21 predicted proteins | sample Ectturendosymbi4_FD_19872 | JGI IMG/M metagenome (IMG submission 19872)
CCATGCCCCCCCAAATTTTTGGAAAATATAGTCATTTTGTGCTTTGAGAGGCGTTTTTCCAAACAAAATAGTGTTATTCGCCTAAAATCAAACATTTTGCCTCCCACCCAAGTTTTTGGGCTGGCTACGCCACTGAGTGAGTGTAACGATTTGTACAAGTGACCTAAACCAGCTGAGTAGTGCAGTTGGTTCAGCACGCGCGGCCGAAGCCGGTAGGCTGGATCAGAAGACTTGAAAAACGATACTTGCTGGCTGTCCAGCCTCGTGCTCGGTGCTGATGGGTGGTGCATGGGAACGGTTCACGCGCGGAACTGCCATTGATTCGCTGCCAGTACGGCATCAACTACGGAAGTAGCCACATGGTCCACGGCGCAAGCGGGCGCAGCTCACCATTCGTGACACTCCAAATGGAGTAGAGAAAGCGAGTATAAATGAACCTTAACTGAAAGTTACCTAATAAAGCCTGGCCATTTTACAGCTGGATAAAGCAAGTTTATACAAACACACTAATAGCTTCGGTAACAAGTGTGGGAAGTAAGACGGGATCTCAGAAACAATCTTATTTGTTATTTCGTAGCGTGACAATCCAGCGTTAGGCTACAACTACGTTTTGAAAGTAGTGCTCGACTACCATCCGGTCACGATACTCGCATCCAGTATGAATGCGGCCAACACTTCGTTCGCAACCGTTCTAGCCGCGAAAGACGACGGTGGCAACAAACGGAAATAGCAACAGTGTGGATATATCAAAGCAGGCGGACACTTCCAGCCATATCGCACGGCAGCGACGAGCGAGGAATTTTAAATAGACCCTAACGCTTTCCCTGCTAATTTTATAGCCAGTAGAATTGTTAGCTTTGCAAACAAGAGGGTTGGTTGGTACGCCAGGAACTAATGTATTTCAACGATACAACGCATGAAACAGCCAGAAGTTGAAAAAAACGGGGTTCAAGCGAAACACTACAAATTTGGATCGATGTTTATCCATAAAATTGCTTGTGTTCGAGCAGAGAAATCAACATTAGTTTGGGAAAGAAGAACCAGTCGGAAACTTGAAAGGGCCAACTCCAAAGTGATTAATTTACAGAGGGCAAACTAACGTTTCGCGTGATCAACTGGTCTGCGCAATAAAATGATACCGCTTTCGATACCGCTTTGTCACCGTCGACACAGAGCTGATTCACCACAAAAATTATGCTAATGCCATTTATAATCAATAAGGAACAACATCACAAGCAAATGCACCATCTGGAAACAGCATGGTCTCTGTTTAAAAAATCTCATCTCTTGCCGGTGCCATGGAAATGCGCGAACCAATCTCTTGGATAAGCGTCAGTTCTCGCACCGAATGCGAAACGGTTCACTCCTCACCGACTTCTACAACGCTTCGAGCCACTGCCTCGCTGTGCTTCGCTCGTTTCGGAGCTCCTCCCATCGATGGAGAGAAAATCACCAGGTGGTGACGTCGCGACGCACGATCGCAGTCACCTCCTGAAACTCGTCGTGTCGCTTTCGAGCGACGTCACCGAGCCTACTGTCGAGCTGCACAGCGACGTCACGTCCGCGAGTGACGTGCGAGGAAAGAGCTTGTACCAGCCAATCGTGTTTGAGCCACGGTTAAGGTTGTCCAGACACACCTTCGCCACGCCCAAGAACGCCTTGTTCTCAAGGCGACCGTAATCAGCCCAAGCCGAGACCTACACAAGTAGGAGAATACGCGTGAGTAACAGAACTGTCGCCAGAATGTTTTCAACGGGGGGTTACGTTCGTGCAAGGGTGTTTGACATTGAAAATTTGATAAAAACTCCATTGATTTATAGTGTTTCATTATTCAATTTGAGGCCCTTGGAGCTTTGTTTGGGGGGCTAAGCCCACCAAATCCCCCTGTGGCGACGGGACTGGTGAGTACCTTCAACAATATGTCGGTATACCAGAACTCTTTCCGATCATCTGCAGGAGGGAAAATGGGTCAAACTACTGGAGCGGGGAAAGATAGGCCAGTGGGAAAACCCCTATACTTTACCATACAAACAAACAATGGAGCCTAAGCATACAGCAGCACATGGGGTGGGGAGTGAGCTCATTGAGCAACTGAAACGCCAACGTTTAAACATTGATTGATCACCGACAATGCGACTTGCCTGAATTGAGTTACTGGCGGTGGCGGTGCGGTCGAAGATCAGCGTCTGCTCGAATCGTGGTTCCGCTTCGCGTCGCGACATCTTCGTTTTCTTCTTTGCCACGATCTGATGATCCAGCATCAGGTAAACTTTCACGTAGCTCGCTGGCAAACAAATGTAAATCCGTCAGGCAAGGCAACGTTGTGCCGCTTTTCACGCAGGCGTTCTCACAACANGCGTCAAAGAAACTAAACACTTAATTTTTACGAACATACATCCGTTGCAATCACGGACGGTCGTATCATTACATGATAGCANAGCGCTGCGATCACTTTAACGCAATCCCACTTCATACAACGATCACGCGAGTTTGACCTCACTGTTGCGTCACTGGCGGTCAGCACGTCAGGAAACAAGTTCAACGTGCAGTACCGAAAGAAGCTTTTGACAAAAACGTAGTGGACCAACACTTTGCTTATGTTGACGAAAAAGGGTAGAATCTGACCGTTAGAACCTAACGAGCTTACGCCTATCGAACGACGACACGATGAATAAGGACGATACTGGGAGCTCAACCCCTGGTGGCAGTGTATGAGCACAGGTGATAACACGTGCAGTTCAGGTTGAGAATATTCCACTTTTGTTTTCACTGGATAGCGCAGAGATGCGTTGGGTGCATCTTTGTCATGACAGCAATGCATTGAGTTGTTTCAGTCAAAGGTCAATCAACGCTTAACGCGTACACACACAGCACAACGCGTACACACACACACAGCACAACGCACTCACCAGGAAAGAACTTGGCGTTTGGTCGAAACAGAAGCTTCCGGGCGCGAATGACGTTCACTTCGAGTTGACCTCGGCGCTCGAAAATGCCCAACTGTGGAATGTGGAATGCAGTTAATTTTCCATTTGCATAAAAATGAAAAAAAATTAAATTGCAGGTTGCAGTGCAAATAAGTCTGCTTGCAGCGACGCAGTGTGACCGCTTCTTTGAGCAGCGAAAAGCTCCCAGCTAAAATAAAGACCAATCGCAATAGGAGGTGGCTTACTTACCTCAAGTTCGCCCAACGTGCTCAAGGCCAGTGTCTGCCGGCCAGCAACTTGGCCGGGTCCGAAACCTCCCACAAAATCTTGAAACGTCTTGTCGACAGACCTTCAGAACAGAAAGATAAAATGAAATGAAGCCAATCGCTTAGGAATAAGTATATTAAAAGCGCAGAACCTAGACTCGGGAAGTCCCACTATCGTGAGGAAAATTTGAAAAGAACTGCAGTTCGTATTCACTGAGTTCGGGCAATGTGGAATGGATGCTTCGTCATTTTGAAAGTTGCATTTCACGCTTGGTTAAAAATAGATTTGCAGAGAAGTTTGATTTTGCCGCAAGCAAAGACGAAAAGCCAGTCCTCGCCTTGATCCAAGACAGCTGAGTTTTCCAATAGGAAAGTTTAGCTTAGGTTAAGATTTGAAAATTTCAGAAAAACAGTCCGAGTTGCCGATCTTCGGAGCAACCACCTGATGGCAGCATGTTCCTGCACGCCCGAGACACTGAATAACACGAAAGGCTTGCACGCAAGGTGTCTACCAAGGAGCCAGATGTTGGGCATAGCGACGAAAAAGCATTTAATGCAACACGTTTTCTCCGAGTAGCCAGAGAGTGGTCAACAACTAACCAGAGAGTGGTCAACAACTAACATCCTTTTAGGACTTTGATAAACATTTCAGCACCTGTTGATTATGCCAGCAACCGGCGAATTGACGAAAGCAGGCCGAATACCACAAATTCTACTACGTGTTTACCAAGCACACACTTGTGCAAGCTTTAATAGGGTCTGTGTTGCTTCGTGTTAACGTTTAAACAACAGCCGGAAACTTACGAGCCTTCCGACACGATACTGGGCATGGAGCCAGAATTCGATTCCTTGCTTCCTTGTCGACTCAACTGAAAATCAACACCGAACTCTGCACTTCGTCCGCTCAGATTTTTTTGGTCTGCAAACGTATTTTGTTGTAGGTTAACACGACAACCGGCTTGAGGTTAGGAACGTCTCTTGTTTGACCTTTCTAGGCATGTTGATACCTTCGAAAGGCGAACGTTCCGCTCAGACCCCTCAAAAATATTTGTCCAAATCAGCCGGACGACTTGTGTGGTCGATTATTTTATCGAACATGTACAACTGGCCAAAAACAAAGCAACATGCATCACTTGTTTCAAGGTATAAACACCGTAACACGCGGTCGGTCTATCTAAACACTACATTTCTACCAAAGTATAAGCCCACCACCGCCTACTAAACCACGGGCCTAACGGGGTTCAATGCAGCCTAGCAGTGTCTACCGACGACCTATTAAAATACCAGCGGTTTAGCAGGCCGTGGAAAACTCCGGTTGGCCCGTTGCACTTGTGGTTTTTATATGAACCACATCATCCATGGGGTAGCTGGCCATCTGTCGATCCGTCATCGCGTGTTCTTTTATGTCAAAATAAGCAGCGGCTGTTTTTGACCACAAAAAGATGGGGTTGAGCAATCGTCGGGTCGAGGAATGGATATACTCGTCCAAATCACAAGTAATCGAACTTCTCTTGCAGTTAGTTGTTCGCAAACGGGTGACCATATTCACCACTTAGTGGTGGTATCGAGCTATTCTTACTTTATTTTTAGCATATACCTATACTTTAATAATAGGCAATAACGGCTTAGAAAACGTCTCAGCAGAGTTTCTCCTAAAAAGTTAACATCCATTCTCTGTAACTTTGGTTTGTCAAACAAGACCACTTGACCCACCAACGAGGAATTTAAAAAATAGTAAATTCTAGTTATTTTTCTGTTTCCCTAAGGTATGATATTTCGAGCAATTTTAATATTTTTTCAAGTTAACAAAACGTTTATCAGCACTATACAATATACAGTGTTTCTAATCTAACTTTAAGTAGTAGCTTCGAGTTCAAACGGGAGGCGATGAGCTATCGTAACGTAACAAAGTTGTAGTTTGAGCAATAAAGAAGATGGATTGCTGCTGCACCCGGCTGTGCGTTTCTTATTCATTGCAACAACGCTCTTGTTAGCTCAAGCTCAGTATCCGGTAATTGTATCGGACAAGTGTAGTAACATCAGCTTTTTGGAATGTTGTTGTGTTAGAGTTACCGGTATGTAGCTTAAAATTTTGAGCAAACAGCTTCAGGCGAGGTTTATCGCTCTGTGGTCACAAACGGGAGTTTTCAAGAACTGTTAATTGTTCATTTTTTGAAATCAGTCTTCGATCCGAGTCCCACCATGAACAAAACCATGAATCTTGGGTAATGACTGAGAATGTTACCTTTAGTGCGAACGGCTGAGATGGGATTTTTGCGAAGAGTTGACGGTGTGGTACTTTGCCACACAGTGCGCAGCTGTGAAATTAGTAAAACCTTGAATCTAGAGACACTTCCCCGAATAGAGACCCTGGCCAGGATGGCCTGACCACGTGACCAGAATGTCCCTGGAAAGATTGGCGAGGTTAGTCTTGCCGGCCACACCCACGGAAAAGTGACCCATAGGTCGAACAAAGAACTAGGTAGTGTGATTACATCCTCGACCTTGCTTGGCCTTTAGCATGGAGCCAGTGGTGAGGTTGATGAAAACCACCTAGGGCCGCTGCCCCCGCAACTCTCCCGAGAGGAATGTGAAAATGAATGCACTACGAAAATAAGAACCAGTGGTAAAATATCATGTGCAACAGTGATAAGCTGATAATGCTTGTTTCTCCCTCTCTAGTGTCACAATATAGTAACTTTCGGTCGGTCGTGTTTCGGAGCCTAAACGGTCAAAACACGGCAGAACCTCTCAGCAGAACCACCACCGAAATACACTAAAATCTCGCTTTGTGACTATCTCGGTATTCAGATCAAATAGTTGCGGTCTCTCAAAATGTTATGAGGTCACCCAAGGTCAAACCTCAAAAAATACTGAACATCACTATAATAAACTTGGACAAGCTTTATCTGCAACTCCGAGTCCTCCTCGATGCAAAATGTATACACATGTCCCTGCACCGTGATCAATTCTGGTCCAGGTTCAGCTGCGGGACTTCCAGAGTGGAGAAATGCCCCCCTGCCTATCAGCCCTCCAAACATAGACTGATTGCCTTGCACGGGTAGAGAGCTCAGTCTCCCCTTGAGAGAATATTCGATCTGTAGCTGGAATCCCGTCAAGCGTCAGCGCTCCGATCCATAGTAGGAATAATGACGGTTAATTGGAGTTTCTAAGCACGAGGCTCAAGGCTGTCACTGAAGTTTTACAGAAATGTGTTGATATCAAGTGGTTGATATTTGTCCTTGTTGTTTTCATAACGATCAAGCGTCTGGGGAGGAAATGCTGATGTCTGGTGTCGGCGATGTAGGGAACAGGGGGAAGAACGTTGAGAACAACAACTGTCCCAGCAAGACACTGACGGTCGAGGTAATGCGCACGAAAAATGCTGTGAAAGGATGACGCGGCTGACCCGACCTCGTTCTTTCTAACAAATTAATGCGGGAGTGAGCTGATTTAACTTTATTTTTTTTATATGAAAACAACCTCGTTTTTCACCGGTTTGAACCTTTAGAGCCAAAGGTTCTGAACGACAGGTATGCGTAAATAAAAAATGCTCGATCAGTTCAAGGCCAGGTGGGAATTCAGTCATGTTCACCCTGCATTAACAAGTCAAACGAAAAGAAGAAATGTGGACACTTCAACAACAATTCATGCAAGATGATATGACATTACCGCTGCTTGACCCGCGGCAAAAGTGCTCGGGTTTTTGGCGACCGCGCGCTCAATCTTACCCAGATGAGTGCTGCTGTGGCTTTTACTTTTCAAGCCGACAAAACTTCCAAGCTTGCTTCCGACTGTGTGGTTTTTTCGCACACAGGTAAGCGCTCTCGCGTCGTACGGCGAGGTTCTCTGACGTGGAGTGCTCCGGCCAGATCCGGCTCGAACCAGATCGCCATTTTTGCTCTGCAAGCACGAGGTTAGAGGGAAGCACAAGAAGCGCGGGACTGTTGCGTGTACACGAAAGCAAGTAACAAGTTTAAACTTTTATCCCGGACACATCGAATCTTTAGACTGGAGATATTGCCTTCCATTTAGATACGCAACCAAAAGCGTTTACGTTTATTGCAATACAAGGCAAAAAATGAAGATAATCAAAACAGCGTGTTTTGGATTGGTTGCATTTGACCACACAGACGCAGCTGTAACAGGGGAGTTAACTCGGACGCAGGGAAAAAACTGCAAGATTACACGAGCTGGTATCAACCTCTGTACACAATAGAACGGCTCGGCCCGACGTTCAGGCAGGCGGCCGAAAAAGATACAAAAACGATTGGTTGGAAGTCGAGCTTCGACGCTGAGCTACTTACACGACCGGTCGTGTGCAGGTCCGCTCCTAGGCTCATGCTTTTCGACATCAAATCCGGTCTCGATACTTCTGACGTTTGGCTTGCATCGCCCGAGCTCGACACGCTGCAAGAGACACACGATGAGCGATTTCGTTGCAGTTTAAGGCTTAACTTTTGGCCTTCGGGGGAGTGATAACACCGCTTCCCAGGCGGGGAACGATTTTGGAGGTCGGTCATCGTACTTTTGCATTGGTCAGCGAAATAAATTTTCCAAGTCGGTCCACAAACGCAACGCCGTACAACAAGACATTGCAACTTTTCTATTTGCAACGTCTTTCCCCGAATCCACCGTTATCGGGATTTTCGATGTCCCGCTTCTACCGTTAGTCTCATGTCGCGTTTGACATCAATTTGAAAATCACAAGAAAAAGGCCAATATGTCTGAGGTCACTGAACGTTGCGACGCAAAACTTCTGGTTGCTGAGGAAGGGTTCGCACTTTGATTCAATTCAAGTCGGTCGAGTGCCGAGCATCAACAACTTAACTGCTCGCTGGACCAATCAAAGGACGAACTCGCCGCGACAGAAACAAAGGATCGAGCGTCGCAACCAAGACCTGCACTCGCCTGTTTTTAGGATCCCGGGCGCGGTCAGCGACTGGCTCTCTTCCGTCAGTTGATGATGAGACAGCGCAGCGCGGTTCTTGATTGACAGGTCGAGTGGGGGACGATCGGTCCAAGCCGGCAGCAGCGGCAGCAGCACGGCCCTCGGCGCTGAATCTCCGCGTCATGTTGTGAGGATCCTGCGCGAGCGAGTCACAATGAAATCCCTGATCCAGGAAAAGGCTCGAGCGCAACTCACTATGCCCTCGTCAACAAACACCGCGCTTCTCAATTCGCGGTTGATTTCACCTTTTTGCACAAAAAATAAAACACACTTTTTGCAGAAAAAATAAAAAGAAAAGCAGCCCGCATTTGAAGCTCGTTCCGTGCAATTGCAACAAGTAGTTTTTTCGAGAATTGTTTGGTCACGAACTTGTACCTCGCCAGAAGTTGCGAGTATTACACCCGGCGTCTTCCTTTGTTGTTTCAATTCGAACAGTTCTTCCAATGACTTTTCGTTGCTTGGCAACGACGACGATATTCGCGTCATCAGTTCATCGGGGTTCATTGTTCTTTGCCTCAGTGCGGCAACGGGCTGGTGTGGTAGGCGCGTACCAGTGTACCTGTCCGGTCTCGGAGAATCGTATTGGTCTCGAATATCTGAGAAAATATGTCTGCGATTTAAACACAGGTCGCAGATTACGGCGAACACCCCCCCAAGTAGCGAGCATCCACGCTGGGAGGTTTTGAGCCGGTCCCAATGTTTGGTCAGTTCGATCAGATCTTGACAAAACCGAGCTTATCGAGTTCTTATCCGGAGGGACAATATACTTTTTTACTTGGGTGACTGATTTGGCCAGTACCGCTAACGACCTGCTGATCGCGGTCGACTTGTTAGTTGTGACTTTTTGATTAACTTCATTCGTCACAGAATTTATAACCAACTACGGCTGCAACACGAAAAATGAGACGGGTGACGAAAGGAGGGATGCAGATCGGTAAAAGAGCTTGAATTATTTAATGGAAGTGAATTCACTTCCACAAAGATTAATTATCTTTCGGTTTCGGGAGCTGCTTCTGCGCAGCAGAGATCGGCCAATGAAGACGCACCCTTGTGCTTCTTAACCTCAGCTACTTCAAAGCTTCACCTGCATATGAAAAAAGTAAGCCGCAAAGTTTGAAGTTTCTGTTTTTCGTTGGAAAGACAACAACACGATCAAGACGCGCGTTCGTCACAAGACGCTTAGTTTCGTTCTTGATGACGCGAGCGACGAACTATCTTCATAAAACAACATTGGTCTACGTACCTGGTGTGGACAGGTGGACTGAGGAAACAAACTGAGGAAGCGGACGCAACGCAGAATTCAGTTCTTCGGTAGTCGCGCGATTATCATGCACGATGACCCGATGAGCACGTGACTTCAAGGCAGGCGACCTGTCAGGGCAAGATGAGGGATAGTGGAATTCCACGTCAGAGTCCTCGCTGAGAAAGAAAATCGTCACGAATTTAACCATCGAGCAGTTGCTACGACTTATCGCAGTACGCAAATAAGCCACAAAGCAACGTGTGCATTATAACCGCCAAGTGGAAGTTTTACTGCGTCCCAAGTAAAGCTCGCAAAACAACTGCTACGCAGTTGGTTTTTAACAGTAGCTCAGCTTGCGTGAAGGCTTCCCGTTAATCCATACAAGCTTGCATAAGCAGCAGCGTTGTTCCGCGGAAGCTGCCATCATTTCTGAGCAGGCATCTTCAGCCCTTATTCAAACAGTAGTTTTACGATCGTACAAAAACACGCAGCGTCAACTAAGCGCTAATTCATGTTACAATAAAACGCTTTGAAGCCTGCCATCAAACACTAAATGCATGAGACATTTTTATGTCTCATACATTAACATTTTTAGTTTTATTATGAGGTAGGTAAGCTATATTTTCGAAGACAAACAATCCTGAAGACATTAAAAGACGAGGCGGAGTTTGTGCGTGAAGCGAAAACTGACCTTGGCTTTCAAATGGCTGACAAACGAAATTCCTTATTGAACAGAACAACAGCTTGCCGCGAAGCGCAAAAACAAAAGCCGAAGGCACTTACGCGTAACTGACATCGCGCGAGAGCGTGTGCGCACGCGCAGCGAAGCTCGCTCTCGGCTGCTCCTGGACTACGTCATTGCTGCGCCGGCAGCCTGCGTGCGAGCAGTCGCTGTGGGAGGCTGACCGCGGGAGGTGCTCGGGGTCGTGTACGTAGACCAGGGTCGGATCTCCGGCGCGGACGTGCTCAGGGCGTCGGCGTCGCGGCGCGCGACAGGGGATGAAGGTCGGTTTCGCCGGAGCCTTGTCGAGCACAGGCGCGAGTTGGAACCAGCGCGCCTCGTTTTCCAGCTCGACCTCGCCGAGGGGAATCACCAGCTGCGCATGAAGTTGAAACCGTGCTGNTGATTACGTTGGAAAAACGTTTTTTTTTTCGATGGTCGCGCGCTGCTGGAATCCGCTTGGAATTTTTCTCGTACGAAAATCGCAGTTTACAGCGTTTGATGGTGCTAAGTGCTAATTTCATTTAATGCGCAATCCGCAAAGAAGTGAATCGTAAACCACTGCTACCTGCCGAGTGTACTGCAAATGGCGTAAACGACAGAAAAAAGGATGTATTCGGGAAAACATCTAACGACATATGCCAGACGTCTAGAATCTTAGTGGAACGCCAACGCTTTGCTTATTTTCAAGAAACAACCCTCAGTGAAACGTTGCGTGGAAGCTGTGATGCGTGACCATCACGACGTAAGCAATTAAAACAAATCAAGAAAGAATCCAGAGGAACCGATGCAAGCGCCTTCGACACCCACCGAAGTTGACCAGTTGCAGATCATAGCGTGAGCGCATAGTGTTCCTCGCTGGCACATCTTTAGTGTCCCGACTGGTCGAAGTCAGTGACTAATATCATTTTACTGTGAAACAGGGGTGGGGAACCTTCGGCCCGCGGGCCAAATGCATGTATGGCCATCACATGCAAACACGTAGACAGTGTGCCAAGAAACGTCTCTCTCGCTCCTTGACACAGTTTTCTCTCCTTATCTTCCTTTGTACGATGAAGGCAGCATTTTAAGTAAAAATTCATTAATTTTGCGGCCTGCCAGCGATATTCCACAATTTATGCGGCCCGTGATAGTATGTAGGTTCCCCCACTTGCTTCGAAACGACGCGACTTTAGAAGCTTCCTCGTGGTTACACCGCAGCTACAACCAAACTTAAATACTGTACAATGCACAGTCCCGCCACAGTGAACTCAAATCAAGGAGTAAATAATACTCCACTCTGGGCCAAAGCTCCGACACACATTACACGGCTAAAAAGCGCACGTTTTCTTGACACAAGCTCTCTGCGTCACCTGTCCAAGAAAGTGGTTGTTGGCCCTGGCCGACCGGTCGAAGTCCCACAGCATCAGTTCCAAGGACATGGAACGGACATCATGAGCGGTCATACCGCTGTAGACGAACGACTGGTTCCAGACGGGTTCGATCGTCTTTTTCAAGGTCTTCGTGCGGCGTTTGGAAAATTCGCTTCGATCTGAAAACGGTTTGCATCGAACATCTTGGAGCAGGATATTGGTGAACAAAACGATGCAAATCTCATTGTAAGTTTTTGCAAGATTTTAGCGTTCCGTTTTTGTTTCAAAAGCCGATGCAACATTAAAAAAAGGCATTTCAGACACGACTCAATTTGGCAAAGATACAATTTCCACAAAATTCGGAACATTATTTCCGCATACACAGACACAAAAAAGCTCAAATTTAAAATTTAGCGAGATTTCCTTGTTTCGTTGCTCGTTTTTAATGCTTCTTGCTCGAAAAACGAAGATGTAACATGCACGGTATGTCGTGGTAAGCAATCTTTCTCATTATACGGTTCATCGTTCAGCACCGAAGAATTGGCTGCAAAATGTCAGCGAACGTCTTCACACAGAAGTTTCAGATACAACCACTGTGGCGCTACAGGCTCGGAATCGGAGTCTGTGTACGCCGAGAATACAGACACAATCCGGTTGTGATAATGGTGGGCAGCGGCATTTGAGGATCTGTATATCCAAACTGTAACAGGAGATGACGCTCTCACGGTCGTTTAAAAACTTGCTATACGAAATCAAACACATTCACGCTGGACAGCCACACCAACCCGCAATTTCATTTCCGGCCATGGGCAGTCGCTCAGCTCACCTGGGAGTAAATGGATTTTTAAGTAGGGATTTCTCAGAACACCGGCTTCCCGCTTTGGTAGGTTGAGCGCTCTGATAATAGTCACGTGCAGTTGCTCGGCAACCACGTCGTGCCAAAGTTTGATCTGGACAAACATAAACAAGAAAAAATGGATATTTTACTAGGGTTCTCACACAACAAGAAAAAAATGGATATTTTACCCATTTTCCATACTTTTTCGATACTAAATTAAAAAAGTTCAATACCATTACTTCTCTTCAGTTTTCGAAATTCTTCATCATGAAACTCGATTTTACACATTGCTCAATGCTGCATAAATAATGAATTGCTTTGCCTTCAGTAAAATTATGTTCAGATACTTAAGATTTTTTTCCATATAGAATTTCAATACTTTTTCAATACCTAATGTACATTTTGGCCAAATTCAAAACTTCTTCAAGGTCTTGAAAACCAATTTTGAAAATCAATACTTTCAATACTGCGCGGGAACCCTGATTTTATACCGTTGCACAGTTGTGGTGTGTCGCTCGACATTGTTGTTAAGTCCCAGAAAGGGTGAACAGCTTTGTGCCAGGAAGCAAGCACGACCCTCGAACACGTTCATGCTTGGCGAAGGCTTTCTCGTGCTCCCAGCACAAGAAAAGCAAAACCTTAAGCCACCAAACGAAAAACGTAACGTCACATGAAAACTTAAAGGGGTTGAGTTTTGGAACTCAGCTACTTTGGCTTGTTCTCGGGTGTGTTTCCCTTTATTATTCCTTGCTTCTACCAGCTTGATAAGAGGTGGCCAACAACAGCAACTGCTGGTGGCAATGCAGCACGTACTTGCGATAAAGCAAGCAGTTATTCACTGCAACAAAGACCTGAGAATTCGATGCCACCACAGCCCCAACCTCAATCAATCTCGGATACTCCTCGTCCTCTTCCTCCTGTGACTCGTGCGACGAGACGGAATCTTCTTGATCGGGCTCCTGTAAATCCAGTTCGTGGCCGCGAGCTGAGAAAGCCGGATTCCGATCGTCTACGTGCGAATCAAAGGAGCTTCCGCTTGACTCGACAGATGGCTGGTTCAGTCTCAAGCCGCCTCCGACCAGGGCGCCTTTGATCGGACGAGTGACCACGAGCTTGACCTTCGTGAAAACAACCGCTGCGTTATCGCTGACCCTGTTCGTGAAACTGTCCGGTTTACGATTACGAGAGAAAAAAGTCGCTTGAGCCAGAGAAAAACAAAACGCCAACTAATCTATCAAGCTGCGACAACCGAAATGAAAGTCGTCATAACAGCACGCCCTTTCTTTCGGGTGATTTGCAAAGCCCGATAACGTCAAACGTGGTTAAACTTTTCTGTAACTTGGAAAAATAAACTTGGGAAAACGCTCAATTTTCTTGTTAGCCTGCAGTCAGCAAAGTAATTCACGTCTTAAGCTTTCAAATCGAAAGGTGACTCGCAATAAACAGTCGCAAAAATCAAAAACACGAGCAAACCGAAAACCAAGCTCAGACCCAAACGTAAGTCATAACGAACCACGTTCTTTCTTTTTGAGGCTTTCACAATTTCTTCCACTGCTTCGTGGTCAAGATCTTGCAAGTTTTGGCGGTTCCACTGCACGATCTCGTCTCCTTCCCTAAGACCGCCGACACGATTTGCCAGGCTCCCTTGGTCCACGTGCTTGATGAACGATCCTAGCCTGCCTGACTCGGTTTCTTGTCCGCCGAGAATCTGCCGGACGAACAAGCACTGTACAAATTAAAACCTAAATGACTACAAAAATATATAGGAAATTTTATCCTAAGTATATAAGGAATGCCGAAGCATATTTTAAACTAACGCATACAACTCGACGATTTTTTGGTACCAGCTCGTTGCTTGGCATCAGGTTGTGAAACCAAACGAACGTCCCGACATTACCAGCGCGCTTTTTTTGGCAAGGACGAGTGCAATTAAATCGAATATTGGGTTGAGCAAGGGACACGCGCCAAAGCTGGTAGGCTGTATTCGATTCTCAGTTGGGTCATAGAGAAGACTTGAATAACGGTACTTGCGGCCAGACCAACTTCGTGAATAGCGTTTATGAATGGGTGCAAGGAAAAGATTCACGCGTGGTGCTGCCGTTGTCTCGCTGTCAATACGGTATAAACTACGTTAAGTAGCCGCGTGACCCACGGCGCAAGCAAGTGGAGATAGGCGTTCGCTGACTATTCGTGACACTCCGAGTACAAAAGCATGTCAAATGAAATCGAACCCAAGTGCGAATTTGCAGGAAATCTTGTAACGGTCATGCGCTTGGCGCCAGAAACTGTTACCCTGACTCCCAAAGACATTTCCCCGGGACGTCTTGGATTTCCATCCGTATCGAGCTCTTTGTTGATAGTTAAAAAGCCGATCATGAATTGGCCGTCGTCGGATAATCTCCACGACACCAAATGCTGAGAAAAAAATCAAGAAAAGGATTTCAAGAAGAGGACAGCCAACCCGACCTAAAACATGTCAGTGGCGAAACAGCAACAACATATATGCAGCAGCGAGCATGAAGTTCTTCAAACTGTGACTCAGCAATGAAAGAACGCTGACAAAAGCGCACACATGCTTCAGCACAAGCGTTCGACGCTGTAATGATGTGGTTGAAAACGCGGGCAAGCAAGAAAATCAGCTTTTTTGAGACACAGAACGACGAAAAAGTATAAAGCGCTGCTCTAATCAGCTCACGGCGGCGCTACACGTCGTAAAGCAAACTGAAAGGACAGTCCTATCACAAGAACGCGGTAGGCTGTACCATCATCCCGAAGTTGGAAGAGCGACAGGCTTACTGGCAAAGATGTTCAGCTTAAAGCTCGGGAAAACGTGAGCGTGGCAGAGGGTCATCTCTCAAAGGTCAAAGGGCGTGCGCGTAATTTCTTGTTGGACGCCAGAACCCGGAACGTGTATGTTCTCCGTCCGCTGCGATCGCGAGATCAGACGTCGGGTCCGTGCCAAGGTGAGGATGCATGCAACAGTTCGATTGATGTCATGTATTCGCGGGGCGATCGGGGCGAATCTGTCGGTAAGGAATTACCACAAGCATGCAGCAGTGAATTGCACATAAAACATGCACATGCAGAGCGGTGAACAAAAGCGATTAAAAAAGCTTCTGTTGTGGAAATAAACTTATTTTTTTTATCAGCAATCACGTGCAACAGAACCAGTTTTTCTCGGAGTCTTGATGAGAAAAAAAAACGACTTGGAAATAGAAAAGCATAGTACAGGAAGCAGCGAAACAATCGACAAGTTGAGAAAGGGAACACTTTTCCGAAGTTATGCTGCAAATATCTTTAGAGATAAGCAAAAGTGATTTCATATTTTAACAAAAAATTTTGCTCAGCTTGAGAAACCTGACGGCAAATCTAGTAATGACAGCTGCATGTGGAAAATCAGGTGGAGCTATGTTGTCAATGTAACCAATTCTAGTGGCCACAAATAACAGCTTGCAGCGTAATATAAGGTTCAGGTACAATTCCAACGTCAACTTATGCAGCCGATTTCTGGGTGCATGGAAATATTGTGTAATGGCTAGCGTGCGTTACCGTTACCACCGTCCTTAACGTTATATGACACATGAAGCAGCCATCCTCCACTGTACCACAAATGGAAGAGCTCGTGTCCAATCCTACCTTCGTTCACATCCGTATTGTTACGTTATTTTATCGCCAATTCTCTCCACTCCTAACAAACGTGGTGCGAAAAAAGTCTACCGTCGGTTTTGAAAAGACATCACATTGAAAATCGAACGCGCCACGTCACAAGGTCTACGCACAAGACAGTGTCGTACAGCTAGACGTAAAGAAGCGTTTTCATGCACTGTGCGCCACCGGCAGGACACCACGTTACGTCAACGAACGTAATACCTGCTTTACATCAGCATTCGCGTTAGAAGTGACGCAATCGCTTTCAGTACCGGTCATTAGCGTTGATTTTCCTGTGAAATTTGTCAAAATGCCATCAACGCACGAACAATAAGCCGCTTCACAAGCTGCAAGTTCGGGCCACATTGGTCCTTGATCTTCCGCTTTGTTTGCAAATTTTTCTACAATTGCGCACGCGTGCGCGCTCAACAGAAGAAAGCTTTCGCGAACGTCCCGAGTAAAGCAATTTCCACCAGATCAGCAACTTAGTCGTGTAAGCATGATGGCCACGAATAATTCACCAGTGCCGATTATATCACAGACTATTAAGGCGCACATGGAGCAAAAGCCTGTGGTCCCGGTATGGCAACAGCAACAAAAACAAAAGTAACTGCCTGTTGCGAAGGTAAATGTATTTGTCCTTACATTATCCACTGAAAATCAGCAGTCAGACTTTACGTAAAGGGCTAGACAGCGAATTCGGCCGGTACTACGCACGAAGAATTACGAGCAAATTTCCCCCATTTTCTCTTGTCACCAATTCGTTTGGTTTTTGTAAAATTTAGCTTCCGAAAAAGAAAGCAAATAGGCTAGATCTGGCAGTCGAACACTCATACCCGTGAAAATAACCGGGAATCCGTAATTTGTACAAATTACAATGCTATGTTCATAAGAGCAACGAACTTGTGTTTAATGGTGTTGCAAACCCAGTACCGTCGTTCAGGCCATTTTGTTCGTTGCTAGAGTTTAAACGAATTTAGGTGCCACGATGCGTTACAGGTGTTTGCACCGCCAGTGGTCTGCCACGGAAAATAGCGGGCAGTACCAAAAGCTGCCTCCAGGTGGCGAGCCTGGCATTCTTGGCGCAGTGGGCGGAGCGCTGCTAGCTTATCCTTTACGGCACTAACGTCCATGACTGTTTAGCACGTCTTGAGAATATATCACTCTTAACGACTCGCTGTTCAAGTGAACATAAGCAAGACCATGGCTTAGAAAAATGCCTTTACCCCCTTCGTCTTTTGATACAATTGCTCTTCTATGGAGAGAGCAAAGCCTTCGCTGGTTTGTAGACAAAGACATGTTTTTAAAAGGATCACATAAGGAAGTTCGACATTAGAGCAGCAATCCTAACGGAAAACCACCAGCGATCAGCCAGTCAAAAAAAACGCCACAAGATTTTACGCCAAAGTGGTCATGTCCTAGAGTTTACTGAACAGGATTTCAACATAAAGCAACAAAACGAACTTTCTGTGCTTTCAAGTTGCAACAATTTTTCTGAACAAATATATTTCCACCCTAATTTAAAAAATACTATTTTTCATGCTAGCCAGCTCACTGCCGCCATGTGATGACATATGACGTGATTGTGACGTCACTCCAACAATCAAAAAACGCGAGAGTTGCAACCAGTCTCCGTTGACCACTGTGGCGAAGCTTTCATGCGATCGACTGACATGCATGGATTATAAAAAGGCAGTTTTTATCCCTGGCTAGATTTAAGATCAACTACTGCCACATCTCACCTTGAAGCATCCTCTTTTAGCAAAAGCAGAAATTATATAAGCTGCTGTATGTCAAGGAGTTTAAGATCTAAACAGAGCACTGCTTGCAATCTGATATTCATCATTTCGAACATATACAACTGCAAGGACAAGGTTGCTATGTATGATCGTAGTTAGTTGGCAACAAAAAGAACCCATTAACTGTTACAGAAGGTCAGTTTAAACAGAAACCGCTATTTTTGACCGAGTAGACAGTGTGCAGTTCCAGTTAGACCGCAAAAGCCACCAAGAGAGGGTCACGTCTCGCAAGTTTTATCTGCGTTTTAGAGTAAAACATTTCAGAAAAAAGGCCACCACCTCTCAGACCGAACGGCCGTAATTGGTACATGGGAAGACCATCGGCATTATCTAAAAATTGAAATTCGTCTGCTTTCTGCAAAAGCACTAGCGATCAGCAAAACACCAAACTAATGATACTCTTTCAAACGTGACTGTCAAACTGTTCTGCAAAAGGGAAAATTCTGCTTTGGTGAAATGCCAACATTGCGCTAACCCCACGGGCTCGGTAAACATGAAGTTTATTTCTTCGTCTGATTGAAACGGTAAAATTAGGGTCTGCAAATTACAGTCGCTTCAAAAGAATGTTTCGGGCGAATTCAACGAAAATTAAAGATTAAGACATATCTACAGAACATTATTCTTTGGAGGTAAAACATGCCAATTTAAACCACGCACTCTGTGGGCAACGATGCAATGCATGCGGCAAAACAGACAAAACACGCACAATCTTCATTGTTTGAGAAGGGACGTTCTTTACATCCTTTTAGTAATGAAGAATCTTTACCGGATCATACAAACACACATTGGAAGTTTGCTTATTAGCNCTGTTGTTGTATCAACCAACAGTCAGGCTGACAAGCCATACTCGAATTTTGACCGCAGTGACGTTAACTGCTGTGAGATTGTGAATTACGCGGNGCTGCCTGACAAGGGGTACCAGCCTGGGGGGGGGGTAAAAGTACTTGCTTTTAATCAGCACACTCTACAGTCGTGCTGGCAAAAATGCCGTATTCAGCTATCATGTCTTCAGCATGCACGAAAGAGGAAATTTGCGGTTGGTTCGACAACTTGGGTGAAGGTTCTTTTGGAAGGGTAGACGATGCGGTTACGAGGTTTAGTGAAGCGCTTATTAGTTTTGTTTAGTGAACGAGAAGCTTTCTGCATATGCACCAAGGATCCGAGAACGTAAACCGGAAACGATTCCCCCCTATTTTACTTGCTATGTAAACCTGCAACCATACCAAGGTTTTAAGATAGGTCTCTGCACTCGATTGATTTTTGCAAAAAAAGCACGCATTTAGACTTTCGCAGCGCGTAATAACTTTCGAAGTCGTTTTTTAAGCTGCCGACACGACAATAAACCAACGCACGCCTTCATAATCAGTAGACCGAAAAGGTATTTTTTTCGGTGTCAACAAGACAGTGCAGCAATTAAGAATAGCTTGAAGCGTGGGACGCTCTTCAGGAATCTGATATGTGCCGTAGAACCGGTGGCACTGGTGTTGTCCGCAGCAGCCAGTGCTGCAGAGGATTTATCAGGTGGTCAAGCGACGGCANCAACGCGCTCAGCGAAAGTAATATCGATTTGAATNGCCTTGATACGGCGCGTTTTACCGGTGTCTCGAAAAGAAGCGCTTTTAATTTGAACATGAAATATGCTGCCCATTAAGAAGCTTTCGGAACGACGGCCTCGAGAACGGTTTCTCAGCGATGCGAGCAGGTAATCAATGGCAAGAACGAAAAGAACGGCTTCAGAAAATCAATTGCCGCTCCTGCGTTATCGCTCCTGTCTTTTCGATTCCCAGCATAATTAGCGTAATGGTGAAAAAACTTAAATGCGCCGAAAACGATCCTTGTCAGGTGGCGACTTTCCAAAGACAGCGGAAAGGCACTGCCTGTCCGCAACACACCGAAGCATTTGCCGAATGAACACTGCTAGCCTTGCCTGACGAGACAGGCTCAAGCCCGCTGACCTGACGCGCGCACGCCGACTGCTGACTCGCCATGGAAAATCACTCAAAATCCTTTCAGTTTTTTACCTTGCCACGCTGAGCTATGACCACGGTCGTTTTCATCGCAGCTGGAATAGTCTGGCGATGACCGCGCGCTGTAGTCGGAGCCGCTCTCTGGCAGCTTCCTCCGCGTTACTTGACCTGGGAAAAGCGGTTAGATCAATTTCGCGTCGACCGATCGATCGTAAACAGATTATTCGGCGCTTCGTTTTATACGATTCGCCGCCGACTTCGCTTCTTCTCGTGTACGAGCACTTGCAATTAAACAGTTTTAAAAATGCGGGTTTCGGACAACATTTGTCTCTTGTGCAGGTGCCTCGCTGAATAACGAACTGTCGACTCAAAGGTCCGCTGTTGTTTTATTAACAGCACGGAAGTTTAGTTGTGTGCAGGAAGCAAAGCGATGCACGGTCGGGACCAACAGGACAGCCAGATTCAACCAGTGTTGTCAAAAAACACCCAGTTGTCCAAAAGCGAAAGCGTTTGACTCGACCAACAACAAGGAAGCATGGGCAAGCTACTTCAAATGCCATGCAATGGTTGTCTTGTCACCGACAGGTAATCGGTCTTCTTACCGACGGATCGTGTTTGTTGGATTGCCAACCGAGCACCGAATGACGCACTTCGTGACGTCTGCAGGGCTGTTTTCATTTTTATAGAAGACCTTCTCACGAGACCAAAACGCATGCTGCACCCTTTCGATATCACTTTTTCCAATAAAGCGCTTTTCGTCAGNAACACCAAAAGGTCTGCAACACGCAAAAGCACCTGATCTCGTTCTGGTTTTGCCGACCGTTCTGCTCGCAGCGGAATGANGAGAGCAGTTCGTATGCGCAGAGCGGCTCGGGCGTCTGGAGCGAGATCCGCTGCTGGAAGGCGTCGCGTAGCAACCGTAGCGGCTTGCATCGCGGCATGACGTATCGCCAGGCGCCCTGCGATACATGTGCGCAGGTCGGATCAGCGCTCAACTTAGCCGGGCGTTGCTGCCCTTTTAACTCCAGCAAGAAAACTGAGAGTTAATCCAATAAGCGCACGATACGTAATATCTACGCGCGATAGTGCGCAGCTTCGGCTTATATGCTGCCACGCATATGGGGCATGATGTAATCGGGCGCCGTCGCGAAGTGATCAGTAGCCCGATGAAACGACACAAAACCAGAGTATTTTTTCCCCTGCAACTCAGTGTTACGGACTTGCTTCCTTTAAAAATCCGCGCGGGTTCTTAACCCATTATACGCCCGCCTTCAGGTAAAGAGATTTTTGCGTACAGAAATTTGACTTAAGCCGCTTCTTCACAAAAACAAAAACTGCTAAGAAAATTAGATTGCACTTGAAAATGCGCGCACTTACCCCTTTCTTCGAGGGCCATACTGACATTGCGAAATCTCGCCTCTTGAAACAGGAAAATGAACTTCACCATCCATTCGCCCATATTCGGGCATAAAGCCATTAGTTTGCCGGATATTGTCCGCCTGAAATTGCAGACACAGAGGTTTAGCAATTAAAGTAGCAAGGAAGGGATGACAAATAAGACAACTGAAAACCGTACGTAGGCGCAACGTTTCGTGATGAAAGTAGAAAGGAATGGCCAAAATGTGGTTAAAATTAAAAAAAATAAAAAAACGAATACTATAATACTATTATAAGTTTCGATGAGAAAAAAGAGCATGAAAGCGACGACTGGCACTTCTCGAAACACTTGCCAAAGACTTCCTAGCAAGTTCCGCGAAAGCAGAGTATTAATAAGAACAAGAAATGCGTTGAATACATCTGCAGTGACTGCAGCCAGGCCACCAACCTGTTGAAAGCCACGTATCATGCCTTCAGAATTCACAACGTCGAAGGACCCTCGTCTTCGTTCGACGCGACGACTGACTCCGCCAACGTCCATTCTACGTCTCGGCAGCAAACGCGTCGCACTCGGCAGCAAGTTGACGTGATCGCTGCTGTGACTGGAGGACAGGTAGGCCGTGCTCCGGCGATCCATGCCTTCCGAGTCACTGAGGTACGCTAAGAAGAAACAGAGCACTAAAAGGTCGCGGCGGAATTTTAACGCGCTTGTCATTAAAGTTTGAGACGGCAATTTAAGCATGGCGTGAGACAAAACAATCCGGAACGGACAACTCACTTTCCGGGTAGTTGCAGTATCGTGCGGTTCGTGTCCTTACCGGCGAGTATGTACCTGCCACAAAGTGTCAAATTTATCAGAGCGACTACAGCAGCTCGTAAGTTTGAGATTGTCAGAGCTGACCTGACATACTGAAAATCCCACCTTCAATATATATGTAACTTTGTTGAAAAAAAACAACAAAAACTAACCCAAGGCAGTTTTATACTTCACAGTCGAAAGAACACAATACGCTATGTCAGGAGCTTTTCGAATTTTTCAAAACACCAGTTTCAGGGCCGCTCATAAGGTCGGTTTTCTAGATAACTAGATAATACAACACCAGTACAAAAACGTTTGAGAAAGTCGGTCAATTCCAGTCTTGCTACAAGTGGAAGGTTTCTATTTCTAAACACGTCACAAGCATTTTATAAATCGATTTGCAGACATCGGATCCAAAGGCTTGCGCTAATACGAGAGGCATAAAAATTGCAGTCGGATACAAAGAAGGCTTGGGCCTTTGATTTGAAATTGAATTCATTTTTTTTTTTGTCAAAAACCGGGTTGACACTGACACGTATACATAGAGGCTATGTTCGTAAGTCAGTGGCAAGACGGCAAATAAAAGTTTTTTGACGTCGTTCCATCAACTATATGTGAATGACAATTAAAAAAGCAGCCACGGTCACACCAAAAATCAAGAGCAGTCCCGATCAGCAAGCGACATTTTATGTTTTCGGTGTGTCCACATCGGGAATCTATCAGATTGAAGGAAGTTTGCTTTAACATTGTATCATTCCACCGTTTTCCAACCCAAAACCCAAATTCAAACATCATTAAATAGTCTGAACTAGCGTTTGAGTCATTTCGGAGAACTTTGAAGACTCCTCTGGTTCCAATACACTGACACACAAACTGGAGTTTGCAAATCCTTGCAGTTTGATATTAAATGAAATACACTGCACAGAAAAGCTATTAACGGAATAAGAATTTACCCTAACTTTAAAAAATGTACAAAAAATTGGGAAAAAATACTCAATTCTAGTACTAATCCCGCAAATATAGAAATTACTTTGACAAAGCTATTTTACATTCATCGCGATAAATTCAAACATGATCATGGCAGCTCCTGAAGGCAAACACCATAATAAAGCAAAAAAACGTAAGTTTTTCCAAACTTTTTCGTCAAACTACTTTGCGAACAGTCCTAACAAAAATTCTAACTTACCTAACTTTTGAAATGATCGCGGGTTGTTTGAGGAGTGCGTCGACCGGGGGTCCATCGTTCTCGGCCGAGGCGAAGCGGGTCTGTGGCTCTCGTAAGGCCCGACCGTGGACATCTCGACAGACGACGTTGTCGCTGCTTGCGAAAAGCGACCGTCGTGTACCGACGTCCTTTCTGCTGCGGACATTCTCGGAGCTCTGGCAGGCGTTACGATCGGCGGCCGCTGCACTTGTTCGTCAGTGAAGCCCGACAAGCGAGGCGACGCCGAAGAAAAGGTCGGCTGGTCTAGCATTCTCGTTTTTTCACCACCAGGTTGCAAGTTCTTTTCGTCACTCGCAGCGGCGCTTGTTGCTGAAAGTTTTTTGTTGCCATAGTTACCTCCTGCAGACAGTACTGGCGAGGTGCCTCGTACCGCCTCGAAGTTGGAAACGGTCTTGTCGGCATCGGCTTGCTTCTGCCCGCTGTCCACGCGGTTCTGCGGTCCACCAGCTCGTCGGATGACGGTAGCAGTCACTGGTCTGGATCTTTGTCCCGCACTGACTTCACGCTGTTCGATCGCACGCGCGTCTTGCTGCACAACTGTCAGCGAAAGCGTTTCCGAATCTGTAGCTTCCTCCGCGGTGCGTTCTCTGCACTCGCCATGACTTGACATTGAAGAGATCGTCATTGGCGCGCTGGCAGAGCTGTCCGCTGACGATCTAACAATCACATATCAGTTTCTTTCGTGAAAATAAAACTGACGCAGTAATTTTTTTCAAGTAAAAAGCCGCTTTGGTAAAGAACAACTCTTTTGGTAAAGAACAGTGGGTCAACTGCCTTTTTCTTCATACAAAGCACAATCAGAACAAAAATTAGCGAGAAATGCTTGTCGGACATCACTAGGGCAAGTTTTTACTGACCTAAAAACTAAAAAAAATTGACTTAAAAATTCAATAAAATTGACTTTTTGACCTAACAAAATTTAGACTGAATAAATGATATTTCTTGAGAATTTCTTGAGATTTTATATTAAAACGAACATTTATTAAACGAAAACACACAAATTCTCAACGAAACTTGCGACACAAGTCTATGCGAAATAAGTCTAAGTCTTGCGACATAACACTGCAAGCCAATCACCAGGTGGATGAATTAAAGTTTATATCATCTAATGTTGTACATTTTGGCCTTAAAGTTTCTGTCCCTGGCTCACAGTTTTTTCATTATGGAAAGCTTCTCTCTACGGAAGCAGTTGTGGGCTGAGCTTTGTCAGACATATCAAAATTATCACTTTTTCTCAACAATACTGAAAAGAAATTTTGACTAATAACTGATAATTATAAAAAATTGACTTTATTGCCCTATGAAAAGAATATTGACCTAACGGCAAAAAACTGACTTTTTTATTGACCTATCAAATTAAGAATATGAAACTTACTCTTTCTATCCAGTGTTCTTGCAAAAAATCACGTCATTCAAGCTTAATACCAAAAAATTGACTTTATTGAAAAAGCTTGCCCTAGTCATCACTATTACCTGCTTGGGTCAGAGGAAAGCTTCTTTCCGTCTTCCACGCATGCTTCCAGAGGCTGCACAACGGCTTGCTGTTGGCGACGAAGGAATTTTTCGGCATTCGTGCTCGAACGCCTGCGCCCTTGCGCCGATGACTCCAGGCCGTTGACCTTCCGGGCAGCAGGTTCCTCTTCCGGTTCGCGTGCTTCGTCCAAGCCGTTTTTACCGACTGAAAANAGATGGCAACTTTACACGGGTGCGTTTTGAGGAACAGGCAAGGATGAAAGTACTTTGTTGGCAAATACGGAAAAAAATCAGTAGCACGAAGCGATTAAGTGTACAATGATTCCTAACGNAAGCAAAGGAAAAACGGGAAATACATGGCCTATTCTGACTAACGGNAAATATATGNCCTATTTTGACTAACGGNAAATATATGGCCTATTTTGACTAACGGGAAATATATGGCCTATTTTGACTAACGGGAAATATATGGCCTATTTTGACTAACGGGAAATAT
>JGI24159J19872_10001652_pt1 | contig 25078 bp, 16 predicted proteins | sample Ectturendosymbi4_FD_19872 | JGI IMG/M metagenome (IMG submission 19872)
CCAAATCATGCTGTCTGCAGGCAATACTTTTTTCAAGAAGTCTTTGTTCGATTTTAATTTCCCGTTAAAATCACAGCAGGAAAAATCAGGATTATATTTACAGGTGATAAGTGTTGTCACATTCTGGTTCTGTTATGAGACCACATGTTATTCATGATAGAACAAATTCTCTCAACCGGGGCTGATGTCGCAGGTGTAAGACTACTGGCGGACTGAACCGGGACTTGTTGGTTGACTGACCGGGACGCCGGTACAAAGCCTTTAAAACCGGGACTGTCCCGGATAAAACGGGACGTATGGTATGCCTATTAAGAAACCGTGCTGATATAAAGGAGTGATGCAGTTGCGTCACAGTATGAGCTTTCTGTAGAAGAGTAGACAATGGACATGTTTATTTTAAAGACGTGCAACTCAAATGGAAATGTTCTTGCTGTAAGTTGCTCCATGAAGACAATGATTTCCAGCTAAGTTTTGATACTGGAAACAGACCTACCTGACCAATACGAATGTTACCCACGAAACAGATTTTTGAGGAAATCGATTCAGTATCTGAACATTTCATTACTGGATTAGACCATATTGAGGCAAGACGCCCATGAGCATTTAGTAAAATGTAGCTTGTAGTGATGAAAGGATGCTTGTACTTAGTATATTTTCAAACAAAAAAAACTGTTATTTTGCAGAATTGTAAATTGTGAAGATTGTCGTTTTTTGCAGACTTTCATCAATATGAAAGTGGTAAATGGATCGTCTACTGGCTGCAACGATACTAGTTCCACTACAGTCACTTTCTCTGACAAAGAAAATCTTCTGAATCTCTCCTTGACCTTGACGAAAGATAAAACAGTGAAGCGCTATTTCCTTGATAGTGCAACGATAAGTTTCAACATGACGAATAAGAGTTTTTTTAATTCGACAGGTGAATGGATGCGTAGCGTGGGTTAAGTAGTAATAATAATAATAATAATAATAATAATAATAATAATTCGTTTATTACAGACTGATGGTCCATATCACAGGCACAATCAAACAGGCAAGATCACAAAAAATGGTTAGCCATAGCTCATTACAGAATCGGTGTTTGCACACGGCCAACACTTATAGGAGCAAAACACTTTAACTGCGTCCGGACTGTAGCCTCATTCACCCATCATAATACAAGTGATCCAGTAGTGTGAGAGAAATGAAAGCATTCTAACACCAAAACTTTGAGGTAAACAGCTAAAAAATTAAAAGACAAGTCAGATGGGATGCACTTTACCGCACAGAGGCATGCAAACTTCCGATCAAGGTTTCAAATGCTTTGCAACGCATTTATCATGAGATCAACAGCCAAATAATTTTTCTGAATTTTAAAGCAGGATTTGGCGATTAATGTTTTACCAATTATATTTCTTACTTTTTGTATGCTTGGTTTGAACACGTTGTCTGCAACTGCACACTTGAACATGTAAATAAAGAAATCCTAGGGAACCACAAAGCACAGGGAAGGTTTAAGCCCCCCGTGGCGACAGGACCGCAACGTTGTACAAAGTGGTACAGATTATTTTTCAATAAGGCTTCAAAAGTCGTGACACAACGGCTAACTTGGTGTGGACGAGCACTTACATTTGTGGGTATGCAATGCATAACTCGGTAGGCATTGTTGTATACAGCGCGTAAGCGCTTCATACTAGCCTGTGTGTATTTGCTCACAAATGGCAAGCATACGTTGGCATGCGATAGGCACGAAATACAGTGTTTTTACTGCAGGAGAGCACTGATGGAATGTATATCCCGCAGCTTGTTTGCTGCACAGTATAGTTATTTCACTTGTCTCTGAATATCATCATGATCTTTCAGTGAGGCATTTAGCAAGGCACCAAGGTATTTCACTTGGTCAAAAAATCGTGCACGTACACCATTCAGAAAAACATTTGATGGAGTAGGTTGTTTATACTTTTTGGAACAAAAAAGAACACCAATTGTTTTGTTATAATTAAAGGCGATTTCGTGTTCAGCAGCATAGTCACTACAAATGTCCAGAAGACGTTGGAGTTCACTAATGCTGGGGCTGAACACACATATATCATCAGCAAACGTTAGATGCGTCTAAACCACCTTTCCTACAGTGCATCCCACCCTGGCTGAATTCAGCTGATTTGAGGGTTCATCAAGGCAAACAGCAAAAAATATGGGCTCAGTACTCCTCTTGCCTTACCCCATTGGTTACAGTAAAAGGGGATGAAAAATTAGTGCCCCATTTTGCTTTCATTGTCTGTTGCCTGTATTAAGTTTCTCCGCGTAAACACGAAAACACGAAGACGCTCTTTTGCAAATAAAGTCAAATTGTACATCTCGCAAAACGATTGTTTTCATTTTCAATGAAGAGCAAATCGGAATCCTTTCTTGACAACGCGACGCAAATCTTCAACGTGTTCAATATCTGATTTCGTTAACTCGAAATGTAGATGATTGCTGAACGCAGTTNGATGCATGACATGTTCTTGTTCAGAATTTGCATAACATTGCCTAGAGTTTTTTGGATGGGATTGAGAGGAACTAGGACCTTGAATAATAAAGAGCTACCATCTCAAGAAAACGTTTTATTTTCTGTAGTTAATTTACAGTTGATAAAGCCACGCTGTCGTTGATGAGTTTTTTTGGCAAATTATATGTAGAAACCACGCGTGGCCTATGTAGATGTAGGGGAGCGGAGGCATAAGGGGACGTTCCCCCTTGACATTTGAAAAAGAGGACTCTGGAGGTGAAAGTACCCTTTTTGCAAGCAATGACATGGGTAGCGCTTGACTTTATTAAGATCGGTTTCAAGGAAATTAATTGCTGCGCTTCGCGCACCTTGAGAATTTAGGTGGTTTGTATCTACTGCGTTTATGTTAAAGTTTGTTGTAGAACATAAAGGTGCCACGATCATCAGCATTTTGTATGCTCTTCCATGCATTTTGTATGCGTGCCCTTTATCAGGATTGACGGTACAGCATGTGTACAACGTAACAAAACCCATACAGGCGGCAATGTTTCGTGGGCAAAGCGAATATCACATAGTATTTATATCTAGTTTTACGACATTGATTTACCTCGTGCTTTGTATAAAGTGCCATATAGGTCTACCTTGTGCGCCAGAAAGATTGAAGCAAAGTTCATTCGCCTCTGGCACTCACCAAAACTTCCAAATCATATAAACTTTCTGATCGTAATAAAAATTGTGAAGAAACTTCCTCTTGCCGAAACAACTGCCTTGTTTGCTTTGTCACTCAGCAAGTCTGCAGAAGGATCAGGAGGTTTGATTTGTTCCTTTTGCCGACAATGTTTTGTGCTAACTGCAAGAAAAATCTTTGACTTCGTTGCTTGTGATTAAACGGATTATGTTATTTTGTGGCAGCATAGTCCTCTTAAAAACTTATGCCCGATGTAACAAAGCATCTTTCGACTTTTCGGTACTTCAGAATTTAGGAATTTCTTGCAAAGAAAATAATATCGATTTTAAATTAAACGCTGCATTGCACATGTCTTTGTGTACATACTGTATATTGCTTTTTACAATGAGATGAGGAACCTTTTGATTGTGGATTCTTTTTCCAGATGTCAATAAGAATGTCACAGCAACAGCAGACAAGATGGACCTGATGAAAACTCATATTGGCAAAAGTTACTCATGCTCACTTGAACAACAAATAAGCTTTATGCAGATGGATTCGGATGAAAAGAATGTAACCAACATATTTTTGAGACTCACCAATATCACACATTTTGAAGCTTTTCTTCCAGGAAAGAGTTGGTCAGAAAGTAAGGTTTTTAGACAATTCTGAGCAAGAAATATTTGCAAAAAATGATAAACACTGGACTTTTTTTTAAGCAATAAAGAAATCATTTTTAATTTTGTTCAAACCTAAATCGTCGCATAATTTCAAGCACTGGCAGTCAAGTTTCTGTAACCCTTTAAGCTTCGTATGCCAATGTGCTCCAAACAGGGCTGGATCTACTTATCAACATTGGTAATTGTCACGCAAGAAAGGTGAAAAAAAACATACTGGCTGCAATTCTATAAAAATGGGGAACCAATGACGAGTGGGCCCTTGAGCAGGTAAATCGGGCCTGGCTTCCGAGGTCTTGAAACTAGTTCACAGAAGTCTACCACAGCCTTCTCACAAAACTGCTATTAAAGCTTGCGTGATTGTAAGTCTGGACAGAATCGGCAAATTGTGTGGGCCTTCTACGTTAATTTTACCTACTGTAAACATGCATTGAACACGCCACTGGCTCACGTGCTTCATCAAACACACCTGGCGATGCATGATGCCGCCGAAGGTCAGCTTGCGCAGTTTACTTGAAAGATTAATTTCAGGTGAAAAGTGCTTTCACGACCAGCCTGCCGTGCAAGCTGTAAACGGAGACTGGAACATAACCAATGGTAAAGGCGAATCGTGCTTGCGAGTGAACACGACATTGACATTGGTGGTGTGGTATCGGAATATCGCTGACGACGTAAGCGAACTTGGCGGAGATGAAAATGTGTTTGCATGACTGTTTTGCGAATAATTTATTTGTTAATCTGACTAGTGGGACAAAGAGCAGTTTCAAATGAGTCACCAACGATTCCGTTGGGAAACACGTAAAAAAACAAAATTTTCGCTTGAGTTTGAACTTCCATTAAAACGAACAAATTCCTAAGCAACTGAATCAATTCTCGTAGCAAACCTGTTTCAGGTCTGCGAAAAAGAACTTGTTGCGACATACAGTGCTTGTAGTAATGGTAAAAATTTCTTTCAGATACAAAAAACTAGTTTTCTGTTGCATGTTTTAAGCGTAACGGATAATTAACCGCTGCTGGGTATATTCAGAGCCGATGCTAGGTGGTTTGCCCCCGAAGCCTGGATTTTGGGGCACCGAACATACCAGGCATTCTTCAATCAAATTTTTGATCTTCTTGTGTGAATATATTAGGAAAACATCCTACCGTTTCGACCTATCGTACGACCGGTTTCAGAGTGAAAATAAAAATGGGTATGAATTTGCGGTAAACAGAAATAATAGCGAAAACCAAGCATAGATTAAAACGGTTGTTTTGGAAAACAGCGACGAGACCAAAATGTTTAACATGTATAGCAGTACTGTCAACCAACTTTCAGAGGTAGTCATTTAAAATCAAACACCCAAAACAGATAGTATACTTGAAGTATTAATCAAATAAAATTTCATTGTGCAAGTGCGGAAATTGTTAATTTTATTGTTTACTGCTTTTTAACGTTACGCTGTTTTCCTAAATGCACACCAGAAGAGCAAAATTTTGAAATGATCTAACGAACAGACAGGCTACGATTTTCCTAACTGGGATAATAGCACTGAAACGTCCATTATAAAACCATATAGACAAAGACAATAAAAACAATACAATGCAAAGAACAGATATTTTTCTATATTACTAGAATATAAATAAAAAGTCTTACCTCTCTATGTACAGTATTATCGATGAAAAACAGGGAAACGATTGTAGACAAATACATAATGTTAATTTTCGCAATGTGAATAAAATTAGCACCATCTTGTGATAAAGGCTTCTAAGCACTGCTTTAAAACAATTGCTCATTGACTAAAATAGCTTTACTATCATGAAAGTTATAGTGCTATGGTTCTATATTCTCATAGTGTTAAGTGTTCATTAGACAACTCTGCAAGATAAATTGGATATTACAGACGCGGGCTACGAATACGCACTGTATTTACCTGATTGTACACCTTGTAAACCGGCTATTATATTCTTGTACAGTGAAAGGATACACTGCATGTCTGCAACATAATTTTTCTGAGTAATTTCGTACTAGACCGTACTAAAAATGCTTACAATCAACATGGACTCAGCATCATTATCAACACAGCTGCCCGATTAACAAGGCAAATGCTGACAGCAAAGCTACCCATAATACACTTCGCAATGAGCAATGATTGGCTGAGATAACAGGAAGCTATAGGCCGTGGAAAGATCAATTTCTTTGTTGTATTAGATACATGTGAAGACTTAAAGGGAAATGTGTGAAATCAGTTCATGATGAGTTCTGTTCTAGTGTGTCTATGTCCTAACAGAGGTCCTCAGTCAGTTTTGGAGACCCACTTTTAACAGGGCGAGAAGCCCTTCCTCCGGCTCTGAGTATAATTAGTGTTCTTTTGCTTGCGTCACAGTTAGTCAATACGACCATTCCCGTAAATGGCACAGCTGCTTCATCATCCATGAGCAAATGTGACCCCAATATGACGACTTTGGCAATTGACATTCAAGAAGATCAGATGCTTAATCTCACGATGAAGTTCACAGCTGACAGCAGCATGGCCGATAGCAAGAAAAAGTATCAGCTTGGTGGAGTGGAACTCATGTACTCCCCACGATCGGATTATTTCCCGAATCATCCAGGTCTGTCGATTTTGTTACGTGCGTGCAATGAACTGCTGTTAAAATAGCTCAGTGCTGTTCGCAACTAATTGCCTCGGTCTTACGCTTTTTCTGCCAGCGTTAGGCTTGGGAACTACGTGTTTTTTTCGTTCGTAATTTCCAAGTCTGAGCTCAACTTTTTTCAGTTGCGTTCACCCCTGCCGTCGATTGTTGCATTACCATTCACCCCACTGTGTATATATGACCGATGTGACAATATCACATACAGTAGCACATCGAGTGTTCATTGTTACATCATGGTATTTGCATTACTTTATCCGCAACATGCTTTCCGTCATGCAGCAAATTGGCTACGATCTTCAAATATGATGTGATTACAGACTCAGCTTCGCAAAGTGTTTTTGTCGTTGCATCAGCGCATGCGCTGTTTGAAAAGTGAAAAGAAGAAGGGGATTTTTACGAGCATAGTCATTTACGATTAATGACTGGACGGAATTTTTGCTGTTTACATATGCATGCTGTTGCTTGAAAAATTGCGGGACTTGTTTTGGTGAACTCCATGCTGGTTTGTGAATGACTCCGCATTGGTGAAGAAGCCAGACACTGGTTGCCAAGCCCGTAAGCAGGGGCGGCGAAGCCCCACTGCAAAATTTTTCGCACCCCCCGGAAAAATGTGTTGGACATAGTTTAAAAAATTTGTCACCCTCTCAGAAAACTCTTCTCCACACCTGGTGTCCCAAGCTGGTTGCTATACTTAGCATGCATAAAGCAGAGGGCTCATTGCTCGATTCTTCACTTCTGGGAAAGAAATACATGCCGGATGTAATCATCATCCCATTTTCGCCTTTTGATTTTTGAAGGGAGCTTATTCTGGACGCTAACCTTCCCTTTTAAACCAGGTTCTTTAAACTGCGAAGCTGGCGTGTCCTGGACGATTTCAGCCATAGATTTACATTTACTTTCATCAAAACAATGTGGTTTTTGTACGTATTTCGTGGACAATCTTCTGGTGTTATCTGAGATTAAAATGCATAATTATCTTTTGGAACCAATACGAAACTAGTGCAAACAAATATCACAAATAGGCTACTCTTGTACTTCGATTGGTTAGGCCTGCAGTTCGACTGATAAGGTTACTCTGATGAGTGTTCCTGTGTTTGAAACTTTCGGAAGTACTGCGATTCTAGCAGATCTAGCAGATAACTTTGGCACAGGACGCTCATGCAGATAGCACAGCAGAGATTCCACCATTCGATTGAATAAAACACGGCGTCTCTCGGAAAAATTTATCCCCATCACGTAATGGACGTAGTTATTTGCACCATAATACGTTTTTTCTGAAGTGATAAATTGCTGACTGCTGAGACGCAAGTTAGAACGCTTGAAGTTTATCATTTGCTGATATGTTTTTGGTAAAGAACAAGACAAATCATGTTATCAGAGGATACAAAAAATTAGGAAGGAAATGTCATTCACCCTTCATTCACCCCTCTTGTTTCATTCAACCTTGCAAATATTTCATTCAACCTGGGGTGAACCATTCACCTGCCCTGCTCAGGAATCCTGGGTGTTCCACTACCCAGAGGATTTATCTTTTATTAATTTCATATACCTAGAAAAATGTTAGAAACCTGTGCTTCCATGACTTTTCCTGATTTTCAGAGACAAATGGAATGGTGCCAGAGTTATTTTACAACAATGTCTCTGAAAGCCTATGCAAAGGATATATGGGTACTATACTACTATGGTTACTTGATGTGTAACAATTTCGGACACCTTACTAAGTTTATATTTCAATGCAATTTTAAGTGCAAAACCTATTTGGCCAGATATCACCACCAATACCTTATATGTGAAGAGTCTTCCCACACCATGACTTGGTATGAAAAAAAACGTTTTCTACGCACAAACAAAAAATTCCCTTTTTGGTGGTACCCTGCATAAAATTTGTATGATATGTACGTTTCGCTGCGCAGATAGAATTTTGTTGCAAAAGGGGTTAACAATGGACATGTGGAAGTAAAAAAGAGTTTGGTCGTGTCCCAGGAAGACCTATGCAAATTATGGGTAACATTACACCCAGTTTTCATGACTCGTGTAGTAAAATAAGGTTTCCTGAGCAGGGTTTTAAGAAGCACTGGCTTCGAACGTTCGAAAAAGCTTGCAATGAATGACAGTACCTTGTGCAAAACGCAACTGTGTATGTTTACGCTGTTGCAACTTTTCACCGCCTTTGATTTGTGAAAAACCACCACCAACTGTAACTTANAGGGACCGAGTTGCTAGAAAACTTTGANGGGAATAAACTTTGTTTGATATGCATTTTATTGTGCATTTTACACAATTGTTTGCGTTTCGATGACATGACCATGTTTGCTTAATCGTAGTACAACCTTTTTGCAAAATTGGAAGCAAGTGCTGTGCTAATACTTGATAATGATTACTAGGTGTTTGCTTCTTTACTTAGTACACAAAATTATGATAACTCAGTTTATATGGTAAATCAGTACACTGTGTTTATAGGTATGCGAATGAAATTACAATTTTTAAAATTTTTTCCCTGGCTTTATGCTGGGAGTTTTCACTACACTATTTTTTATCACAAAATATTGGGGGGACAAAATCTATTGTGTTCACCTTGTCCAAAATTTGGGGGTCGAAAACCCCTGCCCTTCTTTGAAACTCTGTCCCTTTTTTCAAGTAAACTGTTCTGGACCACAAAGAAATGGTAACGTCAGTAAAGCAGTGTTTTGAATCAGAAACCATGGCTGCTGCCGTTGCCTACAGCCCGAGTTGGCTCTAATGCTACCAACACCGCTTGGAAGCGCTGTACAAAGTCCCCAGAAACTAAGGTTGCCACTGCGACGTCCTTCAGCGCCAAGGACTTTTCTTGAATTTGTATCAAAACTGGTTATGTCCTTGATCTATAAAGCATTTTGTTGTCCTTTTGCATTTTCCGGCGTCCTTGAAAGTTCTTGAAAAGTTGTTAAATTCTTTATTATTGAACTGTTGATTACATTGAATATTCAAGAATCGAGATTAAACAATGTAATTAAACAGAATATCGTGTAGATTTGTTCCATTTTAAACTGGTGTGTAGTAAAAAGTAAACTAATCAAAAAGAGTTGTGTCACCAATATATGTGCTACACCACTGCATCTAAAAAGCATTCAAAGTAGACATGAAGTAAAATTTCAATAATCACGAAACACAAAACGTCCTTGAATAAATTTCAAGTGATCTGGCAACCCTACCAGAAACTAATTATTTTCCACAACGGTATTTTAAAAGATTAAGTGTGTCCGATTATCAGTAGCAGATTGATAAACACGTTTAAGTTCACATCTTCGTAGACAATGGTAACAGGCCGTTAATCGCAAACAGTAGTCACAGATGTGAATATCTGTAGCTGCCTATCATGAGCAGTGTCCATACCCGCCTCATGGACCCCGCTATCAACGACGTCTTGCGAATTGTGACTGGATGCCTGCGCCCTACACCAGCGGACAACCTTCCAACCATCGCAGGCATCCAACCTGCTGAGCTTCGGCGCAATGGATCGACGCTGTCTCTTGCACGCCGTGCCATGGAGCCTGGATATCTGCTCCAATCAGCGCTCACCCGTCCATCGAAAGCAAACGCACGGCGCCTCAAATCGGGACACCCAATGATACCCACCGCACAACATCTTATCAGTTTATCTGACAACAACAGCGTACGTGCGGCGAAGTGGGCGGATCACCAGTGGAATGCGGAGTGGACGGACAGCCTCACAAGACTCCGCATTTTCTGTCCCGACACCGGCACCCACCCACCCGGAATGACCCTCCCAAGAACAACGTAGGTCTGGCTTAACCGCCTCCGCACCAGTGTCGGACGTTTCTGCTCCTGCTTGTACAAATGGGTTGGGGGTATGGCATCCTCTGCGGTCTGTGAGTGTGGCGCAGAAGAACAAACCGTCGACCATGTCTTCCTCCAACGTCCAATCTACCGACCTTCTCACGGACTGCACGGCCTGACGGTTCTGGACGATGAGACAATTGAAGAATGGCTGCTCAACACCTGCCCCGAGATCTAGTGCGACCAAGCAGTGGTTTCAACAAATCTCTCAAAAGAAGAAGATAAAGCAAACACATATCCTACAGCCACACCATCAATAACAGTTGAAAGACGTCCTTTATATGGCATGTTTCTCTAAGTCTTCAAAGCACCGAGGTACGATTTACCTGGGCGATGCACAAATTTACCCACCCTCTGTTAAACTTGTGAACCTGCTGTAGTCAAAGTGGGGTTGAACGTAACGATTTTGGAACACTTCAAAAAAACTTCCGATTCTTCTGCTGAATTACCTAGAAAATTAGTTCCACGTCCAGTGCACAGAATTCAAACAAGATTAACGTTCCAAACATGCTTTTTTATTTATCTACCAACATGGGGGTCGAAAGGGGGTTCAGGGGGAGCAAAGGTCCCCTGGATTTTAAAATTTGACCATTTTCTCATCAAGTGTTTGGCAAAAAAGGTTGTTTTCTTACTTTCGAGTGTTTAAAATGAAATTTTGCCACTTTTGGTCACCCCCTCCAAAAATATTTTTAGCTATTCCTGGAAAACCAATTATTGGCTCCTCCCTGGAAAAACCATTCCGACGCCCATGTCTACCATTAAAATTCCGTATTTTTGAGCGACAACTATTAATTCATAAAAATATACCACACATCACTTCAGATCGTGAAAAAGCAACCCAGTGTGAACCAAGAGTACTTGGCCGCCGCTTCAAGCATATTTTCTTGATTGTGCAGCGAAAACGATGAAATATGCCAAACAAATGTGTCTGATGCTGGACCACCTGACACTGTGTCGATGATTGTGGTTTCATCAATGGAGCAAAAAGCTGACGCCCTGTGCGGCTCGGTGGTGATTTTGAGGGGAGGCGAGCGAAACACTTGCCTCGGGCCCCCGTTTTAAGGGCCCCCTCGAGGTGTTCCGCGTATAAATTTTCCTCAGTTTCGGTGAAACCCTTGAAAAAAACCCTAACCCTAAGTCCACCACCGGTGCGGCTGTGGTGGTTATCTTATTTGTCACGCAAAAGTTTTTTACGCAAAGCGTTATGAAAACCTTATTTTGGAGTAGATTAAATTCTCAAAATAGATTATTTGTGAGCTCGTTACAATTATCAAAAAATGAGAGGAGATGAACAACGTGCGATTTTGCATTTACTGCCCTCAAAGGCTTATTAGCGCTGTTTCTTCAGCGGCGTTGTCCATAAATAATTTTGTGATAACGCAGGTACGGCTCCTGTGAAATTGACATCTGAGAACCTAAAGTTGCACCCGGTCGCAGTTGGATCGTCCTACAAATGTGATCTGTGTGAAACTCGAACTGTTGTCAACAACAGCGTTGGCATTTTGGAAATAACCTTCAGCGATACGCAGTGGGAGTCGTTTCAAATCATGAAAAACGGAACTTTTAACTCACGTAAGAATGCATTCCCACGCCGAGCAATCCTTTTTGTTAGTTCATCTGTTTCTCAGTTGTTTTTCTGTTGTCAGTAGGTTCAGGTCCTCTGTTGGGCCCATCGATGAAATTTAGCTTTGTGAATTTTTTTTAATTTGCCGGTCTTTAAATAATGTTGTTTGATGTACAAGATAACTTTGGGCAAACAAACAAGAGCAAAATATTTAAAGCATTGATGTTGTTGCCGGCATAATAAACAAAGCAATCGTTTTTGTTTCAGCAAGCTTTTGTTATGAAGAACACACCACAACACCGGCACCAAGTATGTAGAGTGTCTTGACACTCAGTGTGATGTAACATTAGTTTTAAGTTCTTTTAAGCTGATTCAGAAGAAGCTGCTCAGTTTTAAGTGACCTAAGCTTATTGATAGGTCTTACGCAGTTTTTTATTTTGAAACATACCAAACATACTAAAAAACTTGGTGTGTCATGTTCTCCGGCAAAAGCACCTTTATCACCCACTGAACATGTGTGTAGTAATCCCATTATAATAATAAACGCGTCAGAACAAACAGTGATGTCCATTTGATCGCTGCTTTTTGGCATGATTTTTGGCATTGCTTTCAGGCCATCTTTCGCTGACAGACCATTCACAGCATGTTGGAAAGTCCAACCGTTTAAGTCACAATTAGTCTGTTAATCTACATGCTATCAAACGAAATAAGTAGCTGAATAACCTTTGATTGTTTTTGTTTCTTAACGAAGTGGAAAGAGAAGATTGATAAAAATCACAACGCTTGATTGTATGCGAAGGTAGCGCACTATAACAACAGATAAAACTTACTTTTGAACATTTTTCATGTGTACTTAGGTATAGTTTGATGCTAAAATTATGTGCAAGTTCAGATAACGTTTGACAAATCTGATAAATTCAAATTTGTAAAAGAAGTGGAAACAAGTTCGCTACGTAAGGCTTGAAAACCAAACAGTGTTGCTGGGTTGTAGCACAGGATTTAACACATCCTTGCGTATCAGCTTCCACCAGTCTTTCTTGAAACGTTGCCTGTAATTTGTGTATGTAACAAACTTGCTTGCTGAGACTGTTTGGCTAGCCATTTCGCGTCATTAAAAATACCTGAATTACTTTTTCCTGGCTTAGAGCGGATTTCTCAATGTTTTCTGACCTAAGTTTCCCTTTAGTCAGGATAAGGCAGTTCAGCATTTCTTTTGTCATATATCTTTCCGTAACAAGCATAGCATATAAAATGCTTTATACCATTGGTAACGTAGCATTTTTCAGCAAACCTAACTCTTAGAGCAGTGGTTCTTAACGTTTTTGTTGCTACACCTCCCTTAAGGAAATGTCCTTTGTTTGAAGCCCTCTGACTTTAAGTAAGTGGCAAAGTAAATGTATGTATTGGCAAATTTATTGATCAAACTCTCCATGTTGCCGAGCGTGTAAAAGCTCGCGCCCCACCAGTGTAGGAGGTGGAGGTGCAGAGGGTAAAAGCGCACACCCGAAACTTTTGATTTGGTGAAAATCCGGGCAAAATGTGTGAAAACCTTCACAAAATCGCTGTATGTGCTTTGATTTTACAAAAATGGCACATAAAATCAAAGTCCAGACTTTTGTGTGGTTATGTTTTATTTAGTTCTTCTCCTGCAAGTTAGGGGAAATTCGGCTAAAAATGGTGCTTGAAGTGCTTTGATTTGAAAAAATGCGCCTAACATAAAATGAAATGCAGTCATTTTGAAGTTTTTTTTCGGACAAGTTTGGGGAAATTTGGGTAAAAATCCTTCGCACCCCAAAATTTTTCTGCTGCTACACCTATGTCGCGCTCCACGGGAATTGATTGACTCCCCCCTGAGAAGGTGTGGCACCCCCGGTTAAGAACCATTGCTTTAGAGTTTAGAGGCACAGGCAGTACAACATAACTGCAACGGCAGCATAGGGCTTTTACCTCCCATATTTGCAGCGGTTGTGGTTTAAACAAAAAATTTTTGTTAAAATATTTAAAGGCTAATGATTATATTGTTACACGCATCCCTAGTGTGTTCGAAACCAGCCCGAGCCCGATTCAGGACCGAAAGTCAAATTTACCAAGTTAGTCACGATATGCGCAGCTGCGGTGTATTACTGCCGTAGCAAAATAAACATGGCTAATTAATTCACAATCATTTTTATTAAAGATTTAATCAACTGGATTGTTTCAACAGTAGCTGATTGCTTCAACCGCAGCAAAAATGTATGCAGGCCCGAAATCGGGCCGAAACATTTTCAAAAACTCACCCGAAATCCGGCCCGACCCGAAAAGTTCGGCCCGACTTACAACGCTCCCGCAAAATGCTTAAACCACGCGTAAGACCGGAAGCTATTTAGTTGCCGAGCTACGCATTTGTGATCGGACTTTTCTTCCAGCGAAAAAAACTGCTATTCACGTGAAAGGTCCAAGTCGCCAAACTCTTATTGCGAACAATGCATCTACAAATATCGAATGCATTATTTTATTCAACGTTTCAGCTTAGTCATAAGCCATCATCACGAATATAAATAAAACCCTGTATTCGATATTTGTGGATATATTGTCCGCATTACGAACCTGCAGCAACTCTGGGCATTTCTTTACATTATATAAATGTTTTTCAAAAAAATGGTCAACCCCATCTGATCTGCAAAAACATTTCCTCATTGAGGCAGTCTCGAGACCAGCTTTTGCGAGTCTTAGTCTCGACTCGATCTTAAAAGATGCCAGTCTCGGTCTTGAGAGCTTTGCTCTATCAAAATGGTTTGGCAAAGCTCCAGTAGATCGTTGTTGGTATTATCCTTGTAGCAAGAAAATTAAATACGTCAACAAAAACGGATAAAATTTGACGAACGTGAACTTAAATATCGATGATCGTTTTTTGATTCGCGAAAATCTTTTATGAAGTTAAAAACAAAGAAACATGGTGTCGGAATTCAATTGCCAACCGGCCAATTTTCGGCTCTAGAACGGTGAGTTCTCCGCACTTCGCCGACGAAATCACGGTCTCGACGTTTGAAACAAATCTCTGGTCTCAGTCTCGCGGGCCAGGGTTTCGACTACATCACTGTTACTCCCATTTGTAGAATTAACATCTTAACTGCAAAACTATGGTCACCTAGGTATTTTTCAAAAATTCGTTTTTGTTTGACATTGCTCAACTTTTAAATTAATCTTTACGGTGTGAAGTTCCTAAGTTTAAGCTGTGAATCATGATTAATCAAAATTACCTTTTTTCGTGTGTTTGACTGACTCATTTTTTTACAACTTTGGAAATGTGACAACTACTAACGATGTGTCGAACACGACTTTGAATTTCACAGAAACTACACCAGCACCTGATCCGGAGCAACCCTCGAAATGTGAGTTGATGACTTCATGCATGTTTTAGAAATGTAACACTAGAACTGGGTTGGCTGTGCATGCCACATACCTTCATGATATTTTAGGCAAAATCGCATCATAAACGCACTTTGAAAATGCCTGCTTTATGTCAATTCCTTTTCTTCTTGAAAAATTCCTTTTCTTGAAAAATTTCGTCTTTCATCTTTCAAAATCCCTTTCGAGAGAGGAGTTGAGTTTTAAGTTCTTCTGCAATTTGCCTAAAACGTTTCACGTCTGGTTATGGCATCTTAGAAGAAGCAGTTCCTAATTTACTTTTTGCTTATAATGTATTGTGCGTTAGCGTGTATACGAGCCTTTAGGTGCCATTGATTTGTTTTACCCAGTCACTTGGAAAGTGATGGACAGCAACAACAACGCAACGTGCTTTCTGGCTGTGGCAGGCATCCAGTTCCATGCGGCTTACAATCGGTCTGGAAGCAAAGAGTTTGTAGAGGTGCAAATACCTTTTTGATAAATTTTTTGCTTTGTTGATCCGCAAAAAAACTTTGATTTTGACGAATATGAACTAATGCATTGTTCATTTGCCCAAATCAACTAGGCTAAAAACAACCGCAGTATGATTTCACTCAAGTGTATTTTGCTGTATTCACCATTTCCAGTTGACAGGGTTGTCCACGGGACATATTTATCTGTCCCATTCCCATCCCATAGCAATTTATGCCTGTCCCGTCCCATCCCACGGGACGTTTCCCATGGGATTCCTACAGGAATCTCATTCCCATGGACAAGCCTGGTAGTTGACTTCAGGATATTTGACTGTTCCGCCGCCTATGTCTCCAGGCGGTTATCAGTTTTACGTCCACTCTATCAACTTAATTTCTTTAATTTCTAGAGAGAACTAATTACTCTTGAAAATGTTTGGTCATTCTCTACGCTAATCACAATTCTGTGTTAATGTGTGGGGTGTGGGCATTTGCGTAAAAACTAAGTTATACCAGCATAGGAGTGACAACAGAATGCTTAATCAGACTTCCACAAAAATAGAGAAGTGTCTTTTGAGCATGATACTTTGAAGTTTCAACGCACTGCGGTAATATGTTTACAAAACCAAAGTTGATCATGTTACGCCACAATAACTTTTAGTATAAACCATAGAAAACTGACCCTATCAGAATAAAACCCTTGTTTCACTTCCGATTAAGAGAGCTTTCATCCGAGATAAGACGCTGCAATGAATCTTCCTGTTGTGGTTTCTGAAGTAAGCATTAATGATATATGAAAGGATGGTAAACAAGAATGAAAAGAAAAAGCAGACACGACCCGAGTAGCTGCGTCTAAAAATGCTTTTTTCTCATGCGCTTTCCAGAAAAGGTTTGACTTCCCAAACAGTACAGCTGTGGGCTCATCAGTCTCGAACTGCAGCAGCGCTGCGTCGTTTTGGGCGAATTTCACCGACAAGGTCCGCGGACAAACGCTGAAACTGAAGTTTGCGAAAGATGAAATGGCATACTACGTGACAAATGTTGAGCTGCTGGTGGAAGTACGAAATGATACATTCCCGAACGCCACCGGTGAGTGAAAAGGGCTTCTGGTGACTCATATAGCATTTGCCTAACGTGTGACTTGTGTGACCGAACAGATCGGTTTGTGGCGGCAGCAGACAAGTCGTCGTCTGCGGATGGCGTTTTGTTCGTATGTGAAAGCGATTGCCTGCAAACATGTTGTGATTCTAGGAGAGCGCGTGGATACATTCGTAGCACGTTGCTTCTGCTTTTTTGAGATTTATCGTCTGTAGCATAGCCTCTAATGAGCATATAAACGGAATGTACCTAAAGTTGATGTTGCTCAAGCAGTTAGATATTGTATAAATAAAATCATTTGTTTCCGAAAAAACAAGGCGGAATGAAAAAGATACCAATGCAAACAAACAATCATCAGCACCATGCAATAATTCAAAACTACTGTATGACAAATTCTTATCTGCTTTATATTACATGTCGCCCTTGTGTAGTCCGTTGTCTAAAGATCATTGCTTGTCTTCAATAGATTAAAAGTGACAATAATGAAATATCCAATGTCCTGCATGGCGACCTATACGAATTTTTGTTGAATTTTTATAAAGCTGCTCTGTCGTTAGACTAACTTTTTCCTTCTATTTTAGAATGATGTCCAACCAACAAAAAAATTAAGAAACATCTGTAGAAATTGTGTGCCTTACGCAGTTTAGCGATTTGCACAGTCGAGCACAGTTGAGCTTGAGCAAAGTTCGTTTTTTTGCGTAAGAGATATTTTTCGTCTGCCTTGAAGGACCGTTAAAGGCAAAATGTGCCGAACGGACAATACGGGACTAGAGTCTGTCAACAGTACGGGAAAAGTAAGTTAACAAACAGTTTTGTTATGGAGCACTAACGCCACATGTCACAAAGAGAAGAATAACTTACCCAGGCTGAGAATAAATTTGTTGATATTGATGGCCATTTGTTCCACTCTCTCTTTCGTTATCTTTGAAGATAAAGAATATGCTCGTCAGCGACCGTATAAGGAACTGGTCATGACCAGTACCGAGATATCAGCAGTTGAGGTTATCCACTTAAAGCGATAATTCATTTCCGAGCTGTTCACTTGTAGAGCCGTAACGTAGTTTTCGAGTGGGCCACGGAGTTGGACAAAAAATTGTTGGAATGCAGTTATCTGGACATCTGATCACTACACTGTGGGAACACACTGGTTGTGTTCAGCAGCAAGTTTCTCAGGGAAATGCATATTGCATATATATTCGCGAATTTAGAAAAACGTGCGTCTGTTTATGCGTATGAAAGCGTAGCATATGTTAACAAGGTAGTGGGACACGCAACTTTTAAGAAAAGTTACCGGGACCACGTAATTAAAAAGGCTGGTGAAAATACCAGCAGTGGGAGTAATCATTGTATTTGTGTTCATTTGAATCACAAAAGATTTGATGTAAGGAATGTTCGTTGCATGCATATCACAGCTTCTATCGTTGCAGATGCAAGCAAAGTTTTCTACGCCACGGCAAGTGGAGTGCGTTTGATCGAAACACCACTGAACCAGAGCTACTCATGCTCGATGGAATCCCAGATCAGGTTGAAGTCGAACGACACTTCTTCCATACAGGATGTTTATCTTCGGATCACTGAAATCGATAACTTCCAAGCTTTCTTGCACGGGAAGACCTTTTCAAAACAGAGTAAGCGCCGACGCGCAACCGAAGTTCGTGTTTTTTGAACTATTGGTTCGGACCTTGTAAGCATGTATTGAAGAAACGGCAGAAAATCTTGTTCTGCAACACACACGGCAGACATTCAAAACAGCGGGTACGATTCGTACACATCACGGTAGTGACTCCCGTTCCTTTAACAAATTTCTTTCGTTTTGCCATTCCTGAAAAATCTCTGGTTGGTTGCAGACTCAAAACCAGTCATTAAATAAACTAACTTTGTGCCGTTTCTATTGCTGCGTCGTTGTTTTCCTATACGTGAATATAAACGGTAACCACGTGTGCTTGTTCAGAGTCGAAATGCTACAAAGATCAACCGAAGTTGGCGACGGAAGGAAAATGGCGAGTTGAAGATAAAAAGAACAAAACCTGTTTGATGTTGAACAGCGCCATCACTTTGACAATGGAATATCACGACATAGCCAACAAGGTAAACCACGCGGACCGGATGCCATTTCATGAAATTACTTTCTAGGTGTGCTGCTTTTTTCTGAATTGCTCAACCACTTGCTTTAAACAAGTTTGATTCAATAAGGTGCTTAACAGTTAAATACTGAATTATTCGGCTTTGTGAAACTTAGATACTAAAACATGTTGCAGCTGTCTGTCTTCTAGATTACCTGAAGCGTTGCTGATATGAGTTTGAAACAGCTAGCAGGGTTGGAGCAACTCAAATCAACAGCCTTTCAGAAAGACCCATTAGTTCGTCTGCTGATGACCTTCAGACGCCGGTTTATTTCTGGTTTCTTCTAGGCTTTTTTGCATGTCTAGCGAGTATATTGTCCGTAAACTAATATGACGTAGGCAGTAATTATGTTGTGTGCGCTTGAAAAAATTTATATACACGGGGATGTGATTATAGTGAGGAAAAAGTGAATTAAGTTCTTCAATTCCTACAAGAAATGGAGCAGCATTTTCTTTCGTTTTTGTGGTCTTTCTACGTTTTTCTTGAAGTCCTGCAACGGCGAAACCATGACAATTTTTGACATAACCCAACAAGCAAACGTGAACGATTGCCCATGCTAAAGTCCCTGTTTCTGGGAAAACTTTGACAGCACCCATGTCAGCGAGACCCAAATCTTACGTATTCGCCCAAATTTTGTGAATTTGTCCTTTGCTTCTGTAGGGTTTTTCATTCTTATAACAATACTTTGTACGTACATGCACAGGCCACCGGAGAGTCGGGTTTGCATCTACAAAATGTATACATCCACCTGCAGCCCTCATTCACCGAAGAGTAGCTTCAGTTTCCCGACATGCTTGTCTTGCTATTGGCCCCCTACAGGTTTTCCTCTCCCTCGGTGTTAATTATCAATTTGTGTGAAGCCGCAATAAACAAAAAGTTGCGCGAGCAGGTCAACAAGCATCAGAGTCACGTCCAAATTCTCCCAACTTCTTGCAATTAGTGAACAAAGTCCAGCGAGAATCGCAGATAGGTTAAATGAAGCGAAGTCACGTTACATTTTTTCTCGCGCTCGGGTTGCACTGCATTGCGCACACACAATTGACGTCATGCAGCACAGAAAATTCTCGAACATTCAGATGGCGAAAACACGTTCTGAGCTGTTTGGACATTGCCTTGCGCAAGCAGTCGTAAGGTGCTACGCAGGCGATCACGTGATTCCCCAAGCATTTACCATACCCATCGCATGCGCTTCTCAGATAAAGCGCGAGCGACAGCGTGTCAAGGCGGCGCTGTCCATGGTTTTATGTCATTTCATGGCGTTGCAATTGATGATTCGCTGTATTGCTGTAAGATAAAAACAATTTAGTACTGCACGTCATGAAATTAACAGCAGACAAAAGCGGGTGTGAAGCGGGTTAATCGCGAACAAGAAATAATTATCCTCATACATTCAGTGGTTCTGGGATTACAGCCGCTTGGACATTTGCCACCCAGAAATTTGCCACCCAGACAATTGCCACCTAAAAAATGCAACTGCTGCCTAGGACAATTGCTACCTGAGGCATACTGAGTTTTTTGCGTTTATGGCCATTAGAAGCCATTTGAAGTTAACAACGTTTTGGTCTTGAGCAAACGTTCCTTGATCCTCTGACCGCTTTGAAAGAAGGTCAACTTCAACTTTCATACTTTTGGGTGGAGAATCTTGTGTCGATGTTATTACCAGTCCCGTCGCCACGGGGTGGCTTTTGAAGGCTTAGCCCCCCAAACAAATCGCCCATCCCCCAATTGAATTATGAAGCACTATAAATCGGTGGAGTTTTTATAAAATTTTAGAATGTCAAGCCCCCTGAACAAACGTAAAGCTCCTCTATTAAACTTTCTGGCGACGGTTCTGAAAATTTAATCTTTCATGGACCTTAGATAGTTTGCTGTGAAAATTTTGAAAAGGTCCATGAAAGATAAAGCACATGATCGCATCATATTGATTCTACGCACTCATGAAACGCATTTTCTTCCGTTCATTTTAAGTTCCGTGCATTCGTTTACCTTTGCTATTGATTTGTGAGTTACATGGCACCAGAAACAACGTTGCAACTCACTTTTGCTACATTATGTTGAAGAAATAATATCGTAGCACAGATGTTCTCAACCGCTGTGCTGCGAGGACTATACGCGCCGCAACGCGATATACAACGCTATATAGCAAAACTGAAATTGATAATTTGTATGTGATATGTAAAACGCATTATCTTAGGTGGCAGTTGACCAGGTAATACATGGGAGTAATGTTGAAAAAGAGGTGTAGGAACGCACCTAGTCATTATGAACAGCACTTCAAACTCATTTTCAGATCAGTTTTTGATGAATAATTCACTTTCATTGCACTACAAACGAAAACATGAAAAAAACGTGGTAATGTGTTCCGCCCACAACATCTTTGGGGTGGCAGTTGTTCTTGGTGGCAAATGTCCTGGGTGGCAGTTGTCCTGGGTGGCGGTGGTCTGTGCGGCAGTTTTCCAGGTGGCTGTAGTCCGGATGCCATATTCAGTGGTGTGGTTCTTGATGCAGATGTGTGCACCAAAATTCAGTGAAATACAAAATTTATAACGTTGATTTTTTAACAAAAACTAAATTTCGATTACACGGTTTTTGCTGTTCTGTGCAAAAAAAACACCAGCAATTTAAACTGATAATTGATAAAAGTTGTCTATTTAACCAAGATTTCAGGTCTGAGTGAACGTAATGCTTTCCTGGTTTAAAAAGATTTTATAGTGGATTGAACTCTGTCGCCTTTGTGGAGACTAGTTACTTGATTGTAGCTATCAATCTGTAAAAATTAATGGCAGTTACTTTATCCATGAAACCTGATTTAGAGTTTACAGGCTGAACTAAATAATCATGTTGGAAAGAGCAGGAGACACAGCAACAAACTATTTCCATTGTATAAGCAAAGCAATTCCACCGAAAAATTAACTGTTCACTTGTTTGGTTCAGAAAAGTTTCTCTTTGTATTCATTTTAAATATTTGTACCTTTCATGCTATTTATTGGTAATCCCTTTGGAATCATCTCAGTGCCGCACCCTTAGTTTTAGGGTGCTCAGTTGATTTTTATCAGTTTCTACTCACACAAGATCCCAACTAATGTTGCGTTTTTGAAATTGTTATTGAAACATACATCATTCCTTTGCAACTTCTTAAGCTGTTGTGGAATTTTTGTTAAATGAATGCAGTTGAAAATGGAAATAAGTGATTGATTGATTGATTGAATTAATGAATACATATAGTTTCACGGAAGTTGCATTCGTTAAATAGGGGACGGCGATAGCTCAACTGTATAGTGTCCGCCTCTCAATTCGAATGTTGGGTGTTCAACCCACTACCATGCACTGAATGAATCGCCGTAGCGCTCCTTGGCCAAAAGCGTTCACCTCACCCACCCCGGCATGGAGCAAATTTCATGTTTCGGTTTTCTGCCGATTGGCGTCATCAAAATCAAATTAAAAAAATAAAACTTTAAACAAAAAAAACAAGTTTTAAATTTCTAAAAAAGGCCCCAATAGTCGTGGACTACTATAGTCACATCAGACATGTAGCATTTGATGCAACATGAAGGTTTCACCTTTTTTAATCTCATTGAAGTTGCTGAAATCCATGGTTGCTTTTGATGCCGTTCCAACAAATTCTTTTTTCCGGGTTTGGTTCAGTCCCGTCGCCTCGGGGGGGGGGCTTTGGTGGGCTTAGCACCCCCAAACAAAGCTCCAACCCCCCCCAAATTGAAACGTGATACACTATAAATTAGTGAAGTTTTGGTTAATTGTATAATGTCAAGCCCCCCCGCAGAACTGCAAAGCCCCCTATTGAAAACTTTCTGGCGACGGTTCTGGTTTGGTTCTCACCTAGACGCCTCTCATTTGCTCAGAGATATTGTTTATAAACATGTGGAATATCCACAACAAACGTTCCAAAAAGAAAACGTTCAAGTTTAAACCAAGTTGAGTGCTTGGATCACTTCGGTGGGTTCTTCCTTAAGACTTTAATCCGTTTTTTTTAATGCAGGTCCTGCCGCCCTTGCACCAGTTTTTTGCCTCATGTAACGTTCTTCTTGTGTGTTTTCACAGAGTTACCAAAACTTTGACAAAAAAAACGTTTTTTTCCACTGATAGGCAACATTTATACCGGTGTGTTTCTTCTGCAGCTCATACACACCGTGATACCCGTTGATTCCAAGAAAGCGAAACACAGCGGGACATGCGATACCAACACAACCACGATCGTGCTGGACATTGACGGTCAAGGTTCGGTGAATTTGTCCATGACGTACAGTTCAATGAAGAGCACATCAGCTAGTAGTGATGACGTGTATGTGCTTGATGGTGTCTCTGTATGGTACAATCCTGAAGCGAAGTACTTTCAGAACTACAACACAGGTATCGCGGTTTACACTTCATTGTAAATACGTATCTTCTCTCTTTGCTTGTTCTTGTGCCTGGCGTGACGGAAAGATTTGAAAACGTATGGCGCTTTTGAGCCAGATGTGAGCTTCTATTTTTTCGATGGAGCAATTTTCTGGCACTGTGCTATTATTTTTCGGAAATAGAAACATTTCTTTGCTAGAGCTAAATTGTCAACAAACTGTTAATTGTGGACCTTCGTTGCAGCTGTGTAGAAGCTGCTGAAAATATACGTGCGTCATAAAAAAACTCTTGTTTTAGGAAAATCAAAAACTTTTTTCACAATAGTAGTTGAGCCTTTACTTTGTAATCAGTAGGACAACCAATTTTTTGATCTAAAAACTTAAAATGTTGACTTTATAATTTACAAATTTTGACTTTATTTTGACCTACAATTTCTTGCGTTGTGCAACTGCAAAATAATTCAGCCTTAGGTGTTAACCTTAGGAATGATGAATTGGCAAGTACATTAATAACTACAGTAGAGCCAAACTTGAGAACAACAAAGTTGAAACAATATATGCATGACGGATTGGGCGTTTGTCAAACCAAGCGCTGGGAGAAGACCACTTTTCTTGCCTATACCACGCATAACCCACATAATATTCAAACGCCCAGTAGAGGGCAAAATAATATTATTTCGGCAGAAGTAGCAACAAACCCATTATTTTTAAAATTGCACCTAAACTTGCAAAAACATAGCGATAGCTATTTTTGTAGTTTCAAAAAAATATCGATGAGGAGAAAAAAAACTGTGCTGCAAGATAAGTTTGACCTAAAGATAAATTTTGTCTTTTTCTTGACCTAATACCTTGGGAGTTGCTTATGGTATGAGCGTGAAGTTTGTTTTTTGGACGTTTCATAAACTTTAAAAAAGGCAGAACAATTTTGACTTTATTGACTTTTGGATACCCTAGTAATCAGACATTTTCAAATACAAAAATCTCAGAAACAGCGCGTTTTACACAGTGCCTACTGCAATTGTGACAGTAAAACGAATGGAAGAAAAAAGTTGTTTTTTTGCTCGCTTCGTTTTTCGTTCATAAATCCTGAGAGACGTATTTTGCCTCGGGTGAATCGCACTGCAATTTAAGATTGACGCTAGCAGCAATGCATAAGAATGCAATAAGATTCCGTTCAGCTTTTCCAAATAAGATGGAGATTTGCTAAGAGCTTATACAGGAGAATATGAAAGCTTGATGACACGATGAATTTCAAATCAGTTGAGTCCTATTATACATCCCGGTAGCTAGAACAAGCTGCAACTAAACAGGAAACATGCACTTGGAAGCAAACTTCTTTTCTGATTGTTAGTGTTTGAATTATTTTGTTTGTTATGAATGAGTGAATTAGATAGATTTTGCGTCAACTCTTTTTGTATGAATAAAGAGTTTAGGCAGCGCTCCTGTATTGAACAGAAACAAACAAAGACATGAAGATACAGGTCCCTGACCTCAACCTTTACGCCACTGGAATCAACCAATCATTCCGTTGTGACTTGGCTCTTTACAATGTTATACAAAACGCGAGTTCGAACGAAACTGGATTGTCCGTGACTTTGAACTCAACCCAGTGGGAAGCGTTTGGAACGATCAAAAACAAAACCTTTAACCAAGGTCAGTTGGCTTGTACTATTATCAAAATTTTTCAAAAATGATTAACTTACGGTTTCGATTGGTGTTGTTGCAACCTCTCCGGTGGTGTTGCGTTGATTGTGTGATTCACCACGAACGGGATGTGCGTGAAGAGTAACACCATTATGTATGTGGCGCGAACAAG
>JGI24159J19872_10001653_pt1 | contig 25070 bp, 17 predicted proteins | sample Ectturendosymbi4_FD_19872 | JGI IMG/M metagenome (IMG submission 19872)
AGTTTGCTGGATGGCATTCACAATTTTGTCTTGCCTAGTTAAGCTGCAGGGCAACTTTAGCGTCCTTTAGATTTATGAACCTGAACTTTGAAGTAGTGGATTTCTACCTATTTATGGTCGCAAAGAGTCAAAACACAATGAAGTTGTGTGGAGGGGCAAATGATAAAAGTACTTGCACGACGGACAAATAACGTAGAACAATTTTGTGGACAAAGAAAAGAAGACAAGTTTAAGTGTGAACACTTCACACAATTTTGCGCTGTGTTTGCATAAGATTTTTGCTTCCACGAATTCAACCTCTCATCTGTTGTCATTTGTTTCAATGTCGTAGAGTCAATTTTATTTTGACAAAATATTTAAATATGTAACCTATGTTAAAATCTTCCATGAAGCAAAACTGCAAGCCTACTTCAAAATGCAGATGACCCGCAACCAACCCATAACTTCCCAAAACAGAAGGATATTTCAATAATTGAACAACGTTACGTTGGAAGAGATGCCAATAACTTTAATACGACAGACACCCGTCTTGACCTGTTCATTGCGAGTTGAATCACTATACACCTTGTTTGCAATAGCGGTACTGCAGTCTTAACTGGCACTAGTAACAATCAAGTTCCATCCATAAAGAGTGGAACACGGTGAAGTGCAGATATAACGCCGTAGCACGAGAACTGAGCACATTTGATGGCGTTCCATACAGAGGAAATTGACTGTTACTTCAAACGACATTAACTGTTTGGTAACAGTGATATTTGCAAACCGTTTTTACTGAATTCGTAAGCGCAAGGAGTATCTGGTACAAACGAATAACCTGCACAAACACCATGGCGCGGGGCCCAATGCAGCTGCATGTGTTGCATCGGTTTAAGGCCGACCCTGCGTAAGTTTGCATGTCACCTCCATTTGCAGTTTGAACAAAGGTTGATGCAGCGAGTGCCTTTACCCGTTATCTGAGTGTTGCTAAGATCAGCAATCAAGCTTTTGTGAAAACGAAAAAATTCAGAGTGATTGGATCCCAGACAAACAAGGAGGATAATGATTCTTACCTGATAAAATTGATCATAACTCCGCAAGCACCGATCTTCAGCTGGTACAGGGCGTCCATTGATCAATAAGGGCATGTTTGAGTTTGCACGTGAGATACAAAGATATATTGCACTGGACGTAACTTGCAGCCACACTGATGAAGCTGTTTATGGAAAGAGTTGAGGTACAAACAATGATTAATGGCATTATGCGGCTGAACAAACCGCAGATCACGATATAACAGAGATCATCGCCTAACTAAAAAATTTGTAGTTGAGGAGAAATAACGTAACTATTTCTTCTCATTACGAATGATTTAGAGGTTACAATTCGTTTTAGGTTTCACCAATGAAATGTCGAAAAACAAGTTCAAAGAAATTTAGCTGATAATTGTTCACTTTCTATATGAACTATAGCTATTTCAAAGTCGAAGTCGTAAATGAACTCTCAATTTTGCATTAGACAAGAACTACATCTCCATTCTAGCACAAGCAACAAAATTGTTTGCATTTGCGCACTGAATAAAGCGCGGTTTAACATTTCAGCTTCTAATCACTGCACTCACAAATGAATAGTTAGCTCTTTCAATTACATTGCCTATTTTCTGCTTTTTACAAAATGTGAATAAGGTGACAAATACATAGTTTTGAAATCAAGTTGCACTTTTAATTTGCATCGTTTCGTGACGCAACTAAAAGTATGAAAGAGTACGTATCATCCTGATCCTGACTTCTGAAACGCGTTTAAAAGTATCATCCAAATTAAAAAAGCACCATTTTTATCTCTTTCTAAGACAGTCATTCTGCTTTCAAATAGGCTTTCCAGTTTCTTTCTGTTGATTTTCTTTGCGTTCCTGAATTCTTTGCCTTACAAGCCAGCAGACATTTCTCCACCCAACCTTTGCTCTGTTGCTTCAAACACATTCCGACCTTCCGTCTTGCAACGGTTCTAACAAAGAGATTGCTGCTTGCACTTCTTCTCATCCTTAGTTCATCACGGAAGCAAGCAAAATTGAAACTCAGCTGGAAATGAATGATCCCAGTGACCGCGAAGACCATTCATACGCACAGCAAGAGCTTTTGGTCAAACAGCGAGTTTCTTGCATGGAAAGGTCTTTGTTTCGACCCATTCCTTGTTCGTCGCTTCTGTTCTCGCACGTGTATCTGGAACGCGCTGACCTCGTTTGGTGCAGTTGCTTTTATTTGTGATTTTACATCAGTTGCTTGAACCAGACGCAATTATACTGAGGTTTCTACATTAATTCCACATTCGAAAGCTGTTGGAATCTTGATTTATTATTTGCATTTGCAGAAGTACGAAAAGGTAAAAAGTTAAGGGCAAGTCTTATTTTCAATTTTTACAAGAGGGAAACTCGACAAAGAAGCTAAGAAGGCATAGTCTAAAACTGGAAACTCTGAAAGTGTACAATGGCCTTGGCTCAACAGACGTTTTGTATTTGCCTCTCATCACGTGAACAGCGTGACATAAGCTGGTCTGCAGGTCGATGAAAGATGCCAGGAGAAAGGATTGTGCGTAAGTGTTTGAAACAAAATGCTGTTTGCCACTTTGGTCCAGCGGACGCAGCCATTCATGTTTCATGCTAAGACCACGCACAGAGCTTGAAAAACTCTGCGCCATTTGAATCAAAACTTCTTTGATGCCGACTTCGTAGTAATGCAGACGCTAAACTCGTGCTTATCCTTATTACCGGTATTGTCAAATACATCCTAAACCCATGGGCGTGGGAAGGGCGAGGCAGGTCCTTCTGGACATTGGTGTAGGAGCAGGAAATTTTTGGCTGTGCGAAGGACTTTTGCCCGAATTCTCCCAAACTTTCCCGAAAAAACTCCAAAAAAAACCTCTTCATATCATTTTGGGCGCCATTTTTTTCAAATTAAAGCCTGTTGGGCGGCACCATTTTGACCAGATGTCCAGAGAGTTTGTGATGGATTTTAAGAGATTTTTCCCGGATTTTAAAGGATTTTTCCCAGATTTTCACCAAATCAAAACTTTTGGGGGTGCGCTTTCACCCCCGCCTCCTACACTAGTGCTCCTGGATGTAGAAATTCGATATGCTGCTAATAACCTTTCAGTAGAAAAATGTTTTTCTTTTGATTTCGGAGTTGATAAAAATAAATTTCACCACTGCTGAATCCTCTGTGGAAAAAATCGTTTTCTCCACCCCCTGCAAAAATCCACTATTGCCCAGCCCCAGATAAAATCCTCCGGCCCCCATGCCTAACCCACTCTTAATATCTTATGCAAGAAACTCTTCCGACGCTTTGGACCTTGTTACAACACAACTTGTGTTGTGAAAGAGCCCCATTTTAAAGCCCGAAATTACAAGTCCGGATCTGACCCTAGCCCGACAATTATTTTCGGAGCCCGGTTTAGGCCCGAAAGCCAAGTTTACCGAGTGAGTCAAGAGAGGCGCAACTGCGGGTTATTGGTGGTGTAGCAAAGTAAATATGACTAAATGCTTCATATTTAATCATTTTTACTTGAAGATTAATACACTCGATTGCTTCAACAGTAACTGGCGAGGAAATGTCCGTCGTTGCGAAAAAATTTTGTATGCAGGACCAACACATTTTGACAAACTTAAGTACGACACTGGCCCGACCCCAAAAGCCCGGCCTGACTTGCAACAATTCTTGTTGAACAAGAATCATGAAAATATTTTCAACAGAAGGAAATAGATTGTTCTCTCGACTGCGTTTTCAAAATTACATGAGAACGAGTTTAAAGTTTAGCAAAAACTTGTTACTGCACTTTTCAAACGCTGAGTTTTCCGTTTTAGCAGTGTGGATTTTATAAAGAGTAGTATGTTTTTGTTTCTGTGTCGGTATTTCACCTGTTCTGTGACGATATGAAACATCGTCTAGCAGAAGCCAGGAAAGTGACTGATACTTCAACAGGGAGACATGTGAATCATCAAAAGAAGAAAAAGGTTTCTCACTCATGTGAAAAGGGCCGGTCAAGTTGAAGTATTCTGGGTCATGCATTTGTCTTTTTAGCAACACATATCAGCAATCGTGAATAAAATGGCGAACTTAAAGCGTTTTAACTTTACCTCTACGGCAGTCAGCAACTTATCACTTCAGACAAACTGTTCTATAGCGCAATTAATTGCGTCTTTGACGCGATGTAATAAGGATAGATTTTACCGAGAGATAGCATGTTTGATTGACTCGAGTGACGGAATTTCTGCTGTGCACCGGACTACAGTAGAGTTGGCACGGTCTGAGATTGTGTGAGCCGGGACCGCCCATAACCCGTAAAACCCAGTCAATTAACAGCTCGTGGATGGAGGACAATTTTTCTTTTTCCAGCCTGCCTACAGGCCGCTAAACAATGATACTGTTACTTACAAAAATCAAACAAACGCAATTCAAGTGCTGATGGGTTGGTGATTTGGCGCATACAAAAACGCCTATTAACTTTCAAGTAACTAGTCTCCACAAAAACCGGGTGTTTTCACTCATTTTTCACAACACCGTGTGGTTCTCACAACTCAAAAAAATTTTGAACGTTTTTCATCATTAGCGGGCGGCAATGGCCCAGTGAAATGTAACCGCCGAAAATATCATTAGCTGCCCGCTGGTTCAACCTTAACGGCCCGCCCATAAACCGGACCATTAGTGGCCCGTGCCGTTTCTACTCTACACGAGCATTCTGTACTCATGTGTGAAGATTAATTAATTATCTTATGTAGAGCCGCAGCACTTTCGAACGCTTCATTCTCAACCTTGAGTGAAAACCAGACACTTTATCATTGATCAGAGTAGCCTTATGAGTCAAAGTACAAGCCTTACAAATCGAAGAACGAAAGTAACCTATTTGTAATTTGTTTGTTACCATTTTGGTATTGATTGCAGCATCTAATATGTGTTTATATCTCTGATAATACGTGCAGAATGTCTAGGACATACGTAAAAAATACTTGTTTGTTTTTATAAAAATAAATGTGAATTTATAGGTGAATTTAATAAGGAATCCCAGCTTCATCGCCTTTGCAGTGAAAACCAGGGTTGAAAAGGAGAGCGTCGAAAATAACGTCTTTTGAAAAAAAAGAAGGCGGAAGTGGAATGGTGATTACATCAAGTAGGCCTACGAAATTTTTCTTCTCAAAATGAAGCATTGAGCCATGAGCCGTCTGCTCAATGCATGTTGTGTGTTGTCAAATATACCAGTAGCAACCACAGTTTGACTCATTCAAAACTGCCGAGTCTTTACAAAACAAACACAGCGTTCATCACAAGTTCCCGTAATTTCTGAAGCAACAGCAGGAATAGTTGTGCTAACAGCGAAATTACCTCCAGTCATCAGTCGTGATCGTAAATAACTCTGTTAGTAAAAAGCCTCTTCTCGTTTCCTCTTTTCAAAAAGCGCATGTGCTGATGCAACATAAAAACATTTTGCGGGACTGAATCTTTAATCAAACCATATTTGAATATCGTAGCCAATTTGCTGCATAGTGGAAAGTGTGCTGTGGACAAGCTAGAGAGTAACATTGTCCGATGATTAGGGCAAGTTGTTGTTGCAGTAGAAAAGTGAGAAAGTTGCATTTATTTTCAACGAAAGTTGCATTTATGCGCACATTTGACTGCGAAAGACTTGACACAACCTATTTTCGTTTGCGCGGGCTTGGCCAAAAGCCAAGATTTTCCGCACTTCCACCTCTGAGTTCGGGCACTGTCATACTTGGCTGGGGTTGTAAAGCGTCTACCTTGCAAACCAACTGTTTCGTCATAGATAACATTGAGACGAAGCTAATCCATCATATAACTCCTTTTCATGCAATCAAAGAGAATAGAACTAAACTGAAATAGTTTTGTAGTATTTTTTTAATTACATTTTGCGCAAAACTTCATAAAAATTGCAGTAAAAAGTTGCACGCAAAAATCGAAGAAGTTGCAATGTAAAATTCCTGGAAACAGCTCAAAACATTGCACTACATATATTTTGAGTATAAAGGAAGCTGAAAAAAAGTTGCAAAAACTTGCCCTCCTGATGATACAATGAGCAATCGATGACTATGATTATTGTCACATCAGCCATGCATTCACAATAGGGTGAATGGGAATGCGCCCGTCAATGGCAGGAATGAATGAAACCGAAAAAGATTAAGATGCACTGAAATAAAGAGAGCGTTGGGAAAAGAATTGTTTTGATGCCGGAGTTGTGACACTGAAAACGGTCCCTTCTATTTTATTTCAATTGCTATGCTGTGAAAGGGTGTGTTGTGACTTAATAAACACAGACGCACCAAAATTATTTTACGGGAAAATGCCTTATTTGAGTTTTGTTAAAACAGATGTTTTTGTTTCATTCTAGCATCCTTCCAGGAACCATCTGGTGCCAGTCTGTTCTCACATTTTTCCAGTTGACTTCAAGCTGCTGGAATAATCTTTTTTAAAGCGAATCTGCAACCTAAGGATCTGTTTTTCCAACGCAAAGTGGTGGATGTTTGATGATGAAAATTGCAATTGTGTTTCCAGCTTTTTCAATGACGTACAAATAAAAGCTCTAGGTTTTCTGCAGTTCCAAGGAATCAGCCGACTGGGCTTTGCTTTCATATTTTTTCGATGATTACAACTTGCACGTACCTGTTTTCAAGTAACTACTCTCCACATGTTCCTTGCTTGTCTCACATGTGGAGAGTAGTTATTTATGAGAAGTATTAAGTGCAGTGGCGTAGCCAGACTATAAACTTTGGGGGGACAAATGTTTGATTTTAGGCGAATAACACTATTTTGTTTGAAACAACGCCTCCCAAAGCAAAAAATGACTACAACTTCTAAAAATTTGGGGGGAGCATGGCCCTTTCGACCCCCCTGGCTACGCCTATGTTCAAGTGGACTATTTAACAGACTAAACAGCGGACGTATCGAAGATGCAATTTCTTTCATCAGCATTGGGATCAAAATTCACAGATGAGGTAAATTGCGGTGGACGTCTGATTATAAAAAATAGCATTCCTTTTTTCTTCAGTTTCAATAAAGGGTTCATTTCGTGCGAAGTAACGTTTAACAAATTCATCAGCGTTGGTATCAAGTATGCAACTTTGTTCATAAGTAATTAAAATGAAAACTAGAGTCATCAACCGTGGCCTTTATTTTTGTTTCTACTGGAAACAACCCGAAATGAACTTCATTTCTGGAGGCATGCTGCTTTTATCGACGGTTTTTTTACTGTACTCAAAATGTAAAATAAAGTGAAATATCGTTCGATCTGTAATCACGTTGCTCTGATGCTTTGAGGAAAAATATTTTTTTCAAATACTGGGGGGATACGCGGTTGCTGAAAACCAGTGTGAAAATGTCGTCATTCAAATTTTTCGAGCTTTCAATAAAATTTCTATTAGAAAAGATAGATTATTTTGTATGAGAAGCCCATCTTTATTCGCTTTCATCATACAAGGCTTGCAGTTGTTTCAATTGAATGAAAATCTTTCATGTATTGCAGGCGAGGAACAATCGCAACAACGCCGGCTAGCTCTTCGTCACACCAGGTGATAGTGATGATAGAAATTTGGAAAATCATGACCGTTTGAAGTAAACGTTTCCAGCCATTCGCGCCAGAAAGACGTCAAGGGGGGCTTGACTTTCAAATTTGACAAAATTTATACTGATTCATATTTCAATTTGGGGGGATTGAAGCTTTGTTTAGGGGGACTAAGCCCACCCGTGGCGACGGCCCGTCGCCAGGATTTAGCAGCAGGGGGGCCAAATTTTAAAAATACTGTAATGGATGTATGCAGCAACCAAGGGGCCAAACGTGAAATGGCCGGGCACCATTGGCCCCCCCCGCTGGCGACGGCCCTGATTCGCTCATAATGCTGACACGTTGTGGTATTTATTCAAATTAATGGTTATTTTCGAGCAAAACACTAAAACAGGTACAGTGTAAAGAAGGGTCAATCTCAATCGAAAAGTACATACTGGTAACTAGGTAATCGAAACGATATACCGTATTTAACCGATTGCAAGCCTTCGATTCCTACCTGTTCTTGATGGTAAAGCACGTAAAATGCTGTCAAGAAATGATTCCAAGCCTCCCTTGATTGTAAGCCGAACATGGAGATAGAGCAGTCTACTCAGTCTCTGGGAAGTTTAGCGCAATAAGCAGGCAATATCAAACTGCACAGCTTTATAAATCAGTCGATCGCAAGTACCCATGAATGGTATAAATTTGGTGCGTATGTGTCCATCAAATCACATTACACCATTTCACAGTACAGCAATCGAAGTATGCACCCAATCCCGTGGCACAACTACCGCATCACAGATGTTTTTCTCCGTTCTTTTTATATGTCACCTACAACTGAACGCTTACAACAGAATGACGTAGGTCAAGAAACGAGGTCTACCTATTTCTTTAGAGACTTGGTTTAAGTTTTCTTCACATCAAGTTTGAGTTTGCTGACATGAAACAAACTATCGCCTAGCAATTCTTTGTGATAAACTTCCTTTACAAACTTACGAAGAATTTCCAATGCAATCAATATGTCAAGACTTCACCACATATTTTACTGGGAAAAGTGCTCCACAATAGCGCAACCCATTTCAACTGCCTTGCCGTGTAAGTTTGCGTTGTTTTGATTAACGAAGGATGCAGCTGCGACCGAAACCTGCTGAAAAAAATCTTTACGGTAACAGTCGCATGTGGTCTTTCTCGCAAGTTTCCTGATTCAGTAAACGTACCCAGAAAAAAAACCTACCGATGCCTTGCGATTAACGGATGCATAGGCCTACTGCTTTTTACCCAGTGTTTGGTTTAAGAGAAAGCCCCATCGAGGTGTTTCACAAGACAATTTTCCTCTTTTTTTAGTGAAAAATTTATTATCCACTCATATGATATACTCCGAAATAGCGATCGACAGATATGGATTTTTGGGGTCGATACCGACATTTCCAAAATTTTTGAATTTTGTTTTCTGCTTTATTATCAAAAATATAATGTATTCTATGCCCTACCTATTTTTAAAGAACTTCAAAAATCGGGTTTTACGAGCTAAAATTTTTCAAATTGCAGCAATTTCAATATTTTGCTATGATTTTTAATTAATCTGATTAATGATGACGATTTTGGTTCGACTGCGACGGCGGACACGTGCTTCATGGTTCATCTTGTCTGCTTGTTCATGAAAACGCACCCGCCAGCGGTCCTGCAAGATAGCTGTCTTGACTGGGATCGTTGTGCTTTCTTACGCTAGTTGTCTGGATGCGTGAGGAATACAACAGCGTTTTATCAACACCTACCGAGGGCGACAAAATCGGCCGTTTTGGCCAATACCGATATATCGGTAAAACTCAAATATCAGCCCGATATATCGGTCTATCTCTACTCCGGAGCAGATCATAAGCACGTACCCTATTTTCAAACGGGCCCCCAACGTCAACTGCAATGTTTAGGTTTCCTTTTTCATAGGGAACCCCGACAGCCATTGTAATACACAAGTATTTGCTTTTGAAGGGATCCCCAACAGTAACTGTAATGTGTGAGCAGCGGTTCCCAAAGTGTGGGTCGCGAAGAATCGAAAAATGGTTCGCAGCAAGGTGATTCAAATCTGTCAAAAAGAACTTTTTTCTTTTCATTTTTCAAGTCTTTTCAATTCGGTCAATAGATTGAATTATCGCATCATACGGATTTCATTTGACTTCGTCTTATTAAACCTGGATTATTGCATCATAATAGTTTTCCCAGAGTTTTAATGCCGCGCAGCTACTAGCCAACTTGCTACGTTAAGATTCGTTGAGTATGGAAGTATTTTGGAGCTGAATAGTTCAGTAAATAGGTCAGTGGAGTATCAGGGTTGATAGTATGAAAGTTTAGCTATGTAATAGCAGAGTAGTTTGAAACATCTTCGCTTCCTAAGCACGTAAAATACATTTTTTCGATGTTTTAGGCTTGGGCCGTGAGATGTTCATTCAACTCAGATTTGGGTCGCACTAAAAAAGTTTGGGAACCACTGTGTGTAAGTAACCTGCTTTCAAAAAGGCAACCAAAGCCGTCTGCAAGCAGGCCTATACTCTGCTTTCAAAGAGACCACCAACCGCAACTGCATGTGCAAGTACTCTGCTTTCAAAGGAAACCGACCAGCATCTCTAATGTGTGAATAAGGAAGGAAAAGCTTCAAATTAATTCCAAACCTTAAAAACTGCGGGTTAAAATTTGTTCCTAAAAGTTCTGAAAAAGCATTATCAACAGCAAAAATTTAAGCCAAATGATACTTTTTTTCACTGTCAGAGAATGAAACTTTTCACAATGCGTGGACGACTGTGAAAAAGGGACCACTGCTTCAAGAGCATGTAGGCCTAGTGCATATGAAACAACAAGTTGTGTTCAACGCATGGAGTAATAAAGCCGGTGACAGAACCTGTAGTGGTTCAACCTTTTTCGGCCCATGGACCTCTTTTCAAATCAAATATCCGACGGAAAACTTTGCACAACACGTGACATTCATAAAACAACAAACACCAAAAACCTATGAAATGGTCTCACATTATTTTACAGTAAAGGTTACACTTTTCATTAACCACTTATGGAATTCTCTGTGGACCACTAGAAATTCCATGTCGACCACTGGTGGTCCACATGGACCAAGTTCATAATTACTGCCCTATAGTTAAACGATTAATTTTAGGTGGCCTGTTTGCTTCAGTGGCCAGATTTGAAGAATGTTTCAGATTCAACTAGTATTGTCTGAAACGTCTTGCAAAAATGGACACTTCGCAGCTGCATAGTAAGGAAACAATCGGAAAGGATATGTTTTCAACAGTGATTGGACGTACAATGAAAACGTGGCCTCTCGTTGAAGCAATTGCTTCGAAGGAACGCTATTTGAACCGATATTCATACCAAGCACACTTGCATATGTCGCACGTTGCAAAATTATTCCAACTTCTAATTTTAAAAATAGCACACACTGTACGCTGATAGCACTATGACTTGTACTTGATTGCTGAGCAAATGCTCCTTACACCGGCAAAAAGTATCAAAATCCTAAAATTCCCAGCAATCTTCATAATCACCTGGTAGAAAGAACAGAAGCACAGAACAGCCAATACGTGCAAATGTAACTGCTGCAAACAACTGCTTTGTGTTACGCGTTTAGCAGACTGAGTTTAGATAGAAACGTCCCTGAAACGTGCTGCAGTTCTGTAGTGCTATCATGTCGCATGTCATCCACGTTGATCCATTCCGATCCACTTTTCACCAATCTGAGTTCAGGTCCCTTTGGAAAGAATGCCTGCTTAGGATCCGGGTTCTTTCGGCGGTGTTTGTAGAGCTCCAGCATGAGTTCAGGAAACTCTTCAGGTTCTAAATGTGGTGCCGGCGACAGTCTCCTGTGAATGATGATCAAGAATACAAATTAACAAACAAAGCAGAGGTGTTGCTTCCGAAATGTTTCTTGTCCAGGTTTGAGACTGTGGTTCAATTTCGTTTGTTGGTTTCCTTTGCGGCATCATGGTGGCGTGCACAATCTCATTTTTTGTTAAAATTAGGTTTTTATTCCCCCTTCCAGCAGAAATTTCTTGTGATTCAAATGCTCACAAAACAGACAGCGTCTGCTAATCCAAGGTTACTTTTTTAGAAACGCATTTGTGTGAAAAACGTATGTTTTCTGCCACTGCTGTCATTCACAAGTCCGTCGTATCACGCATTGAAATGCCTTCGATAAGAACGTGTGCAACTTATTTAAGAAACCAGCATTGTCGCAGCTTGTTCCTGAATTTAACGTCGAGATCGAGGCCGGCCAGGTTACCGTTAGTGTCTTTGTCTTCATGTATGACCCGGTCGGGAATCGAACCCAGCCACAGTTTTGTGACAACCGCTTAACCAACTGTGCCATTTACCAACATTAAAAACTGCATTCGTCATGAAATTAGATACATCGATTTTTCTTTATTATCACAGGAACTACAAAAATGATGTAGAGCGTAACTTTTGCTTTATAAGTGAGGACTGTCAAAAACTGTCATAGGATGAATCCATGGCCGGTGCTAGTTGGCTTGGGGCCCCAACATACGAGTTTTGCATTTAAGACATATTCATATAAACAGAAACGTCAATATATTTTAACAAATGTTTATAAAAGCAGGTTTCAATATGTATGTATACCGATGACACATGGGATGGCCAGCAAAATCTAAAGACCTAACCAGCATAGGACGTCTTTGCCACCACGCGTTCTTCAATTTTGCTCCTCTGGTGTAAATTTATTAGGAAAACATCCTACTGTTTCGACCAATCATACGACAGGGGGGAAAAACAAAAATTGATAATATAATTAGCGACAAACAGCAATAACTGCAAAGTTACGCATAAATGAAAAAGCTGCTTTTAAAAAACAGCGACCAAACGAAAGAATAACATTTATTGCAGTAATGTCAAGACTGAAAAATCTGGCAAAATCTTTTCCATACTTTAAGGCTGCGTAAGAACCCTGGCCAAGGCACATGTTGACAACGAAGCTGCTAACAATGCACTTCGCAATGATTGGCTTAGATAACAGGAACCCATGGGTCGTGGGAAGATCAATTTCTTTGACGTATTAGATAAACACGAATGTTGAAAGGGGAAATGAAATAAATTCTTGGTGAGTTCAGCGCTGGAGTGTCTATGTGCCCTAACAAAAATCCCCAGTCAGATTTGGGGGTAAGGGGGGCCTTCCTCCGGCTTTGGCTGATTCCAGGCTGGATCATACCACAGATAGTAGTTGCAGCGTATGGGTGCCAGGAAAACTTAGAGCGCGATACAATTGGAATACATGGCGGGAAAAGAAAATGCTCAACTTCCTTATACAAAAGTAGAACAATCAAAACACACAAAAGCAATAAATTATAGCTTATTTCGTTTGGTATGGTTAAAATTCTGCTTTCTTGAAAATTAAAGAACCAAATTGTTGTTATGGACTTCACAACTAATAGCTTTACTGCGCTAACACTTAACCATGAACAAAAGAGGTTTACGTATGAAGTGGTGTGATCACCACGGCTCAGGTATTTGGTCTTTGCAATCAGAAAACTTGCTGTTGAAGTTAGCAGAGTTTGGTCTATTTCACGTAAAGCCGAAAATCGTCACTAAAGTTCTAGTTGACACGAACTGCATTTTATGGCGTGCTAAGCGACACGAATCAGAAAAAACAACTTCTCGGTCACAGCTGTTACGTCACAACCAAACAGATCCTGTGTTATCAGACACAAGACGTTCAGATAGGAAAACGACGGGAATCATACATCAAATGCTGTCAGTTAGAGTTAGAGTTAGGACCGTTCGCCGAAATAAACGGACTCCTCTGAGTTTGGAAAGGGAGCACATTAAATTGGCCACCTGATGTAACCAGTGTGAAGGGGTCAAACAAAGGTGGAGACGTTTGGTTGCCGTGCGTTAACACCTTCCGGCTTCAGTATCTGAGAAGTGACAGCGCATTCAGCTTTATTCACAAAAGGCGCACGCGCACTTTCTGCACGACCAACACCCATCTACGCGCTGAGCGTACAGTGGCCTGATTTGTGGAAATTTCTAAATTGAAACAAATACAGCATCACAACTGCGTGAAAAAATTTGATGTCAAGTCTCCATAGCAAAACGGAACGTTGGTTTAATCAATCGTTACTTTACCTAAAGATCCTTGCACTAGGCTCATACTTCACGAGGCGGTAATTGTACGCGTCTACATTGTCCCATTCTCTGTATTCAAATTCCACAAGAACAAATTGATCTCTTTCCCAGCTGTAAACAGTGTAAGCTGTGCGTAACCAGTTGTCCTACAAATCGTTAATTTTCAGCAGACGTTATACAACAACCCAGGCTCACAAGGGCAGCATTTGTAAATGGAACAAAACAGCACCCACAGGTAGACCCTGGAAAGCATGCGGGCCTTAGAACACAAAAACACAAATGTGTATCACTACGGCAATCGCATACTTTGCATAAATAACGTTTTAACGGTTGACATGCAGATGGCTCGGATTTCTCACAACAAACGCCTCAAGGCATATCTCTACGTTATTATTCAGTCAAACCAGGTATGACAGCATCCTGCCAAAAAGATTGTTTGTGCAATCCTTTAAGAATGCCCCAGTAGCAGTGGCGTACCTCAGCTTTGACCAAGGGGGTGAAAAATTATCTGAAAGGGAGCCCAGTGTCCGAATTATGAGGCCCACTAACCAACACTCAAAAAAAAGTTGCGATATGATAATCAATCCTGATGTGGATGTCTATGCTACAGTACAGCAAAACCCTAAATCATAGGAAAACACTCCGAAAAAAGCAAAAAACAACCTACGGAAAACGAAAGGAATGCCGAAATACAAGCTAAGCAGGGCTATGGAGCCGGTACTCAGATTTCAGGCTCCGGCTCCAGTTCCAGGCATTTAAATTTTTTGGCTCCGGCTCCAGAACACGTTACTCCAAAAAACTAAAAAGATAATGAAATATTTACTGTATTTAACTCGCTCGCCCCAAAAACTATGTCTGTGGAACCGGAACAAAAATTTTAGGCTCCGGCCATCCAAAATTGCTTGGGCTCTGGGTCCACAGCCGTTAGGCTCAGGGAGGGAACGGTTTTTACATTTGGCTTGACAGGGGGGCGGTTCGCATTCCTGTCCCCTGTCAGTTATGCCACTGCCCAGTGATATAATGTCCGCCTTTCCATAGAAAGATTGGGTGATCGATCCACTTTTCTTTGTGTTAGATTGTTAACTACGGCATGAAGAAAATTTTAGATTGCGTCATGTCGCCAATTGCCGTCGATCAAATAATTCAAAAATAGCCATAACAACATCAGGACAGAACACTATTCCTTGTTAGGTAAAAATAAGGAAATAAACACAAATGTACCAAACAGCAAAATAAAATTTTCTATCTTTGAACGGTGCTGCACGAAATGAAATCTTAAAATCCGAATGTGCATCAAAAACGATACAACAGAAATGAGAATTACATGCATGTCGCAGTAAATGAGCTTAGCGAGTCAGCCAGAACACTTACTCGTATATGCGGGTTATTGGATCTATAGCAAATATTGTCCGGATGTTTCTCGCAAATGACAACGGTCCCCTGGAGTCATCGCAAAACCTGGCCGGCATAATTTCTTCTGTGTTCACGTCCACAACAAATCCATCGATTATAGGTTCATGAACGCGACTGAGATCAACACCAAGCACTATTTCGCTGTCAACTTCATCCTCAGGCACGAGTTCACTGTTAAGCTTGGCGCAACAAAACGTTTGCAATCTCACGTTGACTTGAGTATCACCACCTGAAACATTTGAGTTTGAGTATGCAGGTATGTATTGGCACGTGAACCTCGTTTTGTTCTGCACGCACAAGGAGCAAGCCTTTTTGGCTTAAGCCAGAGTTCTAGAAATTTCGATTAGGTAAAGAGAAGCACAAGGTTCATCATGTCCTCAATAAAATGCTTTGACCTTTCACCACAAGTGCACACACAAGGAGCAGGCCCTTTCTGGCTCCAATTCTTTCCTCTGACGGAGAAGGCCTCATACATTCTCCTGCCTGTTTCTCAATGAAAACCACGAGCTGAGCAGGAGCCATTCGCGCCAAATTGGTTTGTGACGTCAGGGCTTGCACTCGTGTGATCTACTCCCGTGCTGGCTTTGGTCAAAGGTTGCTGGCGTAGCTTACAAGTGAACCTACATGCACCAACTCCTTTTGCCCAAATTGGTCAAGGTTACCTTAGGAAGGATCTTTGTGAAACAATTTTGTTACACCTCAGGTAACCATGATTCAATTTGGGCGAATTCTTGTTCCCCATCGAAAACTACAAAACTTGTGCAGATTTCAATAGGACTGCCCGAAAGAGCGTCTAAAACAGGGTTTCTCAACCGGAGGTAAATTTACCCACTGAGGGTAAATTTTACCTATCCTGGGAGAAAATTTAATGATGCTGAAGTTACAATACTTTGTTTTTTTTCTACAGCGCTAGCGAGCAAATAAAAAACAGCTGGGGTAAATTTTATGTTAGGAAGCTGGCAAGGGGTAAACCGGAGAAAAAAGGTTGAGAACCCCTGGTCTAAAAATGCAGCTACTGAAAGAGACAGCTTTCTACGTGAACGTTAACTAATTTTTAGTTTAAATAGAAGAACCGTTTGCCCAAATTGAGCAGAGATTACCTGAGCAAGGTTAACGCCAAAACCGTTGCCGATATTGGATTTTGAAGCGCACCATTGGAAAGAACGTGAAATACAACCAAAAACAGGAAGTCGAAACTTTACGAACATTTTAGTTTACTTTTTGTCAACTCTTGGTCAAATTTTCGTCACATTTTCAGCAATTTTTTAGATTTTATATTGCAATCATTGCAATTACTTCTTGCTTTATTATTTCTGCTTGAAATTTGGTAGGATGTTGTAGGACGTGGTTGTGAACATGTTCCGCAGCTTTCAGGTTTTCTTTTTGGAACTGGGATATGAATTTAATCCTGTCGAAAAATGACATGAACACTTCTCAAAATCACATTCCTCTCTGTATCCCCAAAATATGTGCAGAATTTTTTTTGCAAATTTTTTTTTCAACCTTTGGGTCTTGACCGACATTTTCCATGTAGAAATGGATTTTTCTAACGTGTTTGTATATTTTCTACACGTTTTTTAACACACCCACTGCTTTTTTGGCTACTTCGCTTTTTCGTTTTTTTTTTCTTCCCCGGTTTGAAGCCCTAATTGACGTCACAAATTCATAAGATGCGCGGTGAAAATACCTTTCTTCCAATACCTTATGAGTGGACGCAACTTTAGCGGTTCGCGAGTTATCCAAAAATCGCGCAGCAGTGTCGATGTACCGGCTGCTGCGGTCCCTGAAGGGCTAAAGCTATAACAATAAAATCTTTGCTTTATTGCCCATTTCAATTTTGAACTTTGAGGTTCATTGAGAACCCCCTTGATTCTAACGGGCCCTGGTACGGCGCACGGCTGTAACCCCTCTCGTGTGGACTGTCGTAGGTAAATTAGCGAAATTTCTGCAGCAAGCATTTAATGCAACTTGGATCTTGACATTTATTCATTGCATAGTTTTTTACTCCAAATGTTCAACGTACCAGGTCAGTGGTTTCGTAATGTGTCAGACACAAATCGCAGCGATGCTTTGCCAAGTATTTCTGCTCACCTGTCTATTCGCAACTCATCTAACGAAACGTTTTTGATATTGTAGTTTCCTGTATCTAATAATCACAGTAGCGACAAACTGCGAATGCCAAAAATGCAACAAACTTTTGGGTCGTGATGAAAGCGGTGTAATGGCTGAAACTAGCAAAGATTCAAAGCAACACGCACCTCTCTGTTATAACTGTTATTAAAAAAAGAAAACGTTCACGCCGTACCCACAGCTGCGTCGCAAAACATCTGCAAGATTCGTATTGCTAAGTCTTCGCATCGCTTATCATGGTCGTCATATCCTCCTATCACGTGAAGATTCAGATCAAGTTTTTCAGGAAACGCTGCAAAGGAAAAATAATTTTCTATCAAGGGCTTTTTGGGATACAGTGTTATGATAAAGGTTAGTGACGTTACTTCTGCTTGACTGGAAAAAAACTCCTGAAAATGGTTTGCAACGGACAAGTGCAGTGACGTGGAAAATACTTAACACAAATGAGTGCTTCTAATACGTTTAGGCATGGCCAGACGCAGATGAAGTCCGGCGGACGTTCTGTATTTTGCGCAAAACATGCGCTCTACATATGCCAACGCAATAATTAACTGAGGCTTGGTTAGGGCAGCGTAAAGTGTCAACGTAAACCGGAATCCGCACACGTTCTCNNAATCACTTAGTCACACTCTGGATTTTTTTCGGTCATAGACCGAAGTGGTCAGAATGTCTTANAATNTAGGTTAATGAACACTGCCACGGCGAATTTCAATACAACTATGAGACAAATGACCGAAATACTTCAGTGACCAAAATGTCTCAGCAAAAAAATGACCGAAATGTCTCAGCGAAAGAAAAACACGTTACACTTCTGCATAGGAGCATCAATTCTCTCAAATATATTTTCTGGTTGGTGGTTTTACATCAATTTATAGTGCAATCTAACTTAAGTATAACGCAACAGGCAGTGAGCTAGCCAAAAAGTATACCTTCAGGGTTGGGGAAAGACAGCTTTCCTATCATGATCTTCGATATTGCATCCATCATCAAAATTACTGAGCGTTTCACAGACGAAGCCTCGATATGGGAAAGAACCATACCCTGCTCACAGCCTAGCACAACTGCTATGCATTTTTTGATTCCATCCGTACCCAGCATTTCAATCTGAAAAACGCCGTCGTAACCAAACTTGCAAGCCTGTTTTGTGCATAGAACGTGGTCCACAAGGTTTCTCTAGTTCAAGCCGACAACAGAGATGTTTCGAAATACTACGCTCAATTTGCTGCATATCGTAAGCATCCTCCTCCTTATCAAAAGCCATTTGTTAAGGGTTTAATAATGTATAACAAGAATGTTACCACGCAGTTGAAGCTTCACTTATGAAGAATGTAACCATACAAATGCAGGAAAATAAAAAAAAAACGGTTTTAGGACTCCGTGATGAATTACCGATTCTAGAGGATTTAGAACTTTTCATCAGATACCGTGCACGTTCGAATGCAGCTGCTTTGATTTTTCGTGAAAAACATTTTCACGACAACCTACTTTGAGGAAAGTGTGACGTTTCGCAAAGTCACTATTTTAGGTGTACGTTTCACATGGTGACCCCCTTGTGAATATCAGGTTACACGTAAATGCATTTATGCTAATACAACAATCTTCTAGTCTCAAATGTCTGCAATTGTATTGTTTCTGTTTATTAGCTGAGTAATATGAAACAATCAATCAATCAATCAATCACGATTAAACATTCAATCACTGCGATCAATTTAGATCAGGCATGTGCAACCTTTTTCACTGTCGGGCCACATTCGAATTTTGGAACGTTATTGCGGGCCCCATCAATTTTCGTCGGATGAAACTTTATTTATTCCCTTAAAAAATTAGTTTAAAGTGGTCACTCAACAGATATGGAGTATATGGTGCGATTTCGTCTGTTTCAAACTACCAACCACATGCCGGCGACAAGCTTATTGAAAAACTGTGAATTAGATGAGACATATTACAGGGTTACCATTACCATATCTGCAGAAGCAAAATTCCTAACAGTCTTAATGGCTACTTTTCGCGACAATAAAGCGCAATACTGAATTTGTATGTTTTTACAACTACCAATCCACCGCAAACCAGCATTACTATAATATACATGCAAAATTATTGTCGAAACTGGAAGCAGCCAAAGAAGCAAAAGTTGACCCTCTCATCTTCACAGCATATGCACATTGCTTCAAGTTAATACTTAATTTGCTAACTGGCAAATCTGCTAACTGGCAAACTTCCGGACATCAGAGCACTTAAAAAAATTATTTTACCGTGACTGAAGGCTTTTTTTCTATGCTATTGCTTCACTACACTTGAAGGTCAATTTAGCCCCAAGCCGAGTGTCGTTTTTGTAAAGGGACATCATTTTCTATTGTCCTTGCAATAACATCTTACGAAGATAGGCTTTGCCCACCGTCGTATTATTCTGAATGTCTGGAGTTGTATTACCGCTTGATATTAAATTCTTTCAGACAAGCAATATTATTTCGGCAAAACAAGCAAAGAGCCCTTTCATTTTGAACAACAAACAACTTCACAAACCACTCGTAGTTAAACATCCGCCGTTCAAGAATTCTTCGATTTCTCGATCTTGACATGCTTCGCAAAAAATTACCAATTTTTCCGACTAAATTACAGTTGAAACTGCTGCTTTTATTAACTGCAAAGCAGATACTGATATTATTATTGATTGCCAACCTATTTAACATCCCCTGTTCCTTGTCCTGCTGCGAATTTTTATTACTCTGCCTATATTCCCAATCCCAACACTTGCAAAGCCACAGACAACATCACCATCATATATCGGTTTACTGATGTCAGGCGAATCAACTGAAATCTTTTACAACGACGCTATTCAAGCTAAAATCAAAACTAATAGTACTCAGTTCGAACGGACAACTGCCTGCCAAGTCTTGACGAATTGTTCGAACAATTTTACAAAGCAAAGCCTTTGCAAGCATCGCATATGACTCACAAAGAAAAAAAATTTACATCACTAAGAGCTTAACTTGGGGGGCGTAGAGTAACAATGACAAATGGCGCGAAAATTTAGATTTGTTTCGTGGTTTGTGGTTCTCAGGTGATTAAAAATTGTTCCAATTTTTGTTCGTGAACTTCAAAAACTGCAAGCTTTTTATCAAGTGCGAAAGCTTGTGGTAAATAATTGTGAAATGAGTAGCACGAAAATTGATGAATATGATTCATTGAAATAGGATTTCACTATCACGAACAATACCACACGGGCAGGGCCGGCCCTAGCAGGCGCGGGGCCCAATGCAAGACCTAGGCGCTGACCAGTGGTTTTATGACTTCATCGTGTTTAATCAACCATGCTATGCGCATGGGCGCAATTTTGTTGTAAAATGAGAGGGGGACAGCTTGATGTAAAACTAATATAGTTGTCGGGCCGATGGCGGAAGTGAAGTTTTATAAACACACATTCCCAATTTTGTTTTAAGAGGTTTTCTCAAAGCAACACTAATCACCCTTTGCATTATCCCTACAAATGATTTAGAAATTAATAAACCTAATCTTGTTGTTGGACATGGTACTGTAGTTCAGCTTGGTTGCACTACAATCAGACTATGATACAAACTAACACAGCAATATAGTAGAACACATCAATTGGGTTTTATCAGAGCTGTCAGTTGGAGTGCACAAAACGGTGAATCGCATCGGTCGATTCACCGTTCGGTCGATTCACCAGAAGTCTTTCTGAATACATACCCATATACCAATCTAGCCTACAATGTGATTCCTGCATACCTGATCATCTGGTAACCAGGCCCGTAACTAAGGGGAGGGCTTCGTCGCCCTGAAAAAAACTTTCTCCCCCTCTGAAAAAATGTCTTAGGCATATTGTGTGCATAACCATTGTTTTCGTACATGCTATCGATGTAAAATTTGGGCCTCCCTCAGAAAATTCTTCGCCCCCCTGGTGTCCCAAGCTGGTTGCGGGTCTGCTGGTGACTGTTGCCTTGTGACTTCTGTCAGTTGTGCCACTCAGCTCAGTCTTTTCACAATCAAATTTTCAGGTTTGACATCAAATTTTAATGGGCGAAATTAATGTCAAATTTTATTCTAGTTGTGCCTGCATAAGGACACGAAAATGTATTTGAGATTAAACAGAAATCAAAATAAACAACGGTGAATTAGCAAATAGTACCACGTTTCACCTGAAACAACACAAAAAGAATGTCCATCAAAATTAAGTGTTACATAGGCTCATAGGTGACGGAACTTGGGGGGCCGCATCGGTCTAGTCTCCTCCACTTTTTTCTGGGAAGGCCTGGCCTCCCACTTTTAAATTTCGAATTTTGCTTAAATACGTTTAAGTAACACAATTCGTATCGGGTCCATTGTTAAAGTAAATTGTTTTTGTGTAAGACTAAGAACAACTAGTTACATTTATGTGCTCAAGTCAGTGTAGTGTACGATAAATAGGGTGTTGTGTAGATAAAGGTCGTTGAGGGCTTATCAAATTTTGAATAAAATTGCATTTTCTGATTTAGGGGGTAAAATGAGGTTTTTGGGCCATAACTTTGGTTCCAGACATGCTAGAAGATCAAGCAAGGGCTCTATCGACGCGGGAGGTCATCTAGTTTTCAAAAAACGTTTGAACCAAAATTTTGGCGCATTGGATTGGCGTCCAGAGCCTGTCAAAGTTGGTCAAAAAAAACGAAACACCCCAACTTTGCGAGCCTCTCCCAGGCGAACCCCTCACCCAAATCAAAAATAATTTTTTTTAATAGAACCAAGCATCCGTAGATGCTTTGAACAACTCTCTAGCTATAGTGGCTGGCGAGTTATAACCAAAAAACCAGCGCCAATAAATTGGCGCGCGCGGTCGTTAAAGGGCATGCTGACAAAAGTAAATGACGTCATATTTCAGTGCTTGTGATGATACAGTTGCCAATTCAAATCACAAACATTATCTAGTTTTTTTGACGTGCACTTGCACCACCCACTTTGAAGAGTTCCGCCACCCATGCGTAGGCTACCTGTAGAGCAAATGCTTCGCACTTGCATGAAAACATTGCTGCATTGTGGGTATAAATATTTTTTAATTTGTTGGTCACCCTTGTCGTGACACACAAGAAATAAGGCTTAATGTATCAGCTATCTTTGATTCCTAGTCAAGTCATTAGGTTTGGGGCTATTGGACAATATATAGTTAGGTCAATACTTCTCTAAAGTTTTGATGGAAATCCTGTTTACTAATGGTGAAAGACAGTCTTTTGCAAAACTGCCCATCCTAAACCTAAGTCTCCACAATAGTGCTGCTGTGTGTCTTCGGTAAACACTTCGCAGAGGTTTGCCTGAAAATGTAATATTCTAACATTATACACTTGCATCTTTAAATTTTAAGCTGTCTGTGTCTGAATACGTGACAACCAACGTTACAGTAAAGTCAATTAGCCAACGTTTTTGCACGAAACAAATCACGGCTGTACTGTGGTCTCTCACGTGTGCAGTCGTTAAACTTCACTGTTTCAAGACAGTGACCTTTCTTACAGTAAACCACACTAGATAAATGTCGGACAGAGGCAGTTTACAATCATTTGCGGTCTCTAAAAACTTGCAAAATGCTAAAAATCATTTTTGAAGCAAAAATTTATAAAAATATCAGAATCAGTGATACCACACCAAACTCTATTTCAACATCAACAGTCTATGTGTAACATTTAACATGAAAAACTCTTCACACAAAAGGTGACAAGCGTTACATTTAGTTTTCAAACCTCTCCAAACAAAACCCTAAGATATGGGGCACCTGACTAGATAACCTCCGTGTTTTTTCGGTGCTCCGACGTTTTTTCTGTTTTAGAGAGTACATCTAGCGCAACTAATTCAGTACCGCCAAAAAAATCTATCTATCTATTTAAGAGAAAAATGTGGGGGGGGCATGGCATATTACGTCCCCCCGTCTAAAAAAGTGGGGGGACACGTACCCCACCAAATTGCGGCCATGGCTATACGACCATGGTAGAGCGCAGATATAAAGCCTTAGCACGAGAACTGAGCGCGTTTGCTGATGTTCGGTAATAGAGGAAATTCATCGCTATTTATAACGAAAGCGTTGTTTGTTAACAATGAGATTTATAAGCCGTTTCTACTGAGTTTGAGAGAAAGGGTATCTGGAAAAAATGAACAATCAACCTAAACACCATGGCGCGGAGCCCCCAGAGGCGCGAGGCCCAATGCAGCTGCATCGGTTGCATCGGCTTAAGGCCGGCCCTGCACACGGGCCGACCAAACAACGCGGCGGGCCGCAGTGCGGCCCACTGGTTGCACATGTCCGATTTAGATCAAAGACAGTCTTACAGAACCTTCAAGTGAAACGCTTAAACATGCAGACGTATAAGGACTTCGGCTGAAACAATGAACTGCCATTCAAATAATACGCTAAAACTCATATGAATATTTTACAGAACGTCACCCTGCGATCCGTCTTTCGAACTCCACCTTCCTCCTGCAGTCCCACATAGAGGCAAAGGTCGCTTGGGCCAACCATCTTAATCCGTTCGCTTTTCAGTTTGTCTGCCTTCTCTTTGTAAAATTCACCGAAGTGCTGCAATCGCAACAAATTTCATAGTTAGTCACGGTATCACATTTCTTTCCTTGCTTTCAACTGACGAACTGTCAACTTACTTGAATAAAAACGTCAAAAGTATAAAGACGTGGATCATAATCACCAAGACGAATCGAATTTGCAAACAAAGGCATAACTCAGGTAAAGAAGGAAAACAATCTAAAAATCTTTAAGGAGTATTTCCAAAAAAACCTGCGATCCTCTTAACACTGCAATGAATCGAAAACAATGTTAAGATATCGCTCACTTCTTTCAAGCCATCGCTCATTTCTTTTCAGAATGACAATGCTTGTGAAAGTATTTCTACTTCGTTCTACAAGACTAATTTTGTCCTGAAAAAGTTCCAAACGCTATTAGTCCACAAGCTCCTTTAAAATTCCTTGTCAACCAGTTACAGAACAACAGCGGAAAGCGTGTTGGCCCTTGGGCGATTTGCTTTCTATTGATTGTTGAAACGTTGTTCCCCATTGTTGTCCGCCTCTCATTTGGAAGGTTGGGTGTTCGATCCACAACCACTGAGTGAAGCGCCGTAGCGTTCCTTGGGCAAGAGCGTTCACCCCGACAAAAAGCGAATTTCAGGCTTCGGCCTGCCGCTAATTCCCGTCACCAAACTCAAATAAAAAAAAACATTTCGTTCATTGTTAAATAAATGACGTCGCAGAGCAACGATAGTGCCAGTCAGAACGAAAGCATATAGAAATTTCAGTGACACATATGGGGGCGCCCATCGTATAAATATTACATCTGACAGATTTAGCACAAAAAACTGCTATCTCTGCGCATATTTAGCTACTGTATCTCTGCGCAGAGATAGCTATCTCTGCACGCATTTAGCTATCTCTGTACGCATTTAGCTATCTCTGTGCAGAGATAGCTATCTCTACGCTCATTTAGCTATCTCTACGCAGAGATAGCTATCTCTACGCTCATTTAGCTATCTCTACGCAGAGATAGCTATCTCTGCACGCATTTAGCTATCTTTGTGCAGAGATAGCTATCTCTGCGCACATTTAGCTATCTCTGCGCAGAGATAGCTATCTCTGTGCGTATTTAGCTATCTCTGCGCGCATTTAGCTATCCATGCACATATATAGCTAAATCTGCATGCAGATATAGCTCTAAAGCGTGTCGGAGGAAAAACATGGTGTCCTGTCTGAAGAAAAACTTAGTTTTCTGTTTCAGTAATCCAGACAAAAACTAGGCTACTGCAAGGCATGAATTCCCTTGCGTCATATAAAGCTAGGTGGTTTCAGGTCTAAATTATACTGGTTTGATAATAACATTGGTTTGTGCA
>JGI24159J19872_10001654_pt1 | contig 25066 bp, 20 predicted proteins | sample Ectturendosymbi4_FD_19872 | JGI IMG/M metagenome (IMG submission 19872)
AAAACAAAACTTCGTCTGAACTCGAAAAATCAGTACAACTGTTTTTAGCATTTAAATTTTTTTTATCGTATTTTAAACATGTGCACTGCACCTTATCTGCACCCGTAAAATAAAACTGCAGTGGCACTGCAACTTATGCGATCATCGCCCGTGGTGACAAAGCTGAGGAGCAAGCCGGTCATCATAACAGTAGTTCCTGTTGTCATTGGCGACAGTGAACGTGCTAAATACCGTTCCGCTTTAGTGCTCTGACATGACGTCATTGACTATGTTACGTTGTTTATGATGTTACCTTTTTTTTCCAGAAACATTCTTTGTTTTCCCATCAAGAATAACTTGGGAGGTATGGTTGCGTAGAAAGGTCAAACGTTATTTTCTCAGCGTCGCATGCACGCTTGACTGAGCGCTTAAATTGCATGGAGAAAAATGGCGTCAGTTTGCGATTTTGCAGCTTGCACCGCGCGCACGAAATTGCCACTATGCGCTTCGTTTGCAAGCTTCCTGGCAAAGCTCTACTTACCCAGGTTCTCCCAACAGCATGCCTCGGAATCGTACCGGAAGCACGGACACTCGCTGAAAATAGTTCGTGCGCTGGGCCACCCTTTGTTTCGTGACGGAGTCTTGGCACCGGCCGGGCTGACGCGTGTGGGGCCATCTTTGCGTGGCGGCGATTGCTGGAGTTTCGTTTGGTTCGTCTGAAAAGCCTTTAGTCCTTGTCAGTTGCGGCGTGGGGCAGGACGTGAGATTCGCTTGCACGAAAAAGCAAACGATGAATCAAACGAACGCATAATGACGAGTGCTGTGACTGAATTCTTTGTTTTCTGTTAAAGTCGGTGGGAATTTTTTTTCTTGCGTTTCAGTGGTCGTCGGAGTTTCACAACTATGCAACAAAATAAAAGGTAAAAATGCCCGTCGCCTAAAATCTATCGTATCCTTGTCCGACTTGAAACATAGATTTGTTCACGCACCAGTCTCTTCTCAGGGAGCCGCTTCACGAAATACGACGAGGAACTCGCAGAAAGGTTCGCCGTTTTCTCGGGCATCTCCATCGCTCACGTAATTACGACGTCACGTCCGTTTGAAACTTTCCTCAGTTGCTTTCGCTTGAACTCAAGCGAACTCTTTTCTTTTCCGCAGTCGATCCTTTACAAGAAAGCGCAGGAGTCCGACGCGCGCACTCGACTCGCCAACGAGTTGATGACGTACCACATGAAGGTGACGACGATTGGTGACTTCCGCACCGCTGCTTTGCAAAGCGTTTGCTGCATTTGAACGGCGTGCTTAAATGCGAAATTTCCTAATCCTTTACCGCTTGCCAAACGGCTCTGTTTTAAACGCGAGAGGACACAATTCGTATTCGCAAGAAAAGGCGACGACTCTTGAAGTAAAGTAGAAGTTCACCGCAGTATCAACCTGCTGGCGAAACGGCAACGACGTGAGCGTTAAGAAGCGGCGTTTCGCTGGTGCTGCTTGATGTCGCCAAGAGTAAATAATAATCTCAAGCTCTAATTTTGCTGCAAGCTTTCGAAGAATCAGCCGACCGGGCTCTGCTTTCATCTGTTTACGATAATTGAAACTTGCACACAGCAGTATTCAAGAAGCTGCTCTACACACAGGCGAAGGGTTTGAATCCACCAGCAAATTTTTAATAGGAAATCGATTTCACATAACAGTGTGCATCGTCAGTCCTACAGTCTTGTTTAACAAGTGTCATGAGTCTGATGAGATCTCCCTTGGTAGCCGAAAAGGGTTAATCCCGTGCGTTTTCAGCCAAGCTTTATTTCTCGTGCGTGCGTCAGCCTCGCACCTTTTCGTTCGTTGCTCTTTTACGGAGCAGCGTTCTGTATCGGTTCCGACCAACGAGATATGAATGACCGCGTTTCGCTCGGTAACTGTTTTGGGCGCAGGTGGAGCACGACGACATCTTGTCGAATATGCCGGACGGCGCATGCGCAATGAACGACATCCACCCGTCGTTTGACAAGTTCGACTACCCGCCACGCTATCTCCCGTGCAGCCTTCACGTGAAGGTACATGCGATGTGTATTTCGATACCCAGCGCTGTTTGATTTTCTTCGCGGTCCATCCTATTGTTGTCAATGAACGTTTCCGCGTTTGGTGCCATCCAAGATGCCAGAACATCTTCCTGAGCTTGCCAGAAACTCTATCGTGACTTTAAACGAAAAAACATAAAACAAATCCGCTGTTTTCCACACATTCACCAACCTCGCCACTCCCGCCGCATTAATTCCACTCGTCTAGTCTTTACGTCATTGCCGCATAGCATAGCTCTTACGTCATAGCTCGACTACAAAGCTGTCGCAGCAGTTGCTCGGGAACGGCGCGTCGTGCAGCCGGCTGAGCTGTCAGCGCGCTTGCCGCAGTATGCAAGGCGAGGTCTCCCGCGAACGCAAATCGGTTATCGTCGCCGTCTCGGTGTCATTCGGACGCTAATAGAACAAGCTGGCTAGCTTGTTATGTGACGCATGTCGTTGATTTCGACATCGATCTCGCAGTGCGCCGTCGCTGCGCAGACGCTTCGAAACGAAATCGACTCGAGCGCTGGATGAGCGTTGGACCAAGGTGGCCTTGGTTGGACGCAATCAACTCGGCCATGCGTGCGCTGGCGCCGTTTTAACGCGTGCTGGTGAGGTTGCCACGACCTTGACGTCCGCGAAGCCCATTTTATAGCGACGTGAACTTGGCCTGTGGCTGATGATGACCAGTACACTTCGGTATCCTTAGAATGCCCCCTCCTGCCTTTCTTCGCTTTGCATGCTTTGGCAAAAGTTCGTTTGAGGCTGTGGGGTGTGTATCGAGATCGATTTCGGAAAGCATCGGCTGCGATTAACGTCGAAGTGTGGCGTTTTTATCGGAAGTACAGCTTACAACATCAACAAGGCAGCTTTACAAATTGGTGTTGTAGGCTAATGCTTCCAGGGCGTCCATGAGTCAAATTTTTGTTTCTTGTATCGTGTCCTACTAGAAAGCAGAGTTAACTCGCGTTTGTCAACGACTTGGATTGATTACACTTATTATTCAGTTATTCCTGAATAACTTCAGTCGAGGATCATACTGTCTGACTTTACTAACTCTAAGGTGTGATTCATAAACAGGTGCTTTTGATAGAAAACAAACATTTGGATTAAAAGTTCCAGTGATTAGAATGTAAGGTTCGCGACGACTCGTTTTTTGCCCATGACCCAACTCAACGTCAACTGCCCACAGCTTCGAATCAAGTCAAGTTTAAATCCATCAATCGCGCCAGCCGTTGCTTCTCACTTTGCTGATTTTGTTCAAAAGGAGTTCGAATCAAAACACTGCTCGTCAGTCATAACAAGCTCCCCAGCAGTCATGCGGGGCTGCCACGTGCATTGTGGTTTTGCAAATATTACTTATAATGGTTTTGCTTCCAAAACGCGCCCGCACGTCTTTGTCTTGGTTTATGCCGTTCGAATTTTTTTGTTCCGTCTTAACGCGGCTGACTTGTCACATGACTGCCTATGAAAAGTCGTCATCCTTATGTTCGACACGTAAGTTCAGTGTTTCTAGTGCCGTGTGAACTGAAAACACCACAATGTGAAATAGTCAGGGCTACCATTGATCTAGACGCAAAAATAAGGACTGGTGAAGAAAATTTGAAATCATTACCTAAGAAACAAAACAATTTTTTCTGTTAACACCACTAATGTCAGTTGATTTAATTGCTTATTTATCTCCAGGAACCATTTGCTTCAGCAATGTCTTATTCTCGACTTTCTTCTTGTAGTCGTCACGGAAAACGTTTTTTCGCTTGCTTATTTCTTAATCAATGAAATGCTAATGGCATGCATGTCTATCAGATGTTGCCTATTTAAAATTGTTACACTACAGAAAATAAGAAAAATAAGGACGCAAGTCACAAATAAGGACGTATCTTAGAAATAAGGACAGTATGGTAGCCCTGCAAATAGTCAAAGGCAGGAGTCTTCTTTCACAGCCGAACAACTCTTCTATGCAGGCATGCATCTGGATGTACGAAGATCTCGGTCTGGTCGCCAAGTTCCACATCCCGATGCGGTCCCTCGTTCATTTCGTGCTTACCGTCAGAAAGGGGTACAGGGACCCACCGTACCACAACTGGAACCACGCCTTCTCGGTGATGCACCACGCCTTCCTTTTGATCAAAAACCTGCGCCTTCAAAGCAAACTGAGGTAGAAATATCGGCGTGCTTGCTCGTTTTTTGACGTTCCTTTGTGCGAAACGCGCACATGCTCCGTAATGTTTAATCTTGTGCAGAGGTGACCAACATGCGGCCCGCAAAAGAATTTCGTGCGGCCCGCGAAGCATTCAGGCGAGGCCAGCAGTCTTGTTGTTTGTTTCTGTTGATGGACAAGTTTTTTTTTTGTTTTTAACAGGTTTCGTAGTATGACTAAACAGTTGTGCGGCCCGCTTACTCAGCGGCAACTGACAAAGTGGCCCGCGATAGCAAATAGGTTCCTCACCCCTGATCTAGTGAGTCAGGCCGGTCACCCACTGGCCCAGTGGTAAATTGCTCTCACAGAAAAGCGTTGGGTAGACATTGCCCCTTGCAAGCAAAGCGATGTCTGTATTGAGCGTGCATTGCCGAACGCATATGCACAAACAACTTTTATTTAAAGAACGTAATAAAAGATGCGTTAATCTTTTCAATTAACTGAACGATGTGGTTGCGAAAACTGAAAATGCCGAGTTCAGAAAAAGGAGCGACTGTTTGCAGCTGTATGCGGGTTCGGGATGTCGTTGCCAATTACGATCTTTTTCCCACTTGCAATGCTTCCGCCGTTGTCTCTCGTCTTTCGCAAACCGCGCAAGCACTGTGCTATGTGATGTATAAACCTTCCAACTGAAAGCAAGCCATCGCCTCGGCGCGCGCCCAACAAGCCCAGTCTCTGTGTTCACAGGAAGCAGAGTGACGTATGCTTTGTAGGGATGTTTTCACAACCGAGAGAGAGTTGAGTTCGTCCTTACTTGCACTCGTTTAAATGACGGGAATTTCACCTCGCTTGCATTGTGTTTGCTCGTGAGGGCGTGTTTATGCCATCATGAAAACCAATCACGTGATTTCGCTACAGCGACCTGGAAGCGATAGCCTTGTTGACAGCCAGCATGTGCCACGATCTCGACCACCGGGGCACGAACAACGCTTTTCAGACAAGCTCGGTAAGAGCGTGGCTTGCAACTGTGTGGTTGTGTTTTGCATCCTTACGACTAGAGGTGGTGTAGCTGGACCATAATGTAATTCAGGGGTCTCCAAACTACGGCCCGCGGGCCAAATGCGGCCCGCGAAGCCGTTTTGTCAATGATGAAAAAATATAATCACGAAAATTTGTTGATTTGGAAGAATATAACGTATCCCGAAACAATCACATTACGCAACATGTCCGGCCCTTGGCATGTTTTGTATTAGCGGATGTGGCCCTCGGACAAAAAAGTTTGGAGACCCTGATGTAATTGATAAACTCTCGGCGTCGGTACAATGTACTTCGTCAAGTACAATGTAGATCAGAATATACTCCTTGTCCCACGCAGGTCCAGAGCAATGGTGTATTGTGACCTTTCTGGTGCGGCGTTCAGTGATGGTTAAATGGGGGCATATTGTGGTCATTCTTACTTGGTGCGCACTGTTCGTGACGTCACGCTATGACGTTTTACTCGCATTTCCAAACCAATCTTTTGGCGGATTTTATTAACCAACCTGTGTAATGGCCAGCAAACGCTCTGTTAGTTGGTGAACACGGTGAACACTTGATACCCGTATGTCATTAGTAGGGCAACCAAAAGTCAATAAAATCAAAAATTTTCTGCCGTTTCTAGAGTTTATGAAACATCCACAAATCAAATTTCACGCTCATACCATGAGGGAATACCAAGCTATTAGGTCAAAAAAAAGTCAAAATTTATCACTGGTCAAAATTTGTCGTTAGGGCCAAATTTTCTTGCAGCACAGTTTTTTTCTGTTAATCGAAATTTTATTGAAACTGCAACAACAAATAGTGATATGCTTTTGCAAGTTAAGTTGCAATTATGTAATAATAATGGGCTTGTTGCGATTTCTGACGTAATAACGTTGTTTTGCCCACTACTGGACGATTGAATAGCATGTAGGATAGGCGTGGTAGGCGAGAAATGTGGTCTTGCAGTGTATGTTTTGGCAAATGCTCAATCCATTATACATGTAGTGTTTCAGCTTTTATGATGTTCTCAGGTTTGACTCCACTGTAGTGATTAACGTACATATCAATATATCATCCCCAAAGTTAAACAACCCAAATTTTTTAAATTTCGAAGCAGGGTGCATAAATATGCTTCTTGGTTAACCTCATCACGTAAAGCTGAATTATTTTGCAGTTACAAACGCAGAAAATTTATAGGTCAAAATAAAGCCAAAATTTGTAAATTATAAAGTCAAAATTTTAAGTTTTTAGGTCAAAAAATTGGTTGCCCTAGTCATTTGTTACCGTAAACTATCAGCATTCCAAACTGCGACAACGCAGTTCACTAAATTTAAAACAGCGCTCCACGCAGTGACCTAAAAATAATTCAGTAACATACACTGAGCGCTGCTACAGCAGATTAAAAGACACTCAATGCTACAAATCATCTATAATGCAATTCTATCCAACTCAGCTTACTTCACCTTCCCCGAATATCTGCAGAAAACCAGTAACTAAACTGATAAAACATCAGTTGCAACAAGTAAATTTGCCATTTCTCTGCTTTCTAGCTGTAGTGGAGTAGTCGCGGTGCTGACTGCCGAAAAATTAATACCTATGAGCGAGTCCAAATTATTGCGTCACAATCGGGCGTTCACCAAAGGCTGGTGAACGCCTTGTCAGTGTAAAGCTGCACGCCACTGCCAGGCTGTGGAGCCGGAGACCCAAACAATTTTAGATGATTGGAGCCGGAGCCTGAAATTTGGGTTCCGGTTCCACAGCCCTAGCTTGTGGGGCAAGCGAGTTGCGCAAATAATACAATGTTCTTCCGTTTTCAATGGACCAAATTATTTTGGAGCCGGAGCCTAAAACGTTTAGATGTTGGAGTCAGAGGCGGAGCCTGAAATTTGAGTTCCGGCACCACACCAAAACGTTCACCGAGGTAGGGTGAACGCCTTGCAATGATCGGAACTCGGTGAAACCGGCCAAGCGCGTAATCCAAGAGGTGACAAGCATGGCAAAAGCATTTAAACCAAGGCAAGGTTTCAAATAAAGGCAGGGTTTTCCTGCAATATGGATAAATATATTCAGGGAAAATCCAAGGGCAAATCGTCTTTCCTTATAAGCGAGTATTTGAAAATATATTCAGCGCAAAACTTGAAGGCGTTCAGAGGACATGCCACTGATCCAGAGTGCTGCTCTCCAGTGCAGTCTCGTGATTTTCCGTGGCGACCAAGGAACGCCACTAGATCGGTTGCTGAGTGACACAAATGGATCGGCTGCAAACGCGATTTTAAGCTTGTATTTCAGCTTCGCAAAACATGACGCAATTCTTCGTGGTGCAAACTCTGTATCGTCCAAGCGCTGACGTGCTCAGGTTTTCAGTTCTGGTTACTAAGTTTAACTCAGTGCGTCATTGCATTCAGCTTGTGGTTGACAGTCGCTTGTTTTGCATTCAGTGTTGATTTGCATTCAGTGTTGATTTGCATTCAGTGTTGATTTGCATTCAGTGTTGATTTGCATTCAATGTTGATTTGCATTCAATGTTTGCTGGTGTTTCAGGTTTACCAAATTCGTCTTTTTCTTTTTTTTTGTAGCGAAGCCTTCTTGCCAGTCTCTACAGCTCCGACGGATCCGTGCTTGAGGTTAGTGCTGGAGTTGCTTTCCCAAAAGCATTCGACTCCTTGTCTTTGCTTATCTTGTGCTTTGATGTTTCTGATGATCTGCTGACAGCCTCAGCGCCATTAGCTGTCTGCAAATCTCTTTGATGATGCGATGCGATAGCAGACGACGTTAAAAAAATTACACCCAATTTTGCCTTCTGGTCTTTTCCTGTTACTTCACTCTCTCTCCCTTGGAGTTGTTAGCAATTGAGTAATTTCTTTGAGTTGCTGGCCGCTGAGTAATTTCTAAAATCGTTCGGTGCTATTCTTCTGTTGCCAAAAGCTGCGCGAAAGTATTTTAGGCAGAAAAAAATGGTTCCGCGATGGATTTAAAGTAATTTCTACGCGTTACTGAGCTTGAATACCTGACGCCTTTTTGTTCCCGGCCAAGTTTCCCATTTTCCGCTCATTATCTCACAGAGAGCGCCGTGGTCGTGACGCACGGTTGGAGATGCTGAGATGAAAATTTTTGATTCAGCGCTGAACAGTAGCCTGACAGACCTTTCCGTTTGTTCGCTCAGCATAAGCCCGGCGTCCGCCTTTTTTATTTTTTACGTAAACCTTAACGCGGCGCCGCTTTTCAGCAGAGAAACGCACTAAAGCTCCTTGTTCTTCGACTTTGCAGCGACACCATTTCGCTCAAGCGATTTGCATCCTGACCGCTCCCGGCTGCAACATCTTTGTCAACATGTCGCGAAAGGTGAACGTTGTTGCTGACATTTTTTAGCCCCGTCCGAAAGCAGTGTGTGCGAAATGTCGTTGGCTGCTCGTGGGACTTGAATGTTTGCTGCCGCTCTGGTGGGGAGCGATCCTGAACGGTCGCTTTTTCCACCAGAGGACCTATCTCCGACAATAGAAGTTTGCCAATTTGTGTTTGTCGCTGTGTGCAATGCGCAGTGTGACACGAAGTTGATTTCAGTGATATTTTGCGCACTGAGGCAAAAGGTTTGTTGTCAATATCCCACCTCAAAGGAAAAGTACCGGAAAGTGGTAAAAATAGCCGCTCCACGCTTTCAGTGCTCGCTCGGCCTGCTGGCCTCGTCTTGTTCGAATTGTCGTTGACGCCGAAAGTGGCCAGAAACTATCTACGATGCAATCCCAATGACTTGAAAGTTTCGCGAAAGTTTCGCGACGGTTGTTTCAAAATGTCGTCTTGTGTCATTCATTTCTCAATACACCGTCAGAAAATTTGCAGATATGTTCAGTAAAAAAGTTAGCTGTGAGCTACGCCTGTTAAACTTAAAGTTATTCAATCACAAAAATATTGTTTTCAATTTCAAGCAATTTTGTGACAGTTCAGTGGAAGTTTTGTTGAACCCTCACAAGCGTAACAAATTAGATTTGACTAATTTCGTTATCATCCAAAATCAGTTGACAGGGAATCCTAACTAGTGAATTCCCGTTTCCCAACCCTCGTTGTTGTTGGCGCCTTTACCTACCTTGGTTGGGATAAAAATCAACGCGTTTTTGTAAAAATTCGGATGAAAATGAACGTTTCATTCATCTTCGCGTTACGAAGCATCCATGCGCGCAACCGCTACCAGGCGTACTTAAGCAATCGCGAGACCGAAGGTGATGGTTCTCAAACATGAAGAACGTTTCGTCTGAATTCAAGCGCAATGCGCGGTTGACTGTAGAAAGACTTCGATGGATCACCAGGCTGTTTAACTCAAGCTAAAAATTGTGTAAGAAACGTTCTTATCTAACTCTTTCACTACCAAATACAGAAAATCCCAATCAACTGTTTAGTCCAGGCCTGCTTGGCCAGACTACGGTCCATTCAGATCCTCGATTCGTCCGGCTGAGCTTGAATGAATAAAGCCAGTCCATCTATTAAACTTGTTTAGTTCACGCAAACAATCCACCCATCTGCTCTCGATCCGCCCATTGTCAAATATTAGAATCCAGCGCATCCAGTGAGTCAAAAAGTTTGCCCCCCTGGTCTAGTCCGAATTCTTTTCTGGCCTCAAAGCACAACACAAGGTTTATTTGTGGACTATTGTTTACGGTCGCTTTTGTATTCGCAATTGTCCGGACAGCCATTGTCAATATGGAGATTGTCCTAGAGGCGGGGCGTTAAAGCAAATAGGCACTCACGCTGTTTTAAAGAAGATAAAACTCCTCAGATTGCGTCCATGACTGGTGCAACTGGTGATTGCGACGCAGCTGTGCTTTTTGGCTTCTTTTTCAGTCGCGTTATCAGACGACTCCTAGTATATATGAGTGTAAAGCGTTATGTGTGGCGCATTTTGTTCTTTGCAGACGTCCGCAACGGATGTGCATAAACCTTCAGGAACAAAGCTACTTGCTTTACGGCTTATTGCTTACCGTTATTTTATACTGTGCGCAGTACCCGGTTGGCAAGGAATATGCAAAACAAAACGCCATTGCAGACGTCATAAACGCGCTTTCTGGTGATTCGGTGGAAGTTACAAACGTAGGCGGAGTGCTTGAAGTAGACGTTGCCCGTGAAACAAATTGCCTGTGCTTGTAACAAGAAGCAGTCAAAAGTTGACCGGATGCTTTGCGTTTTAGTGATATGCAAAAAGAATTTCGTGGTGATTTAACTTCAGTTGTCAAATATTTTTCACTAACAACTGCGCAACTTGGTGAAAAGGCGTTTCGTTCTGTGTTTGCAGCGACGAGTATTTTTGCTCGCAAGTACCGGCAGCATGTTAAGTACTGGCGATAAATCAGGAAGAAATGCCACGAACACGTTTAATGCTAACTTTTTTAACTAGTAATCAAAATCACAATCTACCACTTGCATGCTCATCCCTGCGGAATGTCTTTTCCCAATTGTGGCAGTCCCGGTCCGGTCCGCGTTTCGTCGTTCGACAGCAGCTGATGAGTGAAGTCGGGTGCTCTGGGTGATGTCCGGGGCTCTGGGTGATGTCCGGGGCTCTGGGTGATGTCCGGGGCTCTGGGTGAAAGTAAACGTCTCGCCATTGCGACAGTCACGACGCAGCAATGGCGGTTTTTCGCAGTCCGGTCACGAGACTCATTGGGAAAAACCTGTGGCTCAGCAACGGACCAACTAGAAAAACTTCTCCCGAACAAAAACCAAAAATTAGAAAAACTAGAAAAACTCCCGAGCATCTTCAGTTTAACGCTGTTATTGTGGGAGACCAAATTCTATTCCGTCCCGACAACAGACAGTAGGTTTGCTCCTTGTTCGAGAAGGCCGCGTCCTGACACGTCCGTCTGCCTCTCAGGACTACGGACGCACTCTCGACCTGATGAAGCACATCATTCTCGCCACCGACGTCGCCCACCACTTGAAAATAATGCCCGAGCTGGAAGCGATGGCCAGTCGAGGCATGGACCTGACGCGCGACCATCACCGAGAACTGCTCCTGGCCGTTTGCATGACCGCCTGCGACTTGTCGGACCAGACCAAGGATTGGAAAACTACCAAGGACACTGCTGTGAGTAGGTTTGCCTTGCAGGCGCCTTTGAAAGATTACGGTCGGTTGCCCGGGCAACAGGGTGACAACAAGTATGGTCAAACGATGCCTTTGTCGCTTGGCAGCTAAAAACTGGGCGAACTATATATTCCCAGTGTCGGGGGGGTTGACGTTGCTAGCGGAAGAGAACTGCATCGTCTCGGTCGCTAAGTTTGTTCGTCGTGGATCATCGCGTTAAGCTCCAGCTTAAACAATTTACTTCTGCGTTATACTGTATTTTCCATGATTTTTTTTTGCTTTTACAGAAATTGATATACAAGGAATTCTTCTCGCAGGGCGACCTGGTGAGTCGTCTTCTTCTTTCATCGCGTCGTCGCGCCCGCAGCCAGACGCGTTGAAGTTACGTTGAGTTAGTTACGTTACGTAACGCACGTAAACGTTACGTTAAAGTTGCGCATAGCTATTGTCCAAAGTCAAGCGACCTGCGTTTACCGCGGCCTGTCCGCGCGCATCGACGCAAAGCACCTCGCCGGCCATGATGCCCGTCGCTGCAAAAACACCGCTTGTATCCAGCTTCTTAAATGTCATCAAACTTTTGCTTGACAAGGTGGCTCCTGGATGTCTGTCTGCTCGCACTTAATTGTGATAACGTCTGCGTCATCTTAAACTTCAGGAAAAGATGATGGGCAACCGGCCTGAGATCATCCACGACCGGGAGAGAGCATGCGTCCCCCACCTGCAGATTAACTTCATGGAGCACATTGCCTTGCCCGCTTACAGGTGCGCGGAGTGCCATTGAGAGCTGTTTTTCGTACTCAGCTTGACGTTACTTTGTGCTGATCGCGCCCAGCTGTAGAGTTGAGCGTTGTGGTCTCTGGCTTTTTCCAACGCGTGGGTAACGACTTGGCTTGCCTATCGTTTACGCAGCAGGGTCGGGGAGCCTGCGGTCCGCATGAACATTTGCTATGGCCTGCATTAGAATTTTCGTTACCCAAGTTAGAACACAACATCGCGTCACAACGAAACTTCGCAGATACTTCTTTTGACTCTTGAGTATCTCTCGCTCCTCATAGTTTCCCCCCCTTATTTGCCTTAGGAAGACGAGGGTAAAATTCATGATAAATTCCACAATATATGTGGCCGTGGTAGTAAAAGGTTCCCTCCCCCCGATTTACAGTATCTCGCATGGCCCTGCTGTGTTCATAGTGTTTACCTACAACCGGCTTGCCTTGGCGAGTGACTACGATACTTTGGTTACTGTGCACAACGCGCCCGTAATATTTTAGTCTTGCACTTTCGAGGTAGTATAGTAGTGTGCTACACAAACCGGACAATTAAGCGAGCTGCAATATCTTGGCAGACGCGTCGGTGCTAGTATGGCGCGCTGTAAACTGGTGAAGTTTTTTTTTTCATTATTTTCATCAATATTTAATCACAGAACGGTGTTCGTCGTAAGCCACTACGAATCCTAAAAAGTTCATACCATTGTCCCGAATTTTTCCTATTCCGTTCATTTCACGCCAAATAAAACGAGTTTGGGAACCTCGGATTTTTAGCGCCGCAAAAATATCAATTAACATTTTTGACGCGTTATTGTCACGTCAGATTGTTGGCGACGCTTTTTCCGGATTACGAGGAAGTCCACGAGCGCGTCCTCTTCAACATCGCCCGGTGGCGTCGCGTTGAGGAGGAGTTTCGGTCACGTGGCTTGCCAAACACCGACTCGCTTGACTTCCTGACGGACGAATTCGACCGTGACCTGTTCGACGGCGTTGAACAGGACCAGTAGGTGTCGCCAGCAGGCAACAAGGTGGATTGTCAAACCGCTCCTGGGGGGAGGGGTTGGCTGCTGTGTTTTTTGGCCTCATTTTTTTGCCCGTATGTTTTTCACGTTATACTGTTGCTTGCATCGCGTGATGACCTCCGCACCTGGCCGAATCGCTTGTTTGATTTGTCGCTGTGCTTTTTTGAGTTCTTCAACAGTGCAAATATGTTGCGTTTGCAAAGGGAAAAGTCAGTTTGACGAAGGTGACCTCTCTCTTGTTTTCGACATGTCGTCCGTTTGGCGGTGGCATTGGCGGCGGTAAAGTTTGTCGCGAATGATATTTTGTTACATGAAGTCCTGCTTTTCATTACATAGCCATGCGTCCACATTAACCTTTGTTTCGCAAACTCCAGAATTATTTTGCGCCGTTTCGAAAATCCGAACCGAGGTAATTTTTGACGAGACTCTAGGCCAGTAACTTTCGTCACAGACTGGTCGCGCACACTTCCAACGCTTCATGGGGAGTTTCAGCGCTGATACGGTTGTTCTTCAAAGTCTTTACCATGTATGTTCTGGTCAGCTAACTTGAAAAGCCTCCGATTTTTACCTCAAATTCAAGGCAAAATAAGCTCGTGTGGAGAAAAAAGGTTTTGTCTTCAATCCGAAAGGATGTTTCCTGAAAACTTTGACTTTGAAATGAGTCATAATCCACTTAAATACGCTCGGAATGTAGCGCTTGGTTTGTTACATTTTATTGCTGTTGACATTTTGACTGTTGCTGTGGCAACAGCGTTCAAACAATGCCGGCCTATTAGCCGCTTCGTGTGCTCTCGTCCTGCTGTGTTTGACGTTCAGTTGATGCTTTGCATGCGGCTGTGCAATGGAGTGATCGTCAAACTGCTTTTTCGTAACGGTACCTTCAAAGTTACGTTCAGTGGCTTCAATCAGAGCGCGATCAGATTATATACCGTAAAGCGAACCTCTGCTTGTACGTGTTCCAAAGAGATGGCTTCAATCCTTCCTACGTTTGACTCTCAGACCTGCTTCGCTCCTATGTCTCGTGCCTTTATCGACCTCAACGCGAAAGTGAAACGTTCTGTGTGTTTTTTCAATGTTTCCGACGCCACCTGCAAACGTTCAACGATACACATCAAACGGTTCCAATCTTAAAATCCGAGTTCGAAACGACCTCGTCTGACCTTTTGTGCCCTGTGCTATGTAGAGGATTCAGTAGTGACGTGTTTGGTTGAGAGTGACGTCAGGTTCAAACAACGGTGTGACGTGCTTTTTTGCTGTGATGTGTCCTTTTTTCAAACTCCTCACCTCTCTCCGCACGGCATCTTGCGTTTCTAAAACGGAGCTGTTTTGTTGATCTGCCGGCAATTCACAAAGCCGGAGATGCGCGAAAAATTCAACAACTTAAAATTGTGCTTGGCAACCAGTGCTGCAAAAAATTGCCTTGGCGAAAAAAATGTGCGTTCAGCGAAGCGCGCCGTGCGAAGACCGCTTTGAAGCAGCGCTAGCAAGACGACAACGACGACGAAAGACCCTGTGACAGCTTGTCGCGTGACGGACGGAGAAACGGCCAGCGTTTTCTCTGTTGTCTGAAAAAAAGCCATTTTGCTTTTGTGCTCCCAGTCGATTCGCTGACAGTCTGGTGTCGGCACCCCCACCTTATATCGCAATCGCGCTGGGATGCGCTGCTGCTAACCGTCCAGCTACCTAAATGCGTTGTTACACTGCACCCCTGTTACCTTTCCGGGACACCGTTTCTTCAACCTTGCACCGCGCTTGCAGTTCGCCTTTACACGAGTTCGCTGTTTTTTTTCGCGACTGTCAGCCGCGGTTTCCTCGCAAAGCCATTTTTGCGTCGCTTCTTCACACGTACTGTTGCGTATTGCAAATATCTCGCGCGTGATATAATCACTGCGTTCCGCGTTGCTCGGGTGTGATGCAAGTGTGGCGGAAGCGCAGTTGTCTGTCGACACGAATCGCATATACAGATAGATATACAAATCGCTTGAGTTAAACAACAAAAACGAGTTGCCTGTTCGTCGTCTGCGCTGAAACGCGATAACAGCGAAGAATTCACCAAGTCAGGGAATCCAAAGAGGCAGATGTAAAAAATCAAACGTAGACACTTGCCAGTGGATAAAAGTCATTTGCTCTNCTGTTGTAAAACTAACAGNAGGCTTTCATCAGGNCGAATGGCAACGAGAACAGGAGAGCAGTAGGATTCGCCGAACGCGCGTGATTGATTGCGTGACGTAGTGATAACAACGTCGAAAAGGCGGAGTAGATAACATAACGGCACAAGTCAAAACAAAGCAATCTAATATTCAGTCATTTATGGCCAAACGTCGCTTTGTAGATTTTTTAGAAAAGGTCTGAACTTTTTTCATTTATGCCGGCGGGTGTGGAATTGGTGAAAAGCGATTCGATAACAGTCTTTCCTCTGAAATGATTATCAAACGCAACAATCTGAATTTTGGACCAGTTCATTCGATGTTCCAACTCTAATGCGTGCTTAGCGAGCGCGCTTTCTGAAATAATGTAACAACATGATTCTGCTTTTGTATGCCAAATGCTTACTATTTATTGTTGAGGGAAATCTAAAATAAATTTTGTTCTCTTGGCTGGATTTATGACCTTGCAAATTCATCGGGCATTTTGGAACGTGTACGTATTAAGAACGAAATGATCCTCAAAAACGTAAGCAATCCCATAGAAATCGAGTGAAGTTTTGTTTGAATCATTAAAAAAAGCGATGTGGCATTCTAGTGTTAACACCAAATTAGATCCTATCCACTTGTCTCTCATATCTTTGCTTAAAGCACTCTCAAAAACAACGGCACAAGATTAAGCCATGCGAGAACGCGTTACTGTCCGCCTGATGTGCCAGTCGTGAAAGCTGACGACCCCATTCGGCTGATTCCTCAAAAACTTGCGAACCCGGAGCTTTTAACTGCCTTGCCTGTTACATTGCAATTCGAGGTAATCGTAGGATATTGGGAACGACGCCTACTGTCTAAACTGTTGTCTGAGCTGTAACCACTTTCATCATACTTGTGAAGGAATTATTTGACAGCTGCCTTCAAGTGGCCCTCCCTATTGCGGCATTTCTGAAATGCTTACCAAATCTGTTGATACGAGAGCAACCACTGCTACCAATGCTGGATGTGATGTGATGTGTTCGGTGCGGGCTGGGTAGGAAAACGCCCTTTACAAGACGTGGCATCATCCCTGCTGCTAAAGATGCCCGAAGACCCAGTATCCTGCAGCTGAAAACCGGGGGTACACCGCAAGCAAGATCAGCGTCATCGAGCAGCTAGCCCACAAGAACAAGGCACTCGTCATCGTCTTTCAGGAGACCCACTACACTACCGCTGACAAGCTATAATGATTCCCAACTTCTCACTAGCTGGATCAGTCCTGAGTAGGAAGTACGGCCTTGTCACGTTTGTTCATGAGCAGTTAGAATGGACACTGGTCGAGCAGTCTCCAAAGCAATTAGAGATTGATTAGTTGTGTGTAGACGTCGCAGGTTTTTAGATCATTAACGTCTACAAACCTCCACCCTCGCGACTCACACAGTCATCCCGACGTTTCCACACCTTAGTCTGTATGTTGGCGACTTCAACTGCCAGTACGTCAACTAGTGTTATAGCACAACATCTGATGGTGACAGCCTGGACTCCTGGGCAGCATCCAACAACCTTGAGCTGCTGCACAACTCAAAGTGAGCATCCACCTTCTCTCACCGATGGAACGTCGGCACCAACCCGGATCTGGCCTTTGCGAGTGTCGGCCACAACCGACTACCTAACAGACGTGTTTTAGGAAAGTTCCCGCGGTCACAACACTGACCCTCTCTCAATACGCCACCGAGCCGAGGCTCAAGATTCCTATCTACATCCATAGGCGGATCCAGGGGGGGGGCTGAAGCTACCCCTAAATTTTTTCAGATACGTTTTTTGATCGATGGTTCCCGACACAGAAACGTCCATTGTGATGTTTTTTTGTATAGCTTTTTAAATAACACATTTCTTGCACAGGGATAAGGACGAAAGTATTAAATGCAAAGCTTATTTTGCTGAATTTGGACAGTCTGAATGTGTTTATTTCGCTATAGTGAAGCTTCTAATAAACAAGTTTTTATATACAAGATATGGTTCCAATATTATATAAATAGCCTACGTAAGTGTTTACATAAAATATTTACATTATATATAAACGTTGTATAAATCGCACATACATAAGCGTAGCCAGGGGGTAGGGGGCCATGGTCATAGGCGTAGCAAGGGGGGCGAAAGGGGCAACGCTCCCCCAAAATTTTCAGAAAATATAGTCATTTTCTGGTTTGAGAGGCGTTTTTCTCGACACAATAGTGTTATTCGCCTAAAATCAAATTTTTTCGCCCCCCCCAAATTTTTGGCTGGCTACGCCACTGGCCATGGCCCCTCCAAATTTTTAGAGTATCTTGTCATTTTGTGCTTTAAGAGGCAATATCTTAAACAGTATACTGTTGCTCGCATAAAATCAAACATTTTGACCCACCCACAATTTCGGGCTGGCAATGCCACTGCATACGTAAATATTTAAAGTCTTGTTTCATTTGGGCAAGATTGGAGTTCTTGTGGACAAAAGATGAATAAGCAGCAGTATCAGAACCGTCACAAGAAAGCTTTCAATAGGGGGGATTGACATTCTCAACATTGCCAAAAACTCCACTGATTTATAGTGTTTCAATTTGGGGGCTTTGTGTTTTGTTTAGGGAGGCTAAACCCACCAAAGCCCCCTCCCCGTGGCGACATGACTGAGCAGACTGTGGACAAAAGTCGAATAAGCTGCAGATCATACTATTTATTCGTACAAGCTTTTATGAATGAGTGCAGCTCATGTTATTACTGTAGTTAAGCGAAGGCATTAAAATTACGCTACACAACTTAGCCTACAATGCAGTTAACTACAGGCTAGGTTAGAGCGCTCAGTGACAGCGTAAACTCCAAAACAGAAAACCTAACCGTAAAACGCAGCCTACACGTCAGGTAGGATAAAAATGAAGCGCGTTAGATTTGCTGTAGGCTATGCTAAAGATGACTACTGATTAGCATCAGACCTGCCAGCAGGGGTGTAGTTGGGTGGGAACGGCGTTCCAACAGCTTTTGCACTAGTAACGTTACTTGAAGATTTAGATTTTTCATTTCAATTTCTACGTGTAGCGCCTGGAGCAGCATAAATGAATCAATGGCAAGTTATCTCGTGTACAGCACCGTAGCACTAAAGTGAAACAGGAAGATCCAGTGTGGAAATTCTTGTAGGCGAATCAGTCTTCCTTTATGTTTGGAGTGGGAAAGTCTTTCTCACACCTCTTTTTTTTAGCAATACGTCCCTGCCTGCCAGCAGCAATTTTTAGACAAAAGTTCAGCTCAGCACGAAATCAGATGCTTTTTATCGACCAAGATTCTGCTGTCTTTAATAAATTTTTTTCAACCTACCGTGCAGTATTTCTAAAATTGCGTTACCGCCATATGGTCGCGTTTCCTACAAAAAATTGAATGTCTGAGAATTTGGTCATTTGCTCACTGTAAATTTCGCGTTTCCAAATATTGTCTGATCATTTCATTGCCCTTATGATGCAATAAACACCTTCCAGGGCAAAGTGCGAGCATAATTATTGCTTTCGAGTTTTTTGGTATGCTCGTCTTTACGCGTACCCCAAGCGTTTTTTTGTGGGGAGGGAAAGCTGCGCTCGGTTTCGCAATGAAAGGCTATACCTTTTTTCGACATTCAAGTCATTTGCTATGGTCAAGTGACTTCGATAATCAACAGCATTTTGTTTTAAATAGTGTGTGATTGATACTTTGCCACTGATGGGCAGGTATTTTTGTAAACAAATTTCGCCATTTTGGCAAGACAATTGTGATGTGCAGGGGCGTAACGAGGTTAGATGGCGCCAAGGGAAAGAAACAAGTTTGGCGGCCCCATGTTCGAACCTGAGGTCTTTCGGAAGCAAATGTACTGTTTTGAAAAAGTGTATATGACATTGTTGTAACTTTTTGGCCCCCCGCAGTGATTTGACGCCCGGGGAATTGTGCCCTCTTGCCCCCCTCGTTACGTCTCTGGTGTTATGCAATAAAAATCGGAAACTTTTCCGAAAAGAAACAAACTTTCAAGTCCGAACGTCATGAACTGCGATTCCATGAACATCTGCAATTTTCGAACACAATAGGCCTACCGCATGGATTTTGCACAGACTGCGAACGAAGGTTACTGGCGACATTTCAAGTTTCTCGGATAGTTTTTGTGTCACTTCTAATCCTGCCCCACGTGTTTTTTCGGCATGGACCTGTGTTTTTTTTCCGACATTCAACAAGTTACTTTTTTAAGGTTAGATAAGTTTGAGAATAATATCTGAATTTTTTGAAGGCCGCTTCTGCTCCGGAAACGTCCCAGTAAGCCTGGGTAATGGTGAGAGTGTGATTTAGCCAATATGTGTATGAGGTTAGTTTTGTTTAAAAAAGTTACCTGAGCAGTTGGGTCTTCACTGCTATGCAGTCGGTACACATGCAGATGAACTTGTCTTCGAGCCCCCCCCTAAAAAAAATCCTGGATCCGCCTATGACATCGACCCGGTAAAGTGTTGGAACTTTCGTAAGGCTATTGGAATCGCTTTTTCCTTCTTACAGGTGAATCCGTTGAGGGAATTCCACCTCCGGGCACAACAACTCGTGAAGTACAGGGCACACAAGACAAGGAACCGCGAATCCACAAGGCTCGGCAACAAGGTGTCCGACCTATGAAAGGTCCCAACAACTGAGGGAAATAGCATCTCTAGCCCCTTCATGCCAGGGGAGTTTGCTTTCTCTCTTATCCACCTGGAGTTAGGAAAATCTCCGAGATTGGATTCTATTTTCCCGGAGTTTATACTCCATGCCGGATCAGCTTTCAAATCTTGGTTGTGCGATTTCTTCACTTCCTGCATGCGCCAGCTCAAAATCCCCAGGATCTGGAGAAGAGCACTAGTGCCTAAAGCGGAAAAGCCATTGAGGGACCCAAAGAGTTAAAGCTTAGCAGTCTTCTATATCTGCAACAAGGAGGCTGAACGTGAGGTGAAAAGTCTACTTCAACAACGAAACCCTGCCCTTTTGCTACGAGCCCAAATACTGTACGTCGGAGTCACGCAATCACCGACACCTCCGAGTCACTTAGCGAAAAGCTGACATCACGCGTCGCACTCTTGAGGCGGCTTGCTGGGGCAATAACGTTGCGAACAGCCACATTGTACTGCGCTCCTGCCTGGTGCCATAGTGCTCATACCCAGGGACGCTAGAACATGGGTGGTGGAACCTTTTTCAAAGTGGGGGGCACAAGTGCACGACAAAAAACTATATACAGTTTTTGTGGTTTGAATTGGCAACTGTGACGTCACAAGCATTGAAATATGACGTCATTACCTACACACCATATGAATGTCTGAATTACGCTCTTTTAGATAAAATTACACCACTGTGAAAACGTATCGGTGAACCATCTGGAATCCAAATAGGCTGTTACAGGGGCGAACCACGTCAACGGCGTTACTCGGGCTCATACGATTTATTCTGACTGAATAAAACCGTTCGACGCTTGCGTCACTGAAATTTCGATTTACTTTCATTGTGGCTGGCAATATTGCTGCTCTGTGACGTTAGTTACGTAACAATAAATGATAATTTCTCGTGATAACTTCTCCATTGTTGAGTAACGTATGTCACAGGGCAACGATAGCGCCAGTAAGTCCTCTGCTCATTGGTTAATTCATATTAGCCCGAGTTACTGGACAATTTTTCGTTCATTTGATATTATTCTGGAAATGGGAACTGTCCATTGAATTCGACTTCAAACACAATATTCTATACAAATCCACTGCTTCAAAAAACATTAAATCCGATATGAATTATGTTTTAAAAAGTAATCAATTGCATAGGGCAGCTCGGACTCTTAATAGATGAGCCTGAGTAAAGCGCGAGCGAACGAAGTCGAGAGAACACCAGAACAGTCGCCAGAAAGTTTTCAGTAGAAAGGCTTTGCGTTTGTTCAGGGGGGCTTGACATTTGGAAATTTGACAAAAACTTCACCGATTCATAGTGCTTCATAATTCCATTTGAGGAGGTTTCAAGCTTTGCTTGGGGCACTAAGCCCTCTAATGTCCCCCGTGGCGACGGGACTGGAGAACACCTACTGCTAATGATATTGTTTCATTCATTCAGGCAACCAGTAACATGAATGGGAAAGACAGACATGGAACGAAAATATATGAACAGTGACAAGGCCCAAATAAAAGAGCCGGAGGAGCCCATGTGCCGGAGCCGCCACTGTGTTATTGAAAAAAAACAAGTACACAGCTTAAAAGCAGGCACAAATAACACAGCATTGATACCTGTCTTGAACACATTCAAAATCACAACTTTTCCGTATCTTGAACACAGAAGGAAAATTGACTGACTACTCATTTTACAACTGCATTAGATACCGGAATGCAAAGACAAGACAAAGCATATGTGGTAATTAGCAAGTTGTCTGTACGGATGCCAATACAAATATAAAATATAGCTATTTAGTGTTCTCAATGCAAAAACAAAAACGCAATTGAAATTGATCTGCCAAATGTTTCATTTTGCGTATAAAATTCAGCAAAACTTGATTATCTAGAATAGTGTTTAAACGCTTGAAATTACATCAATTTTTAAACCGTGTGTGTTACGAACTTTTTCCTACAGATAAGCATGGGTGTTGGAAGCATGCGCGTAACTAGGGGGGGTGCAGGCGATCCAACCTGAAAAACTTTCGCCCCCCTTGGAAAATGTGTTTGGACATAGTTTAAAACTAATTTTAAAAATTTGGGCCCCTCTCAGGAAACTCATCGCCTCTCCTGGTGTCCCAAGGTGGCTACGGGCCTGGTCAGAAGGGGGGCAGGAATTAGAAAATTTCAGCAAAAAACGCTGTTTTCTTTCTTTCGAGTGGCAAAAAACAAATTTCACCACTTTTGGCCACCCTAGAAAAATTTTTGGAAAAATCCACAGTAGACCCCTGGAAAAAATCTTTCCGACGCCCATGCACACATAAACATGTAAAATTACAATATTTAAAAAATTTATGTTGTATTACACCATTTGGCAACACTGTTCAGCAACACCAATGCGGTAAGCAAGCCATAGCAGGGTGACAGACTGTGCACGGTGTATTCTGCCAAACAATAACGAAATCCCGCCAAATTACAATAATGTTGACAAAATACTGCCAAAATTCTGCAACAGTTTTTCATTAAACGATTTACTTTTACAATGGACCAAATACTAATTGTGCTACTTAAGTTTATTTAGGCAAAATTCGAAATTTAAAAGGGGGGCATGCCCTTCCAGAAATAAAAGTGGGGGGCCTAGGACCGTGCGCCCCCCGGTTCCGCCACCTATGCGCTAGAGCAGCGGTAGGGCACCGGGGAGTGTAACAGCTGAGGGCAGTGGAAAGTTATAAAAAAAACAAAGTTACCAATATGCTTGTTCCTGTTTCAGCAACAACATTGACCTTAAAAATAATTATGAAAGTACATTCTCAATTACCTGGGTGCGCGAGTAGATGCAATATATCTGTTCCAAGCCTATCTTCAAAAACCAAGAAATTACCTATGATACTGTTATGAAAAGGCACCTCAGTCCCCGCTGCTCACTTCCGCAAGGGGGGGAAATGCCCCCACTCTACGGCGTTTCTGCTCACACCCGCCTCATTGACCCTGTCAACGGCCCCTTACGAACTGACACTGGAGGCATGCGCCCTGCACCAGCAGACTATATTCTTATCCTCGCGGGCATCCAACCTGCTTAGCTTCGTCGCAAAGGAGCGACACTGTCTCTACACGCCGTGCCATGGAACCTTGACATCTGCCTCACTCAGCGCCCACCTGTTCACCGGGTGGGAATACGCTATCACTTCCCATTGTACCCGCCGTACAGCAACTCGGTTCACCTGAAGACAATAACGTGGGGCGCTATGGGCGGATCATCGTTGGAATGGGTTATTGGGAAACACTACGGACACCTCAACTTTCATGCGTTTCCGGACGTTTCCGCTCCTTACGCAAATGGGTATGAAACCCCTCTGCTGAGTATGGTGCAGAAGAGCAAACCATCGACCACGTTGTCCTCCGATGCCTATCCATCGACCTCCCTATGAGTGCATGACCTGACGGTTCTGGATGACCGGACTATCGAATGGCTGCTCAGCACTTGCCCCGTGGTCTAGTGCGCCCTAAGGGTGAATTGAAAGAGCTGGCTCAAAACGAAGGAATTATTTTGTCTTCGAACGAACTTTCACTTACAGTGAATTACTTTTTCGCTGGCACCTCACAATAGCTTAATATTGCGTTAACTTTAAGCCCTACGGTCGGTCAGGGCAAACTTAAATGAAGTTCACCTCGAATCGGGAGCAGCTGTAATCAGTAACGCAGCAACGGACAGGTCGTACATGCAGAACACTTCGTTTATTTAATGCATTTAAGCAACACAAACTCTTAGGCGGATGTGATAAAGATATTTTGAAACGAAAGAAAACACGTGTGGTATTGTACTCATTCCCGATCACTCTCACTTTTGTTGGCTTCAGGAACTTGTTGGCTGCTTGATCGGTTCTGCCGATAGTCTAACATGGGAGTGAGCCGACATACCAGATACGGGTTGACCACTCTATTGCACGTATTGCAGGTCTGCTTGATGTATACCTGCAGGTGTTCGTCACGAGGAGTTGAAAATGGTAGTTACCCTTTCAGTTGAGCGAGCAACTTGCAATCACCAGAAATTACCTTGCAAGATCCCTGCACGCACCAAAGATTCCTGCTCGACCAGGCCCGAAAACACCGACGGCAAAAGAACTGACCGTATCGTCTCTCAAGGTCGAGCTCCTCCTTCGGTTCGTTCAGGACAACCACCACTGAATCGTCGTCACCGCTGGATTGACAACGTGCTTTCGACTGAAAAGATTTTGACGATTTTGCCGTCACGGTTATACAATACAATGAGAACACAGGTATCACTGCTTTTGCAAAAAATTTAGGGCCACTATTTTAGCTGACTTTAGTCACTTCACGAAATGGGACATTTCAGATGTCGCTTTTAACCTCAGGCAGTTCGAAGAACTTGCTTACTTTTATTGCAGAGTCTTTGGAATCGATTTCGCCAGGATCTTTCGCTTGCTTAGCTTCATTGTGAACTTTATTATCTGATGTTTCATCACCCTGTAAAACAGTTCTGCACGGAAGAAATTGTTCTTAACAATCGTAACGAGATATGTTGACACTGGAACAGAATGAATTCGCTAAATATTGTTTCTCATAGAGATTCGTAATTGGAATAACCGAATTACCGAAACGCCAAGTCAAATCAGTTTTTTAGTTGGTCAAAAAGGAGAATGTGTCTTTTGCGTTAGAATGGTATATAGTTATGTTGGGATAAAGCATGAGCAATTCGCGCAATTATTCTGCATTTTTATCATTAAAAAAATGAAAAAAACAAACAAATGTTGACATTTACTGAAAGAACTATGAGACAGGAAAGGAAGAATTGATGAACTGTCCCACCATCAAAGAAGTTGTGTTTGGAACAAGGAATAACTAAAAATTAGCTTCATTGCACGCTTCCAATGTACGCTGAAATGCTCGGCCTTTCTTGATTTTTCGTGAACTGTTACGATGTTTATCGCGTGGCTTCTCTCTGGCATTCGTCATCGCGCACGTTATCTCCAGAGGAAAAGTGTCTTTGTTAGACCACTGCCAAAAGCAGATTTCTTAACAGTGACTGGTTTATGAGGCTCTGGGAAGGTCAGCCTTTTAGCTTCGAAAAATTTTTAGTAATGTCGTTGTAACTAGCCACAGTTCGTGTTTTTCTTTACTTGTTTTCAAGTGCCAACATTTCGCCTGTGAGATTTGTCTTACATTTACAGGACTGATGATGCGTTGGAAAACGCGAAACTAGTTTCCCCGTCAATAAACTGTGACTGATTTACTTGCCGCCATCTTTGTGGCC
>JGI24159J19872_10001655_pt1 | contig 25064 bp, 15 predicted proteins | sample Ectturendosymbi4_FD_19872 | JGI IMG/M metagenome (IMG submission 19872)
GTTTGATTTTAGGCGAATAACACTATTTTGCTTAGAAAAACGCCTCTCAAAGCACAAAATGACTATATTTTCTAAAAATTTGGGGTGGGGCATGGCCCCTTTGCCCCCCCCCGTGGCTACGCCTATGGTCATCAGCCGATTCAATGAGCTGATTTTGTGGCTCAGCGTTTTATTGGATTCTAGGCTATAACACGAGTCTTTGTTTGGACCCTAAACTTTCTACCATTTCTGGTTCCAAAGTTATGCCAAAAAATTCCAAATATTTCAGAAATTTCCTTAGTAATTTTCGGGGATTTCCCTAATTAATTTCCAGAAGTTTGGCCATAATTTCAGAACCAGAAACGCTAGAAAGTCAGGGGCTGTAAAGACTCGTAATATAGCCTAGAATCCAAAAAAAATTTATCCACAAAATCGGCTCGTTTGGTCGGCTCCCAGGGGATGATGACGTCATAGGAATGTAAACAGGATATGCATAAATATCCGGCCATCATGTAAACATGTACAAAAAACCTGATATCCAAAACTGAACAGTTTTTGTTTTATTGCAAACGAAAGACTTTTCCCATCTTTAGAGGGTTTGAACAGCTCTCCAGCTCAATCTGCCAGCGAGTTATGGTCAGTTATACCCAGGGTCAGCGTTTGCGGGAGTGCAATTTTTACCAATTTTTGGTTTTTGAGCCATAATTTTGGTTCCAGGCTTGCTAGAAAACCAATGAAGGGCTTTAAAGGCTCAGATGATACCCTAGATCAAGGTTTTTTAAGGTGTTTTAGGGACCCGATTCGCGTCCCTGGGAATTTAAAGTCGGGTCCCTAGAATCAGAGAAAGCGGGTCCCTACAGGTCCGTACCAGGTACCTAACCTTTTCCTTCAAAAAACACTGCCCTAGATTCCAAAAAAATTGAGCCAAAAATGGCTCATTGGGTTGGCGCCCAGAGCCAGGCAAAGTTGGCCAAATAAACGCAAAACGCCCCCACTTATGACGTAACCCACAAAGAACCCCAAATCGAAATTAAAAAAAAAAATAACAATCGAAACTAGAAGACTCCCGAATCCGTAGAGGGTTTGAAAAGCTCTCCTGCTCTAGCGGCTGGCGAGTTATGGCCAAAAAAGTACCGGCCATCGTAGTGGCCGGCGCGGGCGTTAAACAGCTTCAGAACACAAAAATAAAATTGTCAAACACCGACAGACGGCGAAGGTTGAGGTCGTTTCCAACGTGAGTTAATTTTTAACCGAAATTGTTTTTTGCTATCGTTCTCTCCAGTGGTGTACCTTACTTGAGGATAAAAAAACAAAAGTCTTCCTATAGATAATATGGTGAAGTGGTCACTCCAACAAGGCACAGGAAGAGTGCCTTCGTAACTTTGTGGCAAACGGCGCACAGTGGGTGAAGACCAAGATACCTGCATTTGTAATTCAGTCAAAATTCTTCACAGCACTGAAAAACGATTGATCAGGCAACCTTGCATTCTTACTACATCTTTTTTCCTGGAAAGCTAGAAGATAGTATACTTCCTGATTTACAACACGTCAGTGGCAGATTTTAATAAATCATGGGCCTGTCTTATTTATTCCAAGTAATATAGCTCTTTTTATGTCTGAGGCTATATGGTGCTACTATGAAACCTCAGAAATGCAAACGCAATCTTTTCAGCGGAGCACAAATTCGGTTATGATTTCAGTCATTTCAAATAATGCTTTTTTGTTGCAGATACTTTATCGTAAGAAATGCTCTTGATGTTATACCGTGTGAATTCATAAAATTTTGAGGTGAAAAATTCTATACCACGTGCTCTTTGACTTTCTAACAAGACAATGCAAACTATGCCAAGTACCCGGTCCTAAAATGTTCCAAGATGGATTCAGTCAAAGCAGCATATTTTCGAAAGTTGACAAACCTGCGTTCAACAAAAATCTTCAATTCTACCAAACAATTCAGCTTAGAAGTCACTTTGCAGGTTGTTTCTGCTGCTGTTTTGCTGGCTTGCCTTATCAACCGGTAGTTTATAGCTTGATTTAAGCTATTGCAGTCAGCAATGGGGTAATATGGCCTGCAGTTGTGTGGTCCACACATGCACTACTGCAAGTTTTGCGGTTGCATAGTGAAATAAGTTGAAATGCCAGAACCTCATGTCACAGGCCAACTCTGTGTGCTGCCATTTTTTGTCCTCACGTTTGGTCCTAGCAATTTTTCTTTATTAACTGGTGTTTGTTGTTTAGAGCAAACCAAAAGCCTACCAGTTAAATACTGTAGTTTAACAAAACTGTGGAGGTTCACATAATATGATCCGCAGCATTTCAAATTCAAAGCTCTTTTTCGTAGGGCCGGGAAAATCCGATGGTTTTTAGTAAAGAGTACATCCCGCCCCACGTACAACCAGAGTGGCATGCCAACAAGCTAAAATATCGACTGGAGCGGATGGATTGTTTGAGAAGGCGAAAAGTGTTGAACATTCCTGAGTTCTACCCTGGAAGTATAGTCCGTGTTTTCTATGCTGATTCCTGTGCTCCAGAAAAGTCGCACAGGTAATTTACTGCGTCAGTTTCGGTCCCCGTTCTTATGAGTGTGCGCAGACGAGACTATTAGTGTATCGAAAATATGCTGAACAAGACTATTTCTTAAATACATGGTCAATTAGGCGACAAAACACGTTTATAAGGATATACTGAATTTGCAAACATAGGTAGGTAGTGCTTAACCTTTTTCGGTTTCGTTCACCCCTGCCATCGATTGCATTCCCATTCACTCCATTGTGAATGAATGACTGATGTGACAGCAATCATAGTACAGTAGAATTTGCCTAATTCGTCACCTCAAGGGGATTAGAAAATAGTGACGAATTGCGCAAACAGCTGAAAACTATACCATAGAAGCTCGTATACCCTATCATACTAACTCGTATACATTGTGCTCCTATTTGCAGTAAAATACAAGTTTATGACGTTGTGGTTGAATACAACAATTAATTCCTCTGTCTGGACTCCTCCATTCAATCTAGCACCTTTTAAATCTTTAACAAACTGCAAAGACTTTCCACGTTCTCTCAATGGGGAGTCGGGTCGCGCTTCGCACCTCGTGTATAAATTCGACAAACAAATTGCGAGTAGCAATAATTCCTGATAAAGATCCTGAATTTGTTTGAATTCCCACACGTTCCAGCTGCTTAGACATCAAAAGCGAAACTGCAAATGACGTATAATCCGAACAAAACGCTTCTCAGGGACAGAAAGAGGTGACGAATTAGACGAACAGAAATGCACACAAAAGATAGGAATTCTGCCGGGACCGACGAAAAAGTGACGAATTAAGCGAATTGACGAATGAGACGAGTTCTACTGTACAGCGAATGCTCATTGTTAGACCACGGTATTTGCTCTGCTATATCTCCGATTAGGCTTTCTGCCATGCAGCAAATTCGCCACGATCTTCAAAAATGGTTTGGTTAGACTCACGTTTTTGATTAGACTTCGCAGTGTTTTGATTTTGTTTCATCAGCACATGCGCTATTTGAAATGAACAAAGGAGAAGAGGCTTTTTGCTAGCAGAGTCGTTTGCGACTGATGGCTGGAGGGAATTTTACTGTTTGCACAAATATTCGTGCTGTTGCTTGAAAAATTGCGCGTCTTGTTCTGTTGAATGCCATTTTTGTTTGTTTTGTAATTGACTCCGCAGTAATGAAGGAGCCAAGCGCTAGTTGCTCTATTTAATATTGCAAAACATGTATTGAGACGTTCATGTTGAGCACAGCAGAGATTCAATCACTCGAGTGAATAAAATCTATCCCTACCATGTAATAGACGCAGTTAATTGCACCATATTGCAGTTTTCTGAAGTGATATGTTCTTCACTGCTGCAGACGTGAATTTGTAATGCTTGAAGTTCGCCATTTTATTCACGATTGCTGATAAATGTTGGGTAAAAAAAACAAGACAAATGCACGTTGCCAGAGGATACAAAAAATTGGGAATAGAAATTTCATTCACCCCTTGTTCACCCCCCTTCTTTAATTCACCATTGCAAAAAAACGCTTTCACCCTGGGGTGAACCATTCACCCGGTTAAGAAGCACTTGTATAAGGAATGGGGTCTGAAGGGTGGCCCCTAATCGAGTAGAAAATCAGTGTACTCGCGGGTTCCTTCGAGACCAAACGAACAGTCCATACGAAATGTAACTTGTAACTACCAATGGAAATTTGATGAAGCTGGGAAGAACAGAATGACTTAACAAGAATTATGTTGCTGACTATTTTCGGACATCTTCACGGAACAACCTGGATGAAATTGGTTATGATGTCATGTAACTGAAATCAGTGAAGAAAAATTTTGAAGGCAGTAGCGTTCGTCGCTAAAACGCGATCACTGCGGTGCAAGTTCGCAACAAATGGCTTTCGCAACACCTTATCCGCTGTCGAACGTTTTCCTGTGCATGTGATTGCAAGCAACTGTGTTGTTAAAAATTTAACAAATGACAATGTAAATGTTTAACGTGACTCCCTGAGTTCGGCCAAGCGGCAGCCGTATATGGTTTGGTGTCTCAATTGCGTGTGCAGGTGACGCTGGTCAATTATACTGAGCATAGAGAGCAGATTCTGATGACACAGTTGCCTTCGATGTTGCTTTCACTGATTGGTGGTTCGTGTACTTGACACGTCCCGTTGAATCAGTCGTGATGACAATCTCCAGCACGTTGTAAGTTAAGCTGGAAGCTTTCTGGGGAGACGCCTCACCGTAATCCGTGAATTGTCAGCAATAGACGCTGAGTGGTGGAAAATAAGATTTGTGCAACTGCATTCATGATTATCTCCGTGCTGCAAAAATAGTTGCGGCATCGCAAAAACTTTTGGCAGGGTCGGAATCCCTGGACCAGGCATGGGCAAAATACCGTTAACCTCTACGATCCGGTCCACGTAACTGGTCGGAATTATATTAATAAAGCTAATTCATTTTTGGTATTTCTGACTATGTTCACATTCACATTTCCTCTATACAAGGTACACTTGGCAGTCGATCTTTGTTGAAATGCTGTATAACTCTTCCCCACGTTTTCACTTTGCTCTTAAAACGCGATCACTGCGGTCCATTTTCGCAACAATTGCTTTTGTCAAACTGAACCTGACAAAGGCGATTCTTGTAAAACCACAACAATGAACGGCAGATTAATCTGCAACACTTCTAAAAAATTGGCGAAATAGTGGAAGTGTAAGCCTCTGTGTAAAGATAGGTGGATTCAGAAAAAGAAAAGTGAACAGAGTGGGCCGAGTGCTTTAGAAGGAGCGGAAAGCAAAAGTGTTTTTACCGCACTCCTATCAACGTCTGATGTGCTACGACATTGTTACGGTATTTAAAAATGCCATATCAGCTGTCACGTCGCTACGAAGCATGCTAGCTACTCTAGCAAGTTGTCAGTGCAAGGACGGAAGGCTACTGCGCAAAGGTCAGCGAGTAATAATTTACAGACTCAGCAAGAGTTGTTTCCAAACTGCGATTTATGTGTCAAGCACTAAGGTAGTTTTTATGCTGGCTTGAATCGGCAAAAGCTACCAAGCTCCCTCCGAAGACGAGATTTTATGAGTGCTTGTTTATCCCACAGAACAGTCCCTCGCCGTCCGCCGTGTCGAACCGATTAACAAAGATACAGCTAGCAAATTAAAAAACAGCGTCCTTTAAGTTATGTTCACTAGCACAGTATGAAAGTAACAACGTAAAATACTGCTCAGCTCTCAAATTTAATCTGAAAAATTAACGATAATTTTGAGAACGGAGGAGGTTGTGAGCATGCAGTTATAAAAGAAAAAATGCGTGGAGAAGACTTACATGGCTGGTGTCTGATGCCATCCGATGATTATTTAGATTTTGGGTTCACATTTACCTTGCAGTCTAGTGGAGAGTTCTGGTTTGGCTTTATTAATTTAATTTGCCAAGTATTCTTAGCAACAGTACGAGGTTTTTCTAATATTGTTTCATTGTCAGCTTTCGCATAGGACTGAAGATGTGTTTAACACGAAACTAGTTTGTTTCCTAGTGAAAATAAATTGCGAATGAATCGTTTAATCATAATGTGTGGTCACTGCTGTGATTTCTGTGATTTACTATTTTGCTATATGATGGAGGCAAGCTTAAATCGTTGCAAAAGGATGGAGGACTAGGCAGGAGATTTCCTCAAACAGCTGGCTGAAAGGCTAAACCTGTTAACTGTCACACAATTACGAACTGTAGCCTAGTTATTTTTTGCTGTTGAATGCATTGCACAATTTTAACGTACTTTGCATCAGATAAATTAAGGTTGTATAGAAAGTAGGTTAATGGTCACTGGTCAGTTTTAAAATGGATGTAGGCTAAACAGGAATGTAATGTTGCAACCTAAGCGTAAATCTGCGCTTGAAAATTACATGCGTGAAAAGAAATCTCGGAAGTACAACAACAGTTATTTAGATTTTTGGTTCACATTTACCTTGCACAACAGGGGAGAAAACCTCAGTTTGTTGTTTGCAGCAAGTTATGGGCCAGTGATAGCATGCTACCAAATAAGCTTAAACGTCACTTAAAATCATCACAACGGCAATTTTTAATAAACTCAGCGAGTTTTTTCTCAGAAATTAAATGGTTTAAAAAGGCCAACGTTCACCATTTCACAATATGCGCAACTCCCAGTCCCAAAAAAGGCTTCATTAGCATCCTACCAAGTTGCGCACAGAATTGAAGTCTTAAAAGTCTCACACCATTGCGGAACTAATACTGCCTGCATCAATCGATCTTGTACAATTATAGAAGCTACCCAACAGTTGAAGTTGGTACCGCTATACAATGATACCATGTGTCGCCGGATTGGTGACATGGTGAAAGACATCCACGACCAGTTGATTGATCAAATAAACAGCGAGAATTGGTCTGCATTTAAGTGGGACAACTGATGGTAGCCGGGATGCACACTGTTAACTTCACTGGACAAAAACTAGTAGAAGAGCTGCAAATTTGCAAATGAAGTTGGATGCATAGGAATTGATCTGTTCACTGTAACCGACAATTTCATTTCAACGAACAACTTAAATTGGAAAGAGTGTATCAGCATACACACAGATGGTGCCAAAGCTATGTCTGGCAGCTCATGTGGAATGGACTGCGAAGTCTAACTCAACAAAGTGCACCTATCGTGGAAAAATGGACACATTGCATGATAGGTTCTGAACTTAGCAGTTGGCACACAGTTGAAGTCGTCACCAAATTTATTAATTTCATTAAAACACGGCCACTGAAGTCAAGAGTTTTTGATAAACTTTGCAGAGATGAATGCTGAGCACCGAAGTCTGCTATTTTGTTGCTCAGCCAGGTGGCTTTCGCTGGGAATATGCTTTGAACGAGTCTAAGAACTGATGGGTTAACTTCAAGTTTTTCGCAACAAGAAAAAAATTAACTTGCTGATTGCTTAGTTCAGAACGAATTTTTGTTTAAATTGTCTCACTTCTGTGATATCTTTGCTTACTTGTATAAAGTCAATACTTCTATGCAAGGGCCGGATAAAAATATCCTAGATAGACGCATCAGATAAAATTGCGGCATTCATTGAAAAGCTATCGTTGTGGAAGGAAGATTTAGCAAACATGTCTGGAAATTATCAGTGCTTTACTATCTTGTCCAAATTGCAAATGTATGATGCTGCCTTCAAATAAAGAAGTATATTTTTTCAACATCTATGGAAGCTCGAGTCAAAATTAACTCAGTACTCTCCGGAGAATTTATCAAGCTATGATTGGATTCGCGATCCTTTCATCTAACCTGCCGTCGTTCTTCACTGAATGAGAAGAGGACTATATTGACCTTGCCTGCGATAATTCTCGAAAAGAAAGTAACTCAGAAAATTCTGTAATTTTTTAGATTTCATTGAATGACAAATACCCAGCTTTGACGAAAATAGCGCTACGGTTGGTTATCGCTTTCGCTACGTCGTAGTGTGGCCAAGCAGGATTTTCTGCTGCAGCCTTGATCAAAATCCAAATATCAATTACGAATAAACCTAGAGAGGGAAATGCGGAAGGCAGTTTTACAAATTCATCCAAAATTCGACGAACTTTGCAAAAATACGCGAGCCCACACGTGACACTAAATGATGCATATTTATTTTGTTGTTTTGTCAATAAATAAAATTTTGATGATGTGTGTCTTTGTAATATCTTGTTGCTGGTGCGTCGCAAGTCCAATAAACTTTTCCAAAGGCGTCACAGCGAAAAAGTCTGAGAACCACTGAACTACGCAATACCTAAGATCTATCCTGAAAATACGTAACTCCAGACTTCGATGCAATGGCTATGAAGAAGACCAACAACACAATAAGCGTAGGGATCCAAAAGTCTTGGGGACTACAGCGCTTTGCCGATAAAAGTATGTTCATGCCACAAAAGTAGTTCTTCACAAATTTCAACGTCTCTCAGTAACAAAACGACGTCTGATGCAGTTTCAACCCCATCTACACCAGAGGAGTTACACTGACTAAAAAATTGTGTTTTAAACAATTTGCAACTTTTTTCATGTTTGGGTATGATTCCTTGCCCGAAGCAAAACAGTTGGGGTAATGCACCGCAGCCTCCCACGCCTATGAACAACATTGTTCCCACAAAAACTGAATGTGTCTTTCTTGCTGTTTTGCAAAATAAATGCCTATGTTCTGCCGTTCAAAACAGAACTTGAATTAAGTCTGACTTAAGCACCACCTTGACTTCAAAAAGATTGTGTGATGCACTATACTGGGTGGCTACATAGCTAGTCAGAACATAAGATATTTTTACTGCTTCCTATTCAATTTGACAGTGCAAAGCTGTGGAAGTGTACTCATTGATAGATTAAATCCGTATCCTCACAAATTGCATCGCCCCAACGAGAAACACCGGTTAAAATGAGACATGTGAATTTGCAGGTTTGATCCACGATTGCATCTCTAGCCCTAACCGCCGTGTGTCAACTCAAATTGTTTCATGCTTTTTTGTTCAGTTTTACCGGGCGATGCATCTACCGAGATGGATTTGGTCTCGGTTGCAAATTCTGTCTTCGAAACGTGATTGACGGAGAAGGCGTAGAATTGGTTTTTCATTTGTACAGCCCCGTAATTAACAAAATCGAGGTTGGTGGATGTTTGTTGGTGATAAACTGTTTATCAAACAATGCAACTTTACGGTTGTTGAAAATGTATTAAGGCGGCGAAATTACAGGCTTGAGTTTTCTGCAACAAAAAGTACGAATTTATATCCTGACAAACTATTATGCCTAACTGCACAGGTTTTAGAATTGGAGAAATGGCTTGATACGGATTTGCGGTATCTTCGCGACGCCGACCCAAGTGTATGTACGGTCGACCCGGACATGCCTGCAAAAGCCACCTTGCCCCAAACAGAAGAACTTCCCGTCTACAAAGTAAGTTTGCGATGCATTTTGAACACATACACACAGCGACCTCGAAATGGTGTAGGATTAGCTATGTAAACGCGGGTAACTCAATGACTCGTATCAGAATCAAACATGGGGTAATCGATTACAGTTCTTTGATTAATAGTAATCGATTGAACTGACCAAAAATGAAATGTAATCGACGATTGCATTCGCGATTAAACTTAAAAATCTTCACAGTACATCATTCTGCGACAAACCGCGGTGTTGGTGGCTGAGTTTCCTCCTTTACCATCGTTTGTTATGTTTCAGGGGAGGCTATTCACCCGTCCGTGTGGTTTAAACCCAGATAGTCCAGCGGCAAGCACAGCGTTTGTAGCAAATTCTCGCTTTGTTCCAGCTAGCCTTCCTGTTGGCCGCTTGAAGCAACGCAGTGAGTCTGGTCTAGTGAGACGTAGCAACAAAAATAGTAGCTTTTCTTAAAAACGGGTTGACACTTCTGCAACAGAATAGTGGGACATTATGAGGAGAGGTGTTCGTGTTATATACAGTAGAAATTGTCTAATTCGTCATCGTTTAATACGTTAATTCGTCACTTTTTCGTCGGTCCCGGCAGAATTCCTATCTTTTGTGTACATTTCTGTTCGTCTAATTCGTCACCTCTTTCTGTCCCTGAGAAGCGTTTATTTCGGCTAATCCGTCATTTGCAGTTTCGGTTGTGATGTTTAAAGCAGTTAATACGTGTGGGAATTCAAAATCTGAGAATTGTACCTCGCAATTTGTTTATCGAATTTATGCACAAGGTGCGAAGCACGACCCGACTCCCCATTGAGTGAACGCAGAAAGTTTTTAAAGTTACTTATGAAACGCAGGAGCCTCGATGGAGTAGAGCAATCAAAGAGTATAATTTAGTAAACAACCACAACGTCATAAAGTTGTATTTTACTGCAAATGAAAGCACTATGTATACGAGTTACCAAGATAAAGTATACGAGCTGCTATGATAGAGTTTTCAGCTGTTTGCATAATTCATCACTTCGCATAATTCGTCACTTTTTTCTAATCCCCTTGAGGTGACGAATTAGGCAAATTCTACTGTATATATATTCAGAGTGAACTTATGAATGTAAGTGCTGAAATAGGCTGTGTATATAATTAGCACAGTAATTTATATACAAAGTAAGTTGATTTTTTTTTCAGAGGAATAAGGTAATTACCTTTCCACAAGTAAAAATACCTTTCCACAACACTGATAACTAGCACGTCAAGCGTGATCCACCAGATACTGGTAAAAAAAACTAACGAAACCAGTGAGGTTTTGTTGACCATTGACTTTTGATCCAGTAGACAGATGCACAGCTATATTGGCATCGCTGTTTATTTCATTTCAAAGCAAAAGCTGCACAATGCTATGCTGGCTTGCAGCCGGTCGTATCCTGCAGTTAGAAGAAATAGTCAGCTTTGCTGGACTAATGTTCCAGCCTGATAGATGTCGTTTGTCTGAAAAGATTCGAAGCGTTGATGTTTATCAACTGTAACAAAGATTTTAAACACTAATTTTTGTAACTGACGGGAGGGAAGAGGGGGGCGATTTGACTCCCCTGGCCAGCTAAATGTAAAAACTAAGTCCCCCACTTAATTTATATTTCGATTTTAGTATCCTTTCAATTGATTTTTAGTAGGTTGTTTTTGCGTGTTTCGGAATATTTTCCTTTGATTTGAGGTTTTAGCATAACCACCCACAACCGGATTCACCATCATTTCTCAAGTTTTAATTCTTAGTGTTGACTGGTAGGTCCCCTACAGAGACCAGTGGGCCTCTTTCAACTAAGTTTCCCCTCCAGCTCAAACCTCTAGTTACACCACTGGTTTGTTGACTGCACAAACATCTCAGTAAACAATCAGTGTGTATTTTCTGTTTTCCGGCGCTGGATCCTTACAGATTACTGTAGTAATTTCGTTTATTGCATTGATTCATATCGTGTGTTGTCTGATTAGATCAAACCATGCAAATGACTTTTGTTTTCGTTCTGAAAATGTTTCAAGACAATTGTGATCGCGATTACTTTCAATATAATCGTAATCGATTACATTGTGATTTTGTTTATTCGTAATCGTAATCGAGCAGGTTGCAAGTAATCGTAATCGATTACATTTGTGATGTAATCGCCCCATGTCTGACTCATATGTATCAGCTTTGCGTTGAAACAAAGAACTAACGGATAGCACAACCAGAAGATGCATCCGACAATCGCCACTGCATTAACATCAGGGCTAAGTACATACAGCGGTGTCATTGCTATACGTTTTACTGAAGTTTTACAATGCAAACGCTTAAAAATCTAACAGTTAGCGCCCGTGCAAGCGGGCGGAAAAAAATTGCCTCAATCATAACGGATTTCGATGTGTGAATATTAGGTACAGTATTAAGCCAATTTATAATCGAAATGTTATTTCGTAAGGTAGTATGCACAACACGGCACATGCTCAATGTCACAAACCACAGATTTGAAAAAAGCACGCGAGCGACGAGGTTTAGTGATTTTTCTGTATGGCGTAATACTAATTTGAAACATCAGGTTTATTCACACACGGTAAACGCCCCCAGAAACCTTGAACAAAGTGACTAATTAGCTTACATAATGCAGTGTTGTCTGATTTGACAACAAAAAAGTTCGTTCGCAATGGCAGATGTTATTTGAACATGGATTGGCACGGGACTAGACATTGTTTGAAAAAGTTCTGCACGCATCCCCATTCGAGTTGTGTAGTGTACCCTGCATGACGCTATCTTTATTAACTTGCCTTCGTGGATTGTGTAACCAGCAGTCTTTGAAATCTACTGTGGTACATTTTAAGCCTGAGCGAAAGGCCTGTATATGAGAAATTTCAGTAGCTCCAAAGCATTATACTTTCGCCTAAAAGTAAAAATAAGTATTTGTGTCAGGGAAAAGTTAAAATGAACAGAATGCCCAGCTGGACGTGGCAATACTCCAAACACTGGCCACCACCGCACAACGCATTTTTGGAGGAGCACATGGTTCAAGAAACAATCAGCGAACACGAGAGGTATGAAAACGGTGTAATTAACCGGCTTACACAGAAGAATACTGGGACTATGTGTACGTTTGTTTTATTAGGTTTCAAGCGGAGCATTCCTGGAGGAAGTACGACATATGCAGACATCAAGACTTCACAGAGTTGAAAAAGGAAATCATGGACGAAATGGTTGATAACATGAAACGTATTGAAGTTGCTGACGGAAGCAGCACGTGACACGAATCGCAAATATCCTCAAGAATGGTCAGTACCGTGGCCAGATGTCTTCTGTATTGTTCTGTGGGAGGCGACTAATCGACGTCATTGTAGCACGATTGGATTGTTACGTCTTGTTCAATGACGTTTCATCAGACGCAAGTTCTGCTTTGATCTTGGCGGTTAGTTGTTCGAGTTCTTGTTCTTTTCTGCGCTGCTCGGCGCTTCGACGAAGAGACTCGGCAAATGCCCTTACTTTCATGTCGGCTACATCGTCTGCGAGTTTGGTGATTGTGCGATATTTCTCCGGAGGTAGGACATGTCTGCGGAAGACGAAAGAAGTTGGAATCCACTGCACAATCATCACTGAAAACTAGCATCAAACATACCTGATATTTAGTGCATTAAGAACGTGGCAATAATTTTCGAAGTGATACATCCGCAATTGATTAAGAAGTTGATTCCGCTGGTAAAATACCTTCAGCATCGGGCTTTTCAATCTTTTCTGCAACGAAATAAAACAGTAAAGGTTACCACGAAGTGGCTCGCAATGTGGTTTGTTTTTTAAGCTTTCCAGCACTCGCTAGTTACATGCTATAAGCTTTAAGAGAGGATGATCGATAGAGGAATTTAGAACTCTTCAGATCGGGCTTTTGCCGCGTGGTTTGCGATGACCTCGTTCGGGTCGACGACCCAAGCTTTAATTGCGAAACACGTGAATTCAGTAAATTTTAAATCGTGTCGAAAAGCCGTGCTTGCAAGCACGGTTGCGGAGCCGGAGTCGCAAGGAGTCAGAGACTTTTGGGTGGAGTCGGATTTTTTTGCCCGGGATGTTCAATTGGATCATTTTTTACATCACACTTATTAACGTATATCAAAAAGAGGGTCCCTATCCCTATATTTTGCACACGTTATACAAAAACTTAATTTGCTGAAAGTAAGCTTGATAATTTATCCTGTTCAGGTGTCACATTTTGCATTTGGGAGGGCAGACTATGACTTTAATAATGATGGCCTAGTTTTGGGACGCGGTCATGGTGAAACTGTCATATATTGGTCTAAAAGCTTCAACTTTTTCAAATTGTGATGGCTTTATAATAAGCTTAAGAGTGTTTTCAAAAAATCAAGAGTTGTGTCAGGGTTGCGGATTCGGATTCTTACACAAAACCGGGAGTCGGATTTTTTGTCCGACTCCGGATGTCCAATTGGATCATTTTTTACATCACACTCCTAAATTTGAAATTCCTGTTGAAATGGTACAATTTCTTTTGAAACTTTCGTTGAAACAGATTTCTTGCTGTGCACCACGATCTCCATTGATTTTAACAGCCAAATTTCATTCCCTTTATGTTAAGGAGTCGGAAATTTTGTATTTGGATATTTTACCTCGGACTCCGCAATCCTGCTTGCAGAGCCGTTGAAAATACTTCCGCAACTTGCTCCACACCTGCGACAGTGCAGTCTCCGAATATTGTAACCCGTTGTGGTGGTAACATCGCAAAAGTGACATGTTAAATTCGATTTTACCGCATAACACATTTTAACCAGTGAGAGGTTCCACGTGGAGCTCGCCGCTGTACTTGAGAGCTGCCGTCTAAACTCAACAACACTTTGCATCGAGGTGTGGGCAAAACCTATACAAAGGCCCTTTCGCCCTCATGTAACTTTCCAGGACAGCAAATCCTCTGTGAAGTCATTAATTTAGTGAGAAAAGTCAACTCAACAACCCCTGCCACTATATTTTCGGTCCTGCAACTCCCAATAAATGTTTTTATCCCACCCAGTCACTAATTGCAAGGTTTGCTGTTGCAAAAGTGGTGCCCTGCAGAGGCTTACGGATTAACAGTTCCGTCAATTTTTTGGTATGACTGTGAACGCTTCCATCATTTGGAGGGGCTTCTCAACGTAACAGACGTCCGTTGCCTACGTGCATTCGAAAGTTTCAAAACTGATTTTCTGGGGGACAGGCGGTGTATCAAAGCGTGCTACATTTGCTTTCCCTTGTTAGAACTTCATCTTCATTGGCGACGTAAGAACTTAAGTTAATCCAGTATTACCCATAATAGTTCTACTTCTACCTACATCCGTCCGTTTTGATTTTCATACCCATTGCACAACACAATGAAGATTAAGATGAATAATTAACATACTGTATTGAATCCAACCATGTATTCTCCGTTATCACGTTTAGTGCATCAAAACCACGTCAGTAATATTTACAGTTACATACTGTTCTATGAAATGTCAGCAGCCACTCTAATGAATACGTTAGGCGACGAAAAAGCTCAACGTTGTTTATGTGCGAAAAAGCACATTTGCCTGTTGAAGCAAACCATTTCTTACGCAATATTCAAAAAATGTTTTCTTACCTTCCCTCTGATCGCAGCTATTTCTTGCAAATTTCTTAACCGAACAGTGAGTTTAGCGACTAAAAATAGAATAATTTGGATGTCAGCTGATTTAAAATTTACTTCCATATTCAGAAACAAAAAATGAATTTCTTCTACTGTGAAGAATCCAGTGGCGTAGAAAGGGGGGCCGCGGGCGGCACTTCGCTGACCAAAAATTAAGTTTTGAAAGGAGTTTAAAAGTTCTAGTTTTTCGTTATTATTTTAAATATATTTTTTAATGTTCTCTACCGCTTTTCAATTTTTCTATTTAGAAGCTCTAGACTGGTAGGCTAGCCTAAAAGAACACATGTGGCTTTGGAGTGAGTGAATTGATAAAATGTTTGGGGGGCGAAGAGTTTTCCGAGAGGGCCCAAATTTTTTAAACTATGTCCAGCAGTTTTAAACTACGTCCAAAACATTTTTCCAAGGGGGGCAAAAAAATTTCCTGCGCCCCCTATTTACGGGCATGTTTATTTGGGGGCCAATTGTGCCCTATTCCCTACACCTTCCTCGCCAGATAAAGCAATTTCAACCATCTCAGGCAAAAGTCCTTTGCACAAAGGAAAGAGATGACACTCGACCGCAGACTAAAACGTTAGGGCTCCAGTTGTTTTCGGTATATATTGCCCCTCTCAAAATCTGATAAAAAAATTTGCATGAAATCACGGTAAACAGTCAAGGCTAGCTTAATCCATTTTCTCGTATCTTTGGTTTCTCAGTAACGTCCCAACTGCACATCATAACATTTCCTGACACTTAGGCATTGGCGACGAACATTTCGTTGGGGCGGTGATGGCTAGTCCGCCTCTCATTCGGAGGGTTGAGCGTTCGATCCACGGCCACTGAGTGAATCGCCGTGGTGGTCCTTTGCCAAGATTGTTCGCCTAAACTTCCCTGGTAAGAAGCATATTTCAGGCATTGGCATGCCCCTAATTGCCGTCGCCAAAATTAAAAAAAACATTTCTTGGTACATCTCATGCTATTTTTTAATGTTCAGTGGGATATTTGCAATAACTGCCATAGCTGTAGCCCAGTCATTAGGTGCGTTAATCAACATTAGGTTTTGGCGGTTGAATTGAAGAACTTTGCAAAGATAACTTTTCTCAGTTACAATACACTGCTGTTTCTCTGCATGACGTAATGGTGCCGGAAAATCACTTGCCTGAAGCGGGGTAGTGCAGTTGGTGTATTTTCGTGGGTAACTTTGAGCTCAGATTATAGGTTTGAACTGCAAGTAGAGTGGATAAGAGCCGATAGGCAACGTGGTTTTCGTGAAGTTGCCTTTTTAAACATTGGCAGTCATAGAAAAAGTTATTTCAACAAGAAAAGTTTTAAAAAGGGATTGCTCTCATTTTGATGAATTTGAGACAAGAACCTTAGTCTGAAAACCTAACGCATATGATTGTGGTTAATGCTTTTATTAAAAAGAGCGTTAATCGAAATTGTCGTACAGCTTGGTAATGGTTGCACTGATTAAAGTTGTTCATCGTAATACCGCCGAAAGCAAGATGTTGTAATCACTGCTGAGCATCGAAAAGGCCTAGGCCCCAGCTGGCATGGTTTGGTAATACAGTTTTCGAAATAGACGTCTGTTGGTAACCAGTCCCGTCGTCATGGGGGCTTTTGTGGGCTTAGCCCCCCAAAAAAACTTCAAGTCCCCTAAAATTGGAATTTGAAACACTATAAATCAGTGGATTTTTTGTCAAAATTTAGAATGTCAGTCCCTCCTGCACAAACGTAGTCTCCCAATTGAAGACCTTCTGGTGATAGTTCTGTTGGTAACGAACAAAGGCAGGGAATGACATTATGCACGTGTAATTCGAGGAAGTTCAACAGCTAGACCAAGTGTGCAGGTCAGAATGAAGACTACAAGCCAACGATTCTCAACCATAGCCGGTTTTAAACCTGTTTAAAATATTTTTTTCAAAATGGGTCCCTGCACCTATAGAGCGCTCCGCGTAAGTGCCGACAGAGTTAACGTTTGAAGTCTTATTGTACTGAAACGTGAAGTGAACAAATTAAACGTCCTTTACATCACTGAGATCATATTATGAAATTAATACTATAGCCTGCTATACGCAGTATATATCCTTTTTCGTTAAACACGGGGATACTACACGAAATTTTAACATACATAAATGTTTACATTTGTAAAGTAGGTATGCCGCCATCACATTCATTAATTTTTCCGTTTGATCCCCTGGAATGTGTCAACTATTAAAATTTCATGCGGTGAGCTTACCGGAGATTTAAAAACCGACAGGGAGGAAAGTTTGACGAAACATGTGGGGTTCGTTTATGCCTATGCAAAGAAAGTACAAAATAGAAAAATTAATGATGAGAAAGGTGGCGACAAGCAGGAAAAGCAAGAATCATACTCGACAATAAAAGAGAAGACAAATTTCGTTTTGTTAGTGTTTGATTGCGATTTTGAAGATGCTTTATTAATCCTTATATATTTAAATAAGCACGAAACATGATCTTTTTTCATTTAAAAATTGTTTAAGCAAATTTGAGGGGTTGAAAGGGCGGCACTTTTATGGTCGGCTCCGGGCGGCACTTAGCTTTGCTACGCCACTGGAAGAATCACACCAAATTTCGATTAAAACAATTGCCATGCCACTTTGCGAAGGTGTACAAAACAAATTTGATTCTCAAAACATTGTAAGAACCACGGCAACTATATCTTTCAGCGATTTACACCTTTAATACATTTGGAAAGTATTTGCAGTAATTAGTTTAGCAACCCGAGGTCACATGACTTACACAAGCAAAAGCGGAAAATGTCACACCCATGCTTTTGAACCGCGGCCAATAGTGACCTGGACACCAATCCGTGTTCGTCAACTTAAGGGAAGTAAAAATTTTGTTGCTGTATCCATTCGAGCAAATGCAGTGTACCAAAATTTTCGAAACCACAGTTGAATAGCAAAAAGAAATGTGTGAAACAACAACACACTCACTCCGCCATTACCTAAATCAGGGGCCACCAACCTTTTTGAAGCTGAGAGCTACTTCTTGGTACAGATTCGTGCAAAGGGCTACCAGTTCGATACACACACTTCTGAAACAGTGGTGGAGGCGGGGGCGCAAGCGTGAACAGTGGAGGCATGGGTGCACGCGAACCCCCAAAAGTTCCGATTTGGTGAAAATTCGGACAAAATCTGTGAAAACCTTTCCAAAATCCCTGAAAATCTGTGCAAAGTCCCTAAAACTATGGGCAAAAAATGCGCCGAACGTGCTTTGATTTGAAAAAATTGGCGCCCAACGTGCTTTTGATTTGAAAAAAAATTGGCGCACAACGTGCTTCGATTTGGAAAAATGGCGTCCAAAATCACATGAAGACCCTTATTTTTTTGGAGATCATCCGAAAAACGGTCTTCATGAGAAAATATTTGCACGAAAAGTGGCCCAAAGTTTTGTCGGGCAAATCTGGGAAAATTCGGACAAAATCCTTTGCCCCCCAAAAAATTTGCCTACTCCTACACCTACGTTCTGAAATAAATATTTGCTCAATTTGTCTTCAGTTATGTTGTCATTAATACGAATTAAAGATATAACATCAATGTGAAGACACTGATCATGTTCATGCTGTTGTCAGATCAAGCCTGCGGGCGACCTGGTGCCCGCGGGCACCATGTTGGTGACCCCTGACCTAAACGCTTGCAAAAAAATACAACAGGGCACCCTCCACTCAAAACCTCAATAACGCCGACGTGTCAGACACCTGAAACTGAGCAGGGCTGTTAACATTGCATGGCAATCTAGTTGCCTTATCAGTCACGACAGAAATTATACCAGCTAACATAAACCAAGTTATCGGAACGTAAAAGCAGTAACACAACTTGCAGTCAATGATGCATACACACGGTGAAAATAACAATTTGTTCAAAAAATACGAGAGTACGTGCTCACAAAATTGCCATTGATGCTAAATTTATTAAAGATCTCTTAACTTTTTTCTAAACATTAAATCGTAGTAAATATTGCTATTTTGGCATTTGAATATATTATTTCATTACTCGCAATCAATGAACCTTTTCTTCTCTTACATACGCTTCCCGTGGAAAACTTTCTGGGGACATCTAGAAAATTTTACGTTTTCGGGAACAGGAGATTCGATACAAACTCTGTTTTAACGTTGTTAGTTCAACCAATTTTTTGTTTCTACTGAAGACAACTCCTATGTATTACGCTCCCGTAAAGCACGACACTATAGAATCAGACTAAAGCAATCACACGTGTCAGAGCCGAAATAACCCTACTTTCAGTACCGACCCGGGTTCAGTGTTTTCTTAGTCACCACTAGGTTCTACGATTTAACCTATGATGACTAATATTTGGTGCCACATGGAACAGCTTTCACGCACTCTTTACAAGACTTTTGTTCCGTTACAAAATCCAACGCACTGAAATTTTGCAACAGGCAACACTCTAGTACTCGCATGATCTCCCCAATTTCTAATAGTTGCATTGGCCATTTAAGAGGGCTATGACTATTGCAGACTGTCCACACTAGATTAAACTTTATACACCACTAGATCAATGCACAGGGCTACCATACCGTCCTTATTTCTAAGATTTGTCTTTGTTTTGCAGTAGTACGTCTTAGAAAATAGTATTGTCCTTAATTGTTACTTGAGTCCTTATTTTTTTCTTATTTTCTGTAGCATAACAATTCTAAATAGCAATATCTGACAGACCATTAGTATCTTATCGTAAACATTTTGCAATCAAGGTTTTGGGACATTATAAAATTGGTGTAGCATAATCTTGCAGCACAGAGACCAAGTCAAGTCATGCTTGCGCTGTAAATAGCCTACTCAGCAATAAAAAACATTTCAATCGACAAAGCTTGAAACAAACAGCAAAGGTTGGGCGAAAGACGGATAAAGCAGTCACCTAGTCAAGCACAGCCTACATTCAATGACTGTCAAGTTTCAATATTACAGGTGAAGCACAAAACAATGAGTAACATTTTAATATTATTAGAAATACAACCCCATGCAACATGTCCTACATATTGCAGTATTTTTTACCATAATCAGTTCTAACCCGTTTATGATGAAAATTTCCTGAAACTTGTTGTCTTGTGCCATGATCATGTATGCAGTGTAGCTTTGAAAAAAATTAACAAAAGAAGAGGGCAGGATATCCGCATTACACTTATACATCATTTTTTCCAAATTAAGTTGGTACAAATCAGAAACTTTGAGAATTTTAAGTAATTCCAAAATGCTGCTTGCACTTGATGTTCTATTGCTAAAAGGCATGTATTTCAAAATTCGGTTTTGTAGCACTTGCACTGGCCGGATAACAGTTTTATACGCTCGTCCCCACCAATTATGCAGTATTGCAAATATGAATGGAAGAGACTGAAATACATCAAACACAAAATTTTCATATCAGCAAAATGTCTAATTTTACACACTAAGCCACAGGCTTGAGAAAGTTTCACACAGAGACTACTAATTACTAACGCACTATCATGCATTGTTAGCACGTAAGCTGTTAGCTGACTACTCTGGTTAGGATTCTTGGGAAAGTTGGTTTCGTAGCAGAGGTTTAGCATTTAATTGATTCAAGAAATAAGGAAGTGAATAAAACGTTTTCCGTGACATACACCAGCGGGAAGTCGAGAATAGGACATTGCTGAAACAAATCGTTCCTGGAGACAAATAGGCAAACATATGATCGATCTGGACGTTAGTCGTGCAAACTGAAATAATGGTTTTCTTTTTAGGTAATACAGTATGAGCATAGCTCGTTTAATTCGCTAAATTCGTTATTTTTACATCGGGCCCGGCAGAATTCCTGCTTTTTGTGTGCATTTCTGTTCGTCTAATTCGCCATCGTCTAATTCGTCACCTCTTTCTATCCCTGAGAAGCGTTTTGTTCGGCTAATCCGTACTTTGCAGTTTTGCTTTTGATGTCTAAGCAGCTAGTACGTGTGGCAATTCAAACAAATTAAGGATCTTTATCTGAGAATTGTTGCACCTCGCAACTTGTTTGTCGAATTTATACACGAGGTGCGAAGCGCGACCCGACTCCCCATTGACAAAACGTGGCAAGTCTTCGCAGTTTGTTAAATTAAAGATTTGGAAGGAGCTAGATTAAATGGAAGAATCCAAATAGAGAGGAGGAATTAATTGCTGCATTCAACCATAACGTCAGAAACTTGTATTGTACTGCAAATAAGATGAATATGAATACGAGTTACTATGATGAAGTATACGAGCTGTTTTGATAGCGTTTTCACTTGTTTGCATAATTCATCACTTCGCATAATTCGTCACTTTTTTCTAATCCCCTTGAGGTGACGAATTAGGCAAATTCCACTGTACAATAAAATTTTCCTCAGCCGTTCTTATTTTTGGTTCTAGGTCGATGGTAGCCCTGTCTATGCACCTATCTGTCTAGAGCTACTGATTACTACCAAAAAAACGGCTGCATTATAATGATTTTCCATAACTTCGGCAAGTAGTTTTACCTAGTTTACCTGTGACTTAACATGCAAGAAGAACTGTTTTGGTATGGTTCCGCATTCCGCAACATTCCCTAATTGGATACAACACGGATGTAGTCATTGAATGATACCTATTTTGTTTCAACAAATAAGCTAAAACACGCTTCAACTGCCTACGCTCATATACCAACCACAACTCCTTACGCTACACGAGACTTGAATACTTTGTTCAGGTTCATGGCGATCGCTAGCAATAAAGTCAGAGCAATTACGGCTAAGTCAAACTCACCCACTTTACCTGCAAAACAAGTATCATCGAGACTTTCTACAGGAATTTAAAGATTTTAATCTGCAATGCCTTTCTTAAAAAGTGGGCTGCTTCAACCAGAACTGTCGCCAGAAAGTTTTCATTTGGGGGCTTTGCAATTCTGCGGGGGGCTTGACATTACAAAATTAACCAAAACTCCACTCATTTATAGTGTTTAACGTTTAAATTTGGGGGGTCTTGGAGCTTTGTTTGGGGGGCTTAGCCCACCAAAGCCCCCCAGTGGCGACGGGACTGCTTCAACCTTAGTGCGATTTTATACGATTGACAATTTTTGTTCCCAACCTGTAAGCCATGTGACATTTTGCTGCTCGGATATCACGGTAGTTTTAAGGCCACTATCTAAACAGTAACCTTCTCATTAAAAATGAACATGCGATGGGTCTACGTGAAATTATGACAAGTTACCGCTTCGAAATAGTTCTTTTGATAGCGTATAGCTTCATAAACATCTTTAAGGTCACATAGAGTAGGGTTGCATACAATATGCTGAAAGTTCCTACGCACAGTTCGAAATGCCGGATGGTGGACTTTTGAATGATGTTCGTGTTTACCAAGACCCAGAAAAAGCAGAAACAACTTGTCATCTTCAAAAAATTATTTCGCTGTTGGCTCTAACCACTGTAAATTGCTGAAGTACTTGGAGATTGAGCTTAGATAACGCCAGGCGAAATCAGGTACTGTATAATTAATCTTCACGATTACAACCTTCAGTCATAACCCTCATACTGGAAACAGAAACCACTATGCGCAATGCAAACTTACTCGTTGCCTGCTTATCACTAAGAATGCGTCGAAACTAACCGACCCACAAAGTTAACAAAACCTCACCTCATGTTATTACCAAGCGTTATGTGAGTCTCACTAATGTAACAGACGCGTGCACTTCAATTTCCTGCCGAAGTGTATCCACTTAGACAACTGGGGTAGCAAATAGCCCACATTTCCGGGGTTTTCCTGCGGCAGTCGATATTTTCACTTCGCACTATAACTCGATTGAGTGGCAATGCAACAGCATAAGTGCCTCTCTAGACTCGCAGTCATAAACGTAATAATGTTGCGCAGCACACAATGACTAATACTTTTACCGCGTTTAGTTCTCTGCTAACAAATTTACTCCACGCACAACAGAAACACAGCATATACTTTGGACTTCCGTTGAATCAAAATCTGCCGGGTGACGTTGTACCTTTGCCACAAGATTTCTGGTAATTTCATCAAGGAGATCTTTTTTTCTTCCATACTCGCTACTTAAATACTTCTTCAGATTGCTCGTCTCCCTAAATAAATAATATGTCATAATGATATATTTTACATATCATTTTTACCAAATGTTTTGCTGTTGATTACATTGTAGTTAAAAGCAAAAGGCTGATTTATTCACTACAACCAGTGGTGGGTTTAAGGGGAGGCAAGCGAGGCACTTGCCTCAGGCCCTCTTCGAGTTGTTTTGTGTGTAATTTTCGTCATTATTTGTGAAAAATTTATTTCAACTTTTATAATATACTCCGAAGCAGATCATAAGTAAGTACTCTACTTTCAAAGGGTCCCCAATAGCCACTGTAATGTATAAGTACTCTGCTTTTGAAGGGGTCCCAACAGCAACTGTAATGCGTAAGTACTCTGCTTTTGAAGGGGCCCCAACTGCAATGTGTAAGTACCTTGCTTTCAAAAGGCCCACCAATAGCAACTGCAATGTGTAAGTACCTAGCTTTCAAAGGGGCACAAACGGCAGCTGTAATGTGTAGGTACTGTTTTTGAAGGAACCCCCAACCACCACTGCAATGTGTAANTGCTTNNAAGGGTCACCACTCATCAGGCTATATCACAGTTGGCTGAGTATAATGACGTCATNAGAGGGCCCCCTTTTCAGCCTTGCTTCACCCCCTCCAATCCTAAGTCCACCACTGACTACAACAGCAAGCACACACATGTTTTAGCCCTCGCCAAAACTTGAAATTAAAACCATTTTGAATTTAAATTTTTTAACTCAATAGTGTCCTACACTTCAATGCAGTGGTCTCCAAATTATGGCCTACGGAGACATTGTGTCAATAACGAAAAAATGATATTTTCACAAAACATTTATTGATTTGGTAGAATGTAGCATATCCTGAAACAATCCCATTACGCAAGAAGTCTGGCCCTCGAATTATTATGTAATAACTTATGTGGCCTTCTGACGAAGAAGTTTGGAGACCCTGCTTTCACAAATCAATGAATGCTGCTTCTGGTTCTGTTTTTTGTTATTATCAAACAACAAACTTGGAAATAACATAACATGTCCAAGTATATTAAAGAACTATAAATGGGGAGCTGAACATAACAAAATGATTTATTTAATATGGAAGATGGTTCCTGATGCACCTCCTACATCCTAAACATGACTTATAAATAGCTAGCATAATGAAATAATGCAATGTTACAGTTTTACAAACACAGTATATATATAAACTGTTTATGGTGTCTGTATCAAAGACATCGTTGATACTGTACATCTCAATGCTAGAGTCACTGTTATAGAACAGTAGAACACCATCAACCTTAAACACCACCAAAATTTGTGTATGAGTTATTTTACTAGTTAATTTTAATATTTTGAAAAATGACACCTTTCAATTAAAAAAACAACTTATAAGAAAACATTACAACTGAGAGACACATATCGAGAAAAACTAAATAGGCCTAGTTTAAATAAATGAATGGAAGCTTCAATTGTGTCAAAGCAACACTTATATACAAAGTTTATTAACTCAGGGACAGCACTTGGCATTACAAAACAGGTAAAGGTCCTATCCTACACTAGTATGAATTTATGTAAAAATAAATTTGTTGAGCTAGAGCGAACATGCAGGTCTGACATGCATCAATATATAACAAAACAAAATGATAATAAAAACACAGAATTGACAACTAAACAGTCTATAGAGCACACAGTAACATGAAGAACTTATTTCATCAACAATATATATACCTGTTCAAACCAGGAGGGTCAGAAAAAGATGTTTGAGATGAAGCATATTTAATTGTAGATGTACTATGCTTGTTGAAAGATGTAAGGAAAGAACCTGAAAAGTGACAGCCACAGTAGATTAAACTTGACATCACTGCCAATAAATGCTGGAGACATACATCCTTTTTGCACAAAAGGGCCACTACAAAGACTCTGCCAGACAGGCTGGTTTTGCGGCCACAAAAGCTGAGGTCGCAAAATGCCAAAAATATCATGACCTCCAAAGCAATTACCACTTTCAAC